>TARA_B100000401_G_scaffold84478_1_pt1 | contig 14772 bp, 10 predicted proteins | sample TARA_B100000401 | Tara Oceans TARA_B100000401 (sample SAMEA2620786) | marine metagenome | biome: marine biome (ENVO:00000447); feature: surface water layer (ENVO:00002042); material: "saline water (ENVO:00002010), including plankton (ENVO:xxxxxxxx)" | depth 5 m
ATCTGTTAAATCACAAGAAAAGCCAATAAAGATAAATGCGAACAATAATGATATTTTATTTAAGTATTTCATAATTTATAAAATTTAAAATAATTAAAAAGTGAAACTTAATGTTGCACCCCATTTTTTAGATGTAGGACCAGTGGTACGGTCGAAACCTTTACCATTACCTACTCCTAAGCTTAAAACTTCCGGATCCATATTAGAAGATGCAGGGAAATTGTAAGCTAGATGCCATAAGTTTTGACCTGAGAAAGTAAGACTAGCACGTCCAAAAGGCGTACCATTTAACCAGCTTTTCGGCGCTACTAAAGAAAGAGAAACTTCTCTTAATCTAATAGTAGATGCATCAAAAATTCTGTTTTCGTCATACCATACTCCAGTATCTCTCCAGTAGTGAGCGTTAGGTGTTACTTGAACCTTATTAGGGTTACCATCTTTATCAACACCAGAAACTACTACAGGAACGAACCTGTCAAAACCAGTATATTCTAAAATACCTCTACCTGTAAGTGTAGATGCAGTACCACCCCAAATATCACCACCAACAGTGTGATCAACTTGAGCTCTTAAAGAAATCCACTTGTAAGAGATTGTGTTTGTTACATTTACTACATAATCAGGATTAGGGTCTCCAATAAAGCCGTCAGAACCAGCATATTGATAGATACCAGCAGATGAAGTTACAGGAGAATAATTTTTCCTTTGATCGTAAGGAATATCTTCAACCGTAGTATTCGGATCTGTGTAATATCTCAATATTGGTGCTCCCCATATCATATTATAAGGAAGACCAGGCTTTGCAAAATTACCTAAGAAAGATGCACCGGCAATCAATACTTGATCAATACCGTCTGCAATTTTTGTAACCTCACTTCTATTTAAAGTAAAGTTCGCAGAAATATCCCAAGTAAAGTTTTGAGTTTGTACTGGTATCACATTAACAATTGCCTCTATACCTTTATTATTAATGGCAGCAGAGTTAACTGTAGATGAAGTATATCCAGTTGAAGGATCTAATTCAAGATCAATGATAAGATCTTCTGAGTCTTTAGTATATAAAGAAACATCGATACCTATTCTATTTTTCCAGAATCTACCTTCAATCCCAAGTTCTAATTCCTTGTGAATCTCTGGTTTCAAATTAGGGTTTGCATAAAAGTTACTAACAGCATTAGAGTTCATAATAGAACCTGCAGCAGTTTGAAACATTTTAGTAAATGTATCAAGAGTTCCCCTTGTTGAATAAGGAGATGGGTAACCTGCTGAGGTACCATAACCAACTCTAACTTTTAAATAGTTAAGCATATCACTTGTAAGTCCAGCAGCTTCAAACGGAAGTACCGAAATAGAAGCAGAAGGATACAATACAGCTCTGTTTTCAGGCTCTAAAGTTGAAGTCCAGTCATTTCTAGCTGAAGCAGATAAAAATGCCCAGTCTTTATAACCAAGAGATATGTTTGCAAAAGCACCATAAGTGTTTTCTGCAAAAACATATGAAGTAGCAGTAGTTGTAATAAAGTTATTGTGTGTAAATAAGTTATACACAAATTGCTCTGTACTATTTATTGTATGTCTTTCATATTCTGTAGACTTTAAATTAGCTCCTAATAAGAAGTCTAAATCTAAGTCTGCAGACAATTCGACTGCACCATTAAGGTTTAATTGCTGATCAGTTATAGTGTTAGATCGGTTAGAGGTTTGATACTCTCCATCAGGTCTTTGAGGACCTCCTTTGTTAACTCTATAATTTTTCATCATATTATAATGGTCAAGTCCAAGTCTATAAGTAACATTTAAGAAGTCAGCTATTTCATAGCTAAGCGCGATGTTACCAATAAATCTTTCAATATTATCTCTATCAGAAGTATTATCAATAGTCCAATAAGGATGTTGAATAATATTATCAGGTCTATAATATACACTACTGTTATCAGTAGGATTTGTATTTGGTAAGCCAGTTAAACTCCAACTTCTAGGAGTATAAAGAACATTACTAAATAATGAAGGACCCGAAGGATTCGAACTATAAATAGGAGAAGACATCGGCTTCATAGTCTCCGACTGTACATAATTGAAAGTCGAATTAATTTTAAGACCATTTGAAAGCTGAGTGCTTGATCCTAGAGAGAAATTATGTTTCGTATAATTATTGTTAGGAACATAACCTTCATCTCTTGTCCATCCATAATTAGCTTTAATGCTAGAATTTGATCCAACATTAGCAGCAATCCCGATTGAAGAATTCTTTTGGCTTCCTTTTACAAAGAAGTTTTGAAGATTGTCATATGCTTGATATGGCCATCTTGCACCAATTAATTCAGGGAAAGCACCATGTAATGCTGATCTATCATATGGATGTTTAATAGTTCCATTCTCATCAACTCCATTCTTCCCATTACGTGCGTATGTACCGCCAGATAGCGGAGCTCCCCAGTTACTAAAAGCACCTGAAGCGTAATTTTGCCATCCATTACCCCAGTTATCTTGATCATCAGGCATACTAGCTACCTCATTAACAAAATAAGATTGATTGAATGTTACTTCTACTTTCTTATTATTAGATGGGCCTGCAGCAGAACCGGTTTTTGTTGTAATAAGAATTACACCGTTTCTTCCAGCCTCACCATATAAAACAGTTGCAGCAAGTCCTTTTAAGACACTGACGTCAGCTACGTTATTAGGATCAAGATCAAGAAATCTACTTGAAGATGTTGAACCCCCACTAGAAAAACTTCTATCTGCAAAGGTAGAAGCATCTATAGGAACACCATCTAAAACAAATAGTGGTTGGTTCGAACCAGAAATAGAAGTATGACCTCTAATAATGATGTTCGTACCTGTCCCAACAATACCACTTGTAGAAGTGATATCAACTCCTGGAACCTTTCCTCTTAATAAACGTGCGATGTCGGCCTCAGGTCTAGCCTCAAGCTGTTCACCACCAACTGAAGTTACCGCATAACCTAATGCAGCCTTCTCTTTAGTGATACCCAATGCAGTTACTACAACCTCCTGAAGTTCTTCAACATCGGAGCTCATAACTACATCTATCACTGATCTAGTACCTATCTCAATTTCTTGAGCAGAAAGACCAATGAATGAAAACACTAGGACACCACCGTCGGTTGGAACATCTAACCTGAAGTTTCCATCAATGTCAGTTGTTGTACCTGTTGTAGTACCCTGCAGGATTACGTTAACACCTGGAAGTCCACTACCGTCTTCTTCCGATGAAACCGTACCTGATATAGTTCTGTCTTGGGCCCACAAATTAGTGGCCAAAAACAAGAAACTAACTAGTAAAATTCTCAACATAAGTATATTTAGTTTAAGTTGATAAAATATTTAACATAAAATTAACCTCTAAAAATAAACAATTTTCCTTCTAAACGAAAAAAAACGTCATAATTTAATAGAAGTATAAAAAAACCCTTAAAAGGCAAAAAAGCCCTTTAAAGGACAAAAAAGGCTAAAAATTCGATTTTAGCCTTAAATATTTTGTTAATAAATCGTTCCAAATATAAAAGAATAATTCAATTATAACCTAATTATTAACAAATATTTAACCGAGCGTTAAAATGGAATAAAAATGGATTAATGTGATAATTAATAAAAAGTTAATTTTATTGAGATATTATTTTGAATTCAATTCTCCTATTTTCTTTTTTTCTTTCCTCATCCGCTCCTGTGTATATAGGTCTTTTGTTTCCGTAAGCAATATAAGTTATTTGTTCAGCCCCACGATCATATTTTTCCGTAAGATATTTATACACATTAAATGCTCTTCTTCTGGATAAATCCATGTTATACTGCTCAGTACCTGAATCATCAGTATGGCCTGAAATTTCTAATCTTACAGATGGATTTGATTTTAACCAATTAGCTAATATATCAAGTTGTCCTTTTGAATCATCGTATAGCTGATCATCATCTAAATCAAAATAGATATTTTTAACTTCTAGTTTTAAACCGAAAGCTACTGGATCTAAATAAATATTTTGATATTGAGAAGTTTTTTCTTCAAACAGAAATACATTATAGTTGTATCCCTCTGATTTTATATAAATTTCATATTTTATTTCTTTATTTAATAGAAAATAGAATTCTTCATTTTGATCAACAGAATTAAACTTATCTATCTTATCATTTGATAAATTTTTAATCTCAATATTCCAAGGAATTAATTTTTCAGTTTTTTTGTCCAATACTTTACCGGAAAAATAAAATAAGTCATCACTTAATATTGAGTTTTCTAAATTCGCAAAATAAATCTGACTACTTTTTACTTTTTCATCAACATATTCTTCATTGGTATAGAAAACTAATTTACCATCACGAGATACATTCATCGAACTCTGATTAAAATGATTATTTATAGGATATCCAAAATTTGAAATATCTTTTATAAGATTTTTATTAAACAAACCATGATAGATATCATATCCACCAAAAGACTTTCGTCCGTTAGAAGAAAAATAAAAATCAATCATATTATTATGCAAAAATGGAGCAATCTCATTATACATTGTATTTACTGAATCTCCCAAATTCTTAGCTATACCCCAATCTTTACCTTTTTTCCTAGACATCCAAATATCTTTACCCCCATACCCCCCTGGCCTATTGGAAGAAAAAAATAAATAATTACCGTCCGATGATAAGCTAGGATGAGACTCCCAATATTCAGAATTGATATTATCATTTAGTTTTTTAGGGATACCCCAAATTCCATTATTTTTTTTTGAAAAATAAAGGTCACAGCTTTGCCCTTTAAAACTTGATGTACAAAAGGAAAAAACCATTGTATTTTTATCAGATGAAAAAGATATAGACCCCTCATTATTTTCCGAGTTAATTGTTTTAGAAACTTTCATGATTTCTCCCCAATTATTTTTTTTAGAAATTCTTTTTACATAATATAAGTTTTCATCATCATACAAAGAAGTTCCTTCTCTTGCTGTAAAATACAATGTCTGATCTTTTTCATTATAATAAGGAAAATATTTAAGAAAGAATACATCTAAAGATTCAATAAGCTGTGGAACAGCTAAAATAGAATCATTTAAAGTTTTTATTGAAAAATTAATATTGTCTAAAAATTTATCTCTTCTATCTATTAAAATTGGATTTTTAACTTTATTTAAATATGTTTTTGAATTGAGATACTCTCCTGAAAAGAAATATAACTCCCCTATCATATAATTCAATTTATCCAAATCATAATTTAATTTATTATTTAAAACATTTCTAAAAACACTTATTGCTTTAGAATAATTACCTCTCTTTTTATAGATTTCACCAAGATTAATATATGGCAAAGCAAAGTTTGGATCAGATTTTATAGACTTATTGTACTTATCTAAAGCAAGTTCAAATTCTCCAATCTTTGAAAAACTAACCCCTTCATAGTAAAGCTTATTTGCTTTTTTATTTTTAGATAAAAAGTTTGGTTGGCAAAATGAATGATAGGAAACAACAAAAAATAAGATGAAAAAAAAATTAAAAAAAAAATTCATAATGGTTTTAAGCAATATTTTTTTTATGAGCTTTCAATGTGTTTATAAGAAGTGATGCTATGGTCATTGGGCCAACACCTCCAGGTACCGGGGTAATATAACTTGCTTTTTCATATACCGAATCGAAATCCACATCCCCTTTTATTGCATATCCTTTTTGCTTTGAAGAATCCTTTACTCTAGTTATTCCAACATCAACAATGATTACTCCATCTTTCACCATATCTCCTTTTAGAAACCCAGGAACACCTAAAGCTGAAACTATTATATCAGCATTTTTAGTGTAGAATTCTAATTTTTTTGTTCTACTATGTACAACCGTAACAGTTGAATTTCCTATTTTAGCCTTTCTACTTAAAAGTATACTTATAGGTCTTCCAACAATATTACTTCTTCCAATTATTACAGTATCTTTACCGTTCAAATCTATATTGTACCTTTCAAGTAACTCAATAATTCCAAAAGGAGTAGCTGGAATAAAACTTTCCATATTAAGTGCCATTCTACCAAAATTTTCAGGATGGAAACCATCTACATCTTTATCTGCAGAAATTGATAATAAAACCTTTTCATCATCAATATGATTTGGGAGAGGTAATTGCACAATAAATCCATCAATTTCTTCACTATCATTAAGTTTTTTAATTTCCTTCAACAATTCATCTTCACTAATTGATTCAGGAAGACGAATCAAAGAAGATTTAAAACCAACTTGTTTACAAGAAAGAACTTTATTAGTTACATATGTCAAACTTGCACCATCTTCACCTACTAATATTGCAGCTAGGTGAGGAGGCCTATGGCCTTCAGAGATTAATTTGTCTACTTTTATTTTTATCTCTTCTTTTATCCTTAGCGAGGTTTTTTTACCATCTAATATTTTATTCATAATTATAATTATTCTTCTATTTTTAAAACAGCAAGAAAAGCTTCTTGAGGAATTTCAACATTACCAACTTGCCTCATTCTTTTCTTTCCTTTTTTTTGCTTTTCTAATAACTTTCTCTTTCTTGTGATGTCTCCTCCATAACATTTTGCAGTCACATTTTTTCTTAATGCCCTAACAGTTTCTCTTGCAATTATTTTATTTCCAATTGATGCTTGAATAGCTATTTCAAACATTTGACTTGGAAGTAATTCTTTTAATTTTAAACAAAGCTTTTTACCCCATTCAAATGCTTTTTCTTTATGGACTATGGCTGATAATGCATCAACTTTCTCTCCATTTAGTAAAATATCTAATTTAACCAATTTTGATTTAATATAACCTGATAACTCGTAATCAAAAGAAGCATATCCTCTAGAAGTTGATTTAAGTTTATCGTAAAAATCAAAAACAATTTCTGAAAGTGGAAGGTCGAATAAAAGTTCAACCCTACTCTTTGATAGGTATACTTGATTTTTTATTATACCTCTTTTATCTAGACATAATTTTATAATATTACCAATATACTCAGATTTTGTAATTATTTGAGCTTTAATAATAGGCTCTTCTATGTATGATATATTGGTAACTGGAGGCATATCGGATGGAGCAAAAATTTCTGTCGTAGACCCATCTGTTTTAAAACATTTAAATTCAACAGAAGGAACAGTAGTAATTACTGTCATATCGAATTCTCTTTCAAGCCTTTCTTGAATTATTTCCATATGAAGCATACCTAAAAACCCACATCTAAAACCAAAGCCTAATGCAACAGAGGTTTCAGGCTGCCATACTAGAGAAGCATCATTTAATTGCAATTTTTCTAAAGAAGCTCTTAAATCTTCGTAATCAGAATTTTCAACGGGATAAATTCCAGCAAACACCATAGGTTTTACATCCTCAAAACCTTTAATCTCGTTTTGAGTAGGGTTATCTTTGTGAGTAATTGTATCTCCAACTTTAATTTCTTTTGCTTCTTTAATACCTGATATTAAATACCCAACATTTCCAGCCTCTAAGAAATCTTTAGGTTCCTTTTTTATTTTTAAGATTCCGATTTCATCAACATTATATATTTTTTTTGTATTAACAAATTTTACAGTATCGCCTTTTTTTATTGTACCATTGAAAATCCTAAATATAACTTCAACACCTCTAAAAGAATTAAATACTGAATCAAAAACCATAGCCTGTAAATTATCTTTAACATTTCCCTTTGGTTCAGGAATTTTTTTAATTATTTGATCTATAATTTTATCAATACCAATGCCATCTTTTGCACTTACATGTAAAATTTCAGATTGATCACAATCCAATAAGTCAATTATTTGATCTGAAACCTCTTCAATCATTGATCCTGGTAGGTCTATTTTATTTAAAATAGGAATTATCTCTAAACCTTGCTCTAAAGCTAAATATAAGTTTGAAATGGTTTGGGCTTGAATACCCTGCGAAGCATCAATTACTAAAAGAGCACCTTCGCAAGACGCAATAGATCTTGAGACTTCATATGAAAAATCAACATGACCAGGAGTATCTATTAAATTTAATATATAATCCTCATTATTAAATTTGTAATTCAGTTGAACAGCATGACTTTTAATTGTTATACCTCTTTCTTTTTCTAGATCCATATCATCAAGCAATTGATCTTTCATATCTCTTTTGTCTACAGTATTAGTATATTCTAAGAGTCTATCAGCAAGCGTACTCTTCCCATGATCAATATGAGCTATAATGCAAAAGTTTCTAATGTTTTTCATAATTTATTGTAGTGCAATATTAGGTAATAATTTTTTCAAAAATAATTATGAACTTGATAATAAAATTATCTTTTATTTACCTTCCATCTCTTATGAGACCACAACCAATCTGAAGGGTTTTTATAAATTTCTTTTTCTAAAAAATCAACGTATTTTGGAAGTATTTCTGATTTTTTTAATTCATATGGAGGAGAATCCAAATTGATTAATCTTACATTATATATCCCCCTTATTGACCTTCTCATAGAAATAAAAAAAACTTTAGATTTGAATCTTTTTGGAAGTAGTTCTATTCCTCTATAAAAAGCCGTTTCTTGATTCAAAAGTTTTTGCCAATATACTTTCATATCTATTCTTGGAGATTGATCAGCTGCAAGAGCAACAATTTCTAATTTATTTAGATTTTTATTTAGATAAGTCACGGACTTTTTTGCCTCGATCATCTTAATACCAAATTTCGATCTTGTTTTTAGCATGATTTCATCAAAAGTTTTATTAGATAGTTTTTTATAAGAACAAACAAAATTTCTTCTAAAATAAGCTCCAACAGCTAAAAGAAGCCATTCCCAATTACACTGATGAGTTGCTAAAATAACTATAGGTTTTTTTTCATTTTTTATTACCTTATCAATCTCTTCATAATTTTCTATTATAACACGTTTTTTGATTTCTTTTGATGTGATTGTATATGCCTTGATAACCTCAACAAATAGATCACATAAGTTTTTATAAAAAGCATTATAAATATTATTAATTTCATTATCATTTTTTTCTGGGAAAGAATTTATGAGATTCTTCTTAACAACATTTTTTCTATAAAATTTCTTTAAAAGAAAAGACATTAAATCAGATAAAACATATAATAATTTCAAAGGTAGAATAGAAAAAATATAGTATATAAATTTCATAAAAAAGAGTTAGTCTGATTTTAATCTATGAAGCGTATAATTTTCTGGAATCCCTTTGATTTTAACAATTTTTTTTATTGAATCACTTTTATTGAAAAGAGGGTTGACGTATACCCATTTTGCAATTACATTCTCATTATCAAAAGACAAAATAAGATAACCATGATCTCTTGTATTTGAATATTTCAAATGTGGGTTCATTGGACTATTTGTTATGTATTTTTCATGTTCAATAATTTGATCGATTGGAGCATTAAAATACCTTTCATCAGAATTTCCTGCACTAATACTTGGAGTACCAAATTCAAATGCATATGCTTTTTTATTTGTAAAAGGTAGGTGATGAACCTCAAATGCCCATGACTGATGGGTGTCACCTGTTGCAATTACTACATTTTTTATATCATTATTTTGAATAAAACTTGCAATCATTTCTCTTTCTTCAGGATATCCATCCCATGAATCCAAATTTATTTTAAAATCTTCTCTACCGTAATTTAAATATGAAAATATAACTTGATTGCCGATCACTTTCCACTTAGCATTCGAATTTTTTAACTTATTTAAAAACCAATCGAGTTGAATTGAACCAAGCATACTTCTTGAACTATCATATAAAGAAGGATCTTTTAAGTTATTTGCTTGTTTGGTTCTTCCCTCCAATCTTTCTTCTAGAATAATTAAGTCAACTAAGTTTCCATAAGAAAAATTTCTATAAGGTTTAATATTTTCTCTTATAGGAAGCCATTCATAATAAGCCTGCATCGCACTTTTCTTTCTATCCATAAAATTTCCCTCGGAAGAAACCTGGTGATTTTGCGCACCAGACATATAAGTATCATTACTAGTTTCATGATCATCCCATATCACTATGAATGGATGGGAAGCATGAGCTTTAATAAGATCAGGATCAAGTCTATATTGAGAGTATCTTGTTCTATAGTCTGCCAATGAAATTAATTCTTTATCAGGAATATGCAATCTATTAAATATACCGTTACTATAATCCCTTGCTTTGTATTCATATATATAATCACCAAGATGGATAACAGCATCTAAATTATTTTCATTTGCAAGCGCTGCATAAGAATTAAAATAACCTCTTTGGTAATCACTACAGCTTATAATTGCAAAATTTAATTCATTAGAATCTAAAGAAGTAGTTTTGGTTTTGCCAACAATAGATTTCTTGCCTAAAGAACTAAAATAATAATAATAATTTTTTCCAGGCTCTAAGCCTCTCACATCAATTTTAACAGTAAAGTCTTTATCTAAATTGGTAGTAAATTTTCCTTTTTTAAGAATGCTTTTGAAGGTGCTATCAGGTGACAAATACCACTCTCCAAAAATTTCTTCATCTATAAATTTTGGAGTTACTCTTGTCCATAGTATAATTCCGTCATGGAGTGGATCTCCAGAAGCAACTCCGTGATAGAAAGGAAACGAAGATTCTAACCTTAAATGCGAAGTTGATTCTTCAAAAAAATCTAATTTTTTCTTAGAACAAGAAATCAAAAAAAATAATATATAAAATATTCTTAAGTAAAGCATGTCTACAATTTAACAACAATGAATTATAAATCATATAGATTAAAAAATTAGTAATTAATTTATATTTGTTAACTAATGAAAATATCTGCTTCAATTTATTCAAGTTCAAACAAAAATTTAGAAGAAAATATAAGAATTCTTGATGAACTAAATATCGATATGATTCATATTGATTTTAATGATAAAAAATCAGATGAAGAAAAAATTTTTTCCGATATAAAAAGAATAAAAAGCCTCTCTTCTATACCAATAGATCTTCATATAATTTCTGAAAATCCTTCAAAATATTTTGATTATATAAGTGATTTGAAAATTGAATTTGTAACATTTCAATATGAAACAATTAAAGAGAAATTTTCCGTTCCTAGTTTTAAAAAAACATTGATTGGTATAGCTGTAGTCTCAAATACTTCGATTGATATAATTGAGAAATATAAAAACAAAATTGATTTTATACTATTAATGACAACAACTCCAGGAGAAAGTGGAGGAAAATTTAATACTAAAAACTTTAAAAAAATTAGAGAATGCAGAGCAAAATATCCTAAAATAAAAATTCATGTTGATGGAGGAATCAATGATGAACTAGGTTTTATAATGAGAATTTTAGGCGTTCAAGCATGTGTTTCAGGCTCTTACCTTATGAATCATAAAAATATAGCATCTGCACTATATGTTTTAAAAAGCTCAGTTGTACATTCAGAATATATTCTTAAAGATTTCATGATAAATTTGGGAGAATGTCCTGTATTAAATATTAAAGAAAATTCGACCAAGAAAGCTTTACTAACTATTGAAAAGTACAATTTAGGATTTGTAATGTTCACAAATGATAAGGGAGAATACTGTGGTTTAGTAAGTAATGCTGATATAAGAAAAGGTATATTAAATAACTTTGAGAATTTTAATAAAATAGACTTAGATAAATTAATTAATAAAAAATCTATTACTATTAATGAAAATTGTTCAATTGGTGAAATGTTAAAAATAATTCAAAAGAATGATTTTATTATTTCATTTATACCTATAATTGATAACAAAAATAAATTAACAGGATGCATCACATTCTGGGATCTAATAATTAGTGAATCATGATAATACATCTAAAAAAAAATATTAAAGAACCAGAAGCAAAAAAAATAGCAAAGCTTACTGAATCAATAATTTATAAAAAAAATAATTTTTTTATTTTGATAACACCCTCTAAATTAAAAGAACCCCCTGTCGAATTTAAAAATAAGATTGCAGATTATTTTACTATGGAAAATGATATGCAATTATCAAGTAAAAAGTATTCAAAAAAAACAAGAGAAATTAATTTTAAAAATTTTTCTATTGGAGGTGATTCAAACAAAACATTATTAATAACTGGCCCCTGTTCTGTTGAAAGTATAGATCAAATTACTAAATCAGCAGAATTAGTAAAAGAGCTAAATCTAACAACATTGAGAGCGGGTTGTTATAAACCCAGAACTTCTCCCTATTCATTTCAAGGCCTAGGTTTAGAAGGATTGAAAATGTTATCAGAAATAAAAAAAAAATATAATTTAAATATTATTTCAGAAGTTAGAGATGCATCTCATGTGGATGAGGTAATTGAACATGTAGATATTATTCAGATAGGGGCAAAAGCAATGTACGATCATGGAATATTAAGAAAATGTGGAAAACAAAACAAACCTGTTTTGCTAAAAAGAGGTTTTGGGTCAAATCTAAAAGAATTTATTCAAGCTGCCGAATTCATATTATCAGGTGGAAATGAAAATGTAATGCTATGTGAAAGAGGAATAAGAACATTTGAAACTTACACTCGCTTTACATTGGATTTATGTGGAGTTTCATATATTAAAGAATATACAAACCTACCTATCATACTAGATACAAGTCATGCAATGGGTTATAGTTATGGTGTCCCGGACCTAACAAGAGCATGTGTAGCCATGGGAATTGATGGTTTACTAATTGAAAGCCATCCTAATCCAAAAATAGCTAAATCAGATGCAGCTCAACAATTAGATTTTAACGAATTTAAAAATATGTTTAATTCATTAAAACCTATAGCTAAGGCTGTGGGAAAAGATATTATTTAAAATATGATTCCAAAAATTAAAATGTTAATAGTTGATGTTGATGGAACACTAACTGATGGTGGAGTTTATGTTGATGAAGATGGAAAAGAAACAAAAAAATTCAACGCAAAAGACGGTGTGGGTATAATGGAACTGCAGAAGCATGGTGTTGAAATCGGAATTATTAGTAATAGTGAAAGAGGAGGAGCTATTTTATCAAGAGCAAAATACCTTGGAATTAAACATATTTATGTAGGAAATGATCCAAAAGATAAAGTTCTTCAAAACTGGCTTGTTACCAAAAATATTAAATTAGAAGATGTTGCTTTTATTGGTGATGATATTAATGATATGGGCATAATTAATTTAGTTAAATTTTCTGCTTGCCCAAAAGATGCCGTTGATGAAATTAAGAAAAAAGTTTCCCTAATTTTAGATACTTGTGGAGGAGATGGTTGTGTAAGGGAATTCAGTGACTTATATTTAAGGAAAAATAAAAATATATGAGTGTTTTAGTCAATAAAAATTCTAAAGTTATTGTTCAAGGCTTTACTGGAGCAGAAGGAACTTTCCATGCATCAGAAATGATTAATTATGGAACTAATGTTGTAGGTGGGGTTACACCTAGTAAAGGAGGATTATCTCACTTAGAAAGACCTGTTTTTAATACCGTAAATGAAGCAAAGAAAAAAACAGATGCAAATGTTTCTCTAATCTTTGTTCCCCCTGCTTTTGCTTCAGATGCAATTATGGAATCAATAGATGCAGGAATAGAAACAATAATTGCAATTACTGAAGGAATTCCAGTAAAAGATATGATTAAAGTCAAATCATATTTAAAAGGTAAAAATTCTACACTTTTAGGCCCTAATTGCCCAGGTGCAATTACTCCAGGAGAGGCTAAAGTTGGGATCATGCCTGGTTTTGTTTTTAAGCCTGGAAATATTGGGATTGTTTCTAAATCTGGGACATTAACTTATGAGGCTGCTGATCAAGTCGTCAAGGCGGGATTAGGAATATCTACTGCAATAGGAATTGGTGGCGACCCTATTGTAGGAACATCAACTAAAGATGCAGTAAAATTATTCATGAATGATCCAGATACTAAAGGTATTGTTATGATTGGAGAAATTGGTGGAAATTATGAGGCAGACGCATCAAAATGGATCAAAGAGAATGGCAACAAGAAACCAGTTGTAGGTTTTATTGCTGGACAAACAGCACCCCCAGGTAAAAGAATGGGTCATGCTGGAGCTATTATTGGAGGAAAAGATGATACTGCCGTAGCAAAAATGAAAATTATGAAAGAATGCGGTCTACATGTTGTTAAATCACCTGCAGAAATAGGAAATAAAATATCAGAAGTTTTATAGATGTATTACTTCATCATATGCTGCCGCAGTAGCTTCCATGATTGCTTCTGACATTGTGGGATGAGGATGAACAGACTTAATAATTTCGTGACCAGTTGTTTCAAGATTTCTTGCTGCTACGACCTCAGCAATCATTTCAGTGACATTATAACCAATCATATGACAACCTAACCATTCGCCATATTTTTTGTCAAAAATAACCTTTACAAACCCATCTGTATGACCAGCTGCATTAGCCTTTCCTGACGCCATAAAAGGAAATTTACCTACAAGAATATCATAACCTAATTCTTTAGCACTTTTTTCATTAAAACCAACAGATGCAACTTCAGGGCTACAATAAGTACAAGATGGTATATTATCGTAATCTAAAGTTTCTACATTCAATCCAGCTATTTTTTCTACGCAAATGATACCTTCAGCAGAAGCAACATGAGCTAGTGCTGGACCTTTAATTATATCACCTATAGCATAAACCCCTTCTATATTAGTTTGATAGTATTCGTCAACATTAATTTTTCCATTTTCAGATATTATACCTAGCTCCTCCAGACCAATTCCTTTTATATTAGTATCAACTCCAATTGCAGATAATACTACATCGCAAGAAATAGAATCTTTTTTTGATCCAGACTTAAAATGAACTTTACAAGTCTTTCCTTTT
>TARA_B100000401_G_scaffold104308_1_pt1 | contig 14661 bp, 18 predicted proteins | sample TARA_B100000401 | Tara Oceans TARA_B100000401 (sample SAMEA2620786) | marine metagenome | biome: marine biome (ENVO:00000447); feature: surface water layer (ENVO:00002042); material: "saline water (ENVO:00002010), including plankton (ENVO:xxxxxxxx)" | depth 5 m
TTACTGAAACAATCACATAAATTCCCATTCCATTTATTAACCTCATCCGCAACTACAATGCCCGACACCTCTTCTGTATTAACTGTAGTCGCTCTAGTCACACAGTTTCCAATAGAAACTTCCACCTCTGTAAGTGGTTGTTTTTCTTGTTCTTGTTCTTGTTCTTCTGAATTTAGCATTAGTATATATTATTAAAATATTATATTTATGTTCTTATAAATATAAATGGTTGTTGATAAAAACAAACTTCTTATTGCACTAAAAAACATTGACTTTATATCAAATACAAAAAAGCGAGAAAGCAATATGTTATACAAAGATAATCTCATTTTTTACTGGAATAGTGAATTATGGTGTTTCTTAAAATCACAATGTAATAATAATCGCTCCACTATAAATCGCAATGATTTCTATACTTTTTGTCGCCCCTCATTCAATTATAGCGAGTTTTCAAAATTATTCAACTTCATTACAGTAAATAATACCTACGAATTTTCATCAGTTGATTTCGAAGAGTTTTTATGTAAAATAGACGAATATGATTACAATAATATTTTAAACGCCTTTAACGAGACCCCCCCATTATACTGTCCTGTTAATACCATCATTGAAGAAAAAGAAACCGCAAAAGAAAGCACCAATGAAAATCACATCAACAAAAAACACGAGACACAAACACCTACATCAACCCGAGCAATTATTACAAATAAGCGTCGCATAAAATTTATAGACCAAATAAAAAGCTTTATTAAAAATTTTTTTAGTAAATTATTGTAATAATAAATGAGAATTTTCGCAGATTTTATTGACATGACATTCATCACCTATAGTTGGTGGGTTTTTCTATGGTTTTTAATATATTATTTTACTCCATATTTAAAAGTAAATCCAGCGCCATCATTAGTTGCAGGATTAACGACAAATATTTTAGTAATATTCATAATGATTTCAAATATGATTCCCATTGAAAAATTACTTCCACTTTTTATTGTTATCACAATAAACAAAGGAATCCCCCTCTTTTTATTACGCAACACTCCTATTACCATGAAAGACTTGTATGCAAATATAGGGTTTTTGTTTGCATACATTATTTACACGTATATTACTATGATTATTCACAAAAAAACACTAAGTTCATTAATTAAAAACGTAAACGACTTTCTAGAAGGAAAGAATGAATTAATGTTAATCAACACAATAAAAGGTTTTTTGGCGTAAATATTTTGTTTAGGCTTCATTAACTTATTATTTGATATTTTACATCCAAATCTTTGCAAATTCCATAACTTTTACGATGGAGATTTGTAATTCCGTTTGTGGTTATACCATCCATATGTTTTTTTGTCCCATATCCCTTATTAGACAATATATCATAGTTATCGATCAAAATCGTATTCTTTAGACAAAGCTCTTCTATATATTTATCTCGCTCAACCTTTGCCAAAATAGACGCCGCCGCAATCGAAGCATGAATATTATCACCACCTTTAATTGTAGTGTGTGGAATTTCATTAAATGACCCATCATTAATTGAAATATATGGCCGAAAATCGTTTCCATCAATTAGTAAATGTGTGTTTTTTTCACAATTTACACCGATTTGATTTAACGTCTTTGTAATTGCGTTGTGCATACACAGTAAGGTGGCTTCGCGAATATTAATTTTATCAATAATATGTGGTTCTTGATATTCTATTGCATATGCGGTCGCATTTTCCTTTATATATTCGTAACATTCGGTTATTTTCTTTTTTGATGTGAATTTTTTACTGTCTTTCATTAGTTCGTGTTTATAATTTGTTTCGGGTAAAATTACCGCGGCAGCATAAACACGACCAAACATAGGGCCTCTGCCGGCTTCATCAACCCCAATTTCGTAAGCATATTGCTCGTCGTATTTAATAGTCAAAACCATATGATTTACTTAATTTTTATTAGCTTAATTTCAATTTTAAAGCGCTATGAATTGTCTTTTTATATATATTGATAATATATTGATAAATAATGACAAATGTAATAAAACAAAAAATTTTACAAGTAAATAGAGTAACAAATCGCGATCTACTCTTTAATATTTTAACAATTTCTGTTTTATATAGTGGATTATTTGCAAGTCTTGCAAAAAACAACAACCATCGTCTAGTATTTATTTGTTGCGCATTTATTCAAACAATGGGGGTCTTTTCTATATTTACCAAAAATGAAATAGGACTGGAAGTTGTTCATTTATTAATGGGATTAAGTGCTTTATGTATTTTTTTCTTTTCCACATCTCCACTTGTAAATATTTATGCGCTATTTATAATTTGTGTTATATTTTACACGCGTATTACTTTCAATGGATGTTTATATTACGAAGCAAATTCTCCAAACAATGGTATGTGGATACCAGAACAAACAGCAAATAATATCTTATTGTTAGTTATTATTTTGCAAATGTTGAAAATTTATTATTACATTTAATATTAAATATAATAAATATATAAGATGAGTGAAACAAAAAAAAACACAAAAGAGAGAAAAATATACAGAGGAATAACAAGAAAAAATTTTAGAAATAAATTAATTAAAATGTATCCAAAATGTAAACATGATAATGGATTAATTAATAAAGAAGATGATAGATATATAAAAGACAAAATAACGTATGGAGAAATGAATTACAATGGTATAGAAATTTTGTATAAATATTTAAATAATAAGTATAAAAATAATAAACTCTCAATATTTTTAGATGTGGGTTCTGGCCGCGGAAAATTATGTATGTATATGGGAAGCTATCAAAAAATAAAAAAGTCAATTGGTATAGAATTGGTGGAAGAGCGTCATCAACATGCACTTGAATTATTGAATAAACTACCTAAGAAATATTCAAAAAATGTAAAATTTTTTAACGAAAATATATTAAACAAAGATTTAACAAAATTAATAACCGAACCCACCTTTATTTGGTGGTCAAATTTGTGTTTTGATAAAGATAAAATAGAAGAAATATATACTAAACTAAAATCAGAAATACCCAGTAAATCAATATTATGTTCTTCACAAGAAATAATTAATGGAAATTTGGCGGATGAAATAAAAATACCAATGTCGTGGAACGAAGATAGTAAAGTATTAATATATGAATTGTGATATTAATTGTCATTTATTATGCATTTAAATATTGTAAGTTTCTTTTATCCAAGACTGGATATATGTTATGTTAACCGTTTCTATCTTGTCCATTTCTGGAAATCCTTTTAATTTCAAAAATTTGGGTTTATTCATTTTCTGGGATTTATAAAATATATAAATACCGTATTTACCGCGTCTTATAGATGTTGACTCGTTAACGACCCTAATTATGTTAGAATTTTCACCAGCCTTTTCAATAAATTCAACAATGTTTTCAAGCGTGCGTTCTTTAGAAAATCCATTTAATGACTTTGTATTCGATCCCCAAGCAACGTAAGGTCCGTATTTTCCGCGTTTTATATACATGTTTTCAGCCTTATATTTTCCAATATAATCGTCCACTTGCTTTGTTTCTTCGCATATTTCGTCCAATGTATATTCACCTGCTTTTACTTTAAAAAAATTAACATCGTTTTTCATTTTTTTAAATTCATCTTCGCCAATCTTTACTACAATACCGTGTTTACAAAGAACAACTACCGCATTTTCACCTACAGGATAAAGCCATTTATTTATATTTTCTAATTCGTTTTTCTGTAGTTTATCAACAATATTTGCATCATACATTTCCATTAATGTAGAATAGTCATCGCTACCACGCGCAATCCTGTCCAAACAATCTTCCATTACCGAGGTGAATTCATATTCGAACAACTCTGTAATATTATTCAATACAAAATCCATAACTAGAAATCCCAATGGTTCTAAAATAAGTTTATTTTTCTCATTGCCAAATTTAGAACTCGCTTTTGTAATTTCTATTTTATCGCTGTTTTTAACTAGCGAATAATTAGCGGTTTCTATTTCTATTCCTTCAACATTTCCAACTCTTACATACCCTCGTGCTAAAAGCTTTTCTACAATAGAAGCATATGTAGATGGTCTGCCTATATTCTTCGTCTCCAATGTCCTTACTAATGTTGCATAACTCAAATGCGATTTCATATTTTGCACACATGTGTTCGTATCTATTTTATTGTAGTCCATAATACATTCATCTTTAATCAGCAAAATATAATCATAATAAGTTTCCTCCTTTTTGTTTTCTATTATTTCCCAACCCGAAAACAAGGTCTTACTATAAGAATGACTAAAATAATATTTGCATGGCGCGTCTATTTTCACTTGAAGAATTGTTTTTTTAGATGCAGACATGAGACTCTCTACAGCATTTGTCCAAATTAAAGCATATATTCTTTGTTCTTTAGATGTAAGTGTATGTTCTTTTGCAACATGTTCAACCCGTTTATTAATATATGTGGGTCTGATTGCCTCGTGTGCACCCTTGTCTTTGGTAATAAATTTTTCAATGGTCCCTACATAATCGTCGCCGTAGTTTTTTGTCACAAAGACCTTCGTGTCTTCGCAAAATTGCTCACTATAGGTTTTACTGTCTGTCCGCATATAAGTTATGAGACCGGATTCATATAATTTCTGACAACACTTCATCGTATCCTTAGGAGATAAATTAAACAATGAACTACCCTTTTGTTGCAGCACACTGGTGGTGAATGGTTGAGGTGGTTGATTATATTGAATTTTCTCACTTTGTTTACGAAATATAAATTTATGACTTTTGCATTTCTCCAAAAAGTCCACCAAATCTTCTTCTCCTATAAAAGATTTATTAAGTTCGTATTTATTGTTATAACTTGTAAAGTAGCCAAATACTTTATTGTGTGTTTTATAATCATTTTTTTCCAATTCTTCTGCGTTTTCGTATATTAATCGTAAAGCGGGTGTCTGACACCTTCCGGCAGAAAGCCCCTTGGTATAATGAGGACATATATATTTCCATAAAAGCGGAGTTGCACGAAAACCAACTAGCACGTCCAAACATTGTCTGGCATGTTGGGCATATACAACGTTCATATTTATTTTAATGGGGTTTTTCAAAGCAGCAATAATTGCAGGTTTAGTTATTTCATGAAAAATTATACGTTTTGTGCTGTTAACGCACAATCCAAAGTGCTGGCATATGTGCCAAGCTATTGCTTCTCCTTCTCGGTCATCGTCTGATGCCAAAATTACTTCATAGGATTCATCTATTGCGCGTTTTAATGTTGCTATGGCTTTCGCTTTTTCTTTAAGTAGTCTAAATGTTAATTTGTATTTATTTTGAGTGTCGATATCTTTAATTGTCTCTAGATTGCGAAAATGTCCATAAGAAGCAACACATTTGTAATCTCCGCCCACATAGCTTTCTATTTTTTTACACTTGGCGGGAGATTCCACTATAATTAATTTATGCATATGAGTAATTAATTATAGCAAATAGTATTTAATATATGTTTTTCTCTTGTAAGATTTTGATCAACAAAGAAAGAAGCACCTTTTCTAATATACTGTCGCACAGTGGTGAACTAGAACGGGTTATTTGATAAATGTTTGTAATATTGTGCACAATCATCTAAATATATATTATAATAATTATAAAAATTGAAACAATAAACCTGGTTAATTATTTTTTGTATTAAGAAATCAAGATAATATGCAGCGCAAATATCACAAGGGAACTCACAGCAATGGAACTATTCGCTTCAAGCCCACTTACAGTAGCGCAACTAATCCGCGTCTTCAAAATAAGACAAAATATGCTACAAATCGCGATACTGTGATGTATGAACAAGGTATTATCACAAATCGCCGCCTAAAGAATAGTAAGGGAAAGCTTTCTAAGAATTCCTTCGATAAAATTGAAACCGATTACTAGAAACATTTAAAAAGCATTACATACAGATAATATATACTGCAACATGATTGCGGTTTCTAATAGTATTCCCAAAGAGATTTGTGATAAAATCCAATATTATTGTTGCGATTTAAACATAAATAAGAAAAAGAAACAATGCGATTTTCTGCATAGAGAAATTAAAATTTTTCATAAAAGAATTTCTTCTGAAATGACAAAAGAATTACTGAAGAAGAAAACTAATAAAATATTTTGGGTAGCAAATCTACTCGACGTTCATATGGTATTATTCGATTAATAAATATAATTTGTCATATTTTGGCTATGAAAATATTGATCCCAACAAATATGTCTCAATAATTGTCTGCAAAAACATTTACATTTATACGCGGTATTGTCGTTATGTTGTCTATATCTTACGGGTTTAGATAAACCCCACGGTCTTCGTATAGAATGTCTCAAACAGCAATTACAGTTTCCCAGCATATTGCAAAAATGTCTTAGATCTTCTCCTTTAACACACTCTAAGCTTGCGTCCCTATAAGCAGAATGTAAATCATAATTGTTATTTCGTAAAAGCGCGTTCCTTTTGTAAATAAATGCGAATGTATTTACCTTTTTTTTTACGACTTTTTGTGGTATTTCTTGTATAATAATTTTCATTTTTTCTCTATGATCTGGAGAAAAACTATAAATATGATTAACAACATCTTTTGGTAGAATATTCATTTATTATAACTAAATAAAATACATAAATAAATGCTTAGAAATATATTTAATACTTTTTCACAATGAAAAGGAACGTGCCTTCATTATCAAAAAGCATAATAACAAAATTAATGGAAAATCGCACAGCAAACTGCATTGCAATAAAGGAAAATAAAATATGGAATTGGAAAAGTAAACAACAACTTCTTAATGGAATATCTAATGCAAGGGACTTTTTACAAGAATATAATATAGATAGAGGGGATAGGGTTGCTTATAAAGGCGATAATTCCATAAATTGGGTCGCATGGAACATTGCAACGAATTCGCTTGGTGCTGTATGGGTGCCGATGTATACAAATCAGCCCGAAAAATACACATCTTACGTGATCGAAGATTGCAATCCAAAATTATTTATTTCCACGCAACCCGATTTAGAAGTCAATAAATCAATTAACATCAGTAATTCACTGGATTTTACTAAAGAAATGACAGATTTTCACTTTAAATGTAATGAATTATCCACATTAATTTATACTTCTGGGACAACCGGAAATCCAAAAGGTGTCATGTTATCAAATAACAATATTTTAACTAACATAGAAAGTGTAGAACGAAGATTTCATAATGTAGGTAAAACCACCAGTTTAAACATTCTTCCGTGGGCACATATTTACAGCCAAACGTGCGAATTATATTACAATCTTTTAAACGATAATCCGTTTGGAATAGCCACCAATAAAGATAAATTCATAGAAGAATGTAAGGAATTCAAGCCGCAAGTTTTATATCTTGTCCCGCGTGTTTTAGAAGTAATAAAAGATAAAGTCGCCTTTTTAGACAAACCTATTATTAAAATCGTTCTTCCTTTAGTATTAAAACATTTGTTTGGAAATAATCTTAAATACATATTTACTGGAGGCGCAAAATTAAATCACGATGTAAAAGACTTTTATGAAAAAAATAAAATTATCATATGCGAAGGATATGGCTGCACAGAAACTGCACCAATGATAAGTGTCAATCATTATAACACTCCTAGAAATATTAATTCTATTGGAAAAATATTGGACAATGTTATTGTAGAAATAATAAATGATGAAATACATGTTGCGGGAGAAAATGTCATGATGGGATATTGGAATGACGCCGAAAAGACTAAAGATGTTATTATAGAAAAAAACGGTATTCGCTTTTATAAAACCGGAGACTCAGGCGAGATTAAAGACGGATATTTGTATTATAAAAATCGAATTTCTACGAATTATAAACTATCAAACGGCAAATTTGTAGATGTAGAAACAACCGAGTCGCTTATAAAAAAACACATTTGTGGCCCTTTTATAATTTTCGGCGAAAACCTTAAAAATAATCGGCTAATTTGCACAACAGATGTTTCTTTGGAAAATGTGAATAAAGAACTAGACAACCATATGAAAATAGATAAAATTTATAAGTTAGATTTGGATGTATTTTCCACGTTTTATACACCAAAATTAAGTATAAAACGCAAAGAAATTATTAAACACGTATTAAACATTTAACTCTTAGCATAGTATAGTCCATGTTAAGAAATATTGCAAATATTTTTGTAATAGGTAAATTAAATAATGGATTTAAAACAAAGATTTTTCAAAGATATTTAACGGAAAATCTAAAGTCTAATGAAATAATTAAAAATGTAAAACATAAAGACGCGGATTATAAAGACGCTGACGACGAAGACGCGGATTATGAAAATATGTTTGTAAAAACCACATTTAATAATACCGAATGGGGAGGTCCTTTGCGTGGAGGAACATTGCCCGAGCCCACACGATTTGGCGATTGGGAAAGAAAAGGAAGATGCACTGATTATTAATTTAGGTAAAAATAAAATAAAAGATAATACTAGTATGAAACCATTAATGACCTTTTGCTCAAAAACACTTGCGCATTTTAAATTATTAATAAAAAATAGCAAAGAATCCGCTTTATTGATTGGTATAAAGGGAGGTGGTTGTAACGGATATAAATATTACATTGAACCCACATCAAACACTCCGGAAAAACGCGATGAGCTAATTAAAATAGACGATCTAAATATAATTATTTGTGGAAAAAGTTTAATGCACCTTCTTGGGACTCGAATATACTGGAGTGATGATGTTATGGGGTCTAGAATAGAATTTGACAACCCAAATGCTAAATCTACGTGTGGTTGTGGGGATACTTTTTCTTTGTGACGCACAAAGATAATCTTCTATATACTTCGTAACAATCGTCGTCATTTCGCGGAAGTTTGACGTATCTCATTTTATTTATTAAATCGGAACATTTTGTAGATTTCAATAATAGTAAACAATAGTTATTCGTCATTATTATTGAATTTGTTGTTGTGATTGTATCCTTCATACTTTTATTAATTTATAATAAATCGACTTGTTGCTTCAATTTTCCAATTGCGCTACCCGGATTTAATCCTTTGGGACACGTGTTCGTGCAATTCATTATTGTTTTACATCTATATAATTTCATTGCGTCATTTAAATAATGCAATCTCTTTTTGGTATTTTGATCGCGAGAATCCGCAACCCATCTATAAGCTTGCATCAAGACGGCCGGTCCTAAATACTTATCGGAATTCCACCAATAACTTGGACACGAGGTAGAACAACACGCGCAAAGTATGCATTCATATAAGCCATCTAATTTTTTACGATCTTCTTTTGTCTGTAAATATTCCCCATCGTTCGCATTTGGTTCGCTTTGTAACCATGGTTCTATTTCCTTATATTGTTTATAAAAATTTTTCATATCAGGAACCAAATCCCGTATAATTGGCATATGTGGCAAAGGATATATGACATTCGAATCATTTATTGGTGTCAAACAGGCCAAACCATTTTTTCCATTTATGTTCATAGCACACGATCCACATATACCTTCTCTACAAGACCTCCTGAATGTTAGTGTTTTATCTTGAAAATTTTTTATAGCTATTAATGCGTCTAGAACCATAGGACCACATTCTTTTCTATCTATTAAAAACTTATCCATATGTGTTTTAGTAGATTTTGTATACCGATAAATTTTAAAAAGTTGTTGACTATTTTTAAGCATATAATAAATAAGTATATTGTATTTATATAATAATTATTCTATTTGGAGTATTTCAAGTAACCCAATAATGACAGCAAATGTAGATTCATGTTTAAAACCTTTATTGTTGTAGTAGGACCCACTCTAGTGGTCAGTTTATGCAAATAATCGTTTAATACCATAGACGAGGAAACGTATGAATGAAAACAAATATTTGTCGCGGTAGTCGCACCAACAAAATATTTGATTAAATTATTTAAATTATTGTGCTCATAATTATTTGTTAAAATGTAAAAAGCGATTCCTTGTGGAATAAGCGCCATACTAGAATATTTATATAATTTTAAAATTTTAATATTCGTATCAGGGTTTAACATAACAGTAAATATAGTATATAAATACTATTTAAGTGTTAATACTATTCATGAAGCCGGAAATTTCACCGAACGTCTTTATTTATAAATTTCCACTCACGGCACTATCATCTATAACAACTCGTGCTACTGGTCTTTATTTAACTAATTTGTTTTTATTTGGGGGACTTATTTCGCTTACTAACAACACAGATTGTATTATTAAAAAATATAACGAGTCTAATTATTGGGTCAAAAAAACATTTAATTACGCCACTATTTTCTCGTGCTCTTTTCATACGTTGGGCGGATTAAGACATTTTATTTGGGATTTATATCCATCGATGCTTACTAAAGACAAGACTCACCTTCATTCAAAAATATTATTCGGAATAGCTATTCCAACAACAGTACTTTTAGAAAAAGTATTAATATAATAGACTTAGTAATATAATAGACTTAGTAATATAATATGAGAAAGTTTCGCCCTCTCATCGAACACACTTTTGATGCAATTGTGGTTGGTGCGGGTGGAGCCGGTCTCCGCGCCACAACCGGATTATGTGAAAAAGGACTAAATGTCGCATGTATTAGTAAATTATTTCCTACACGCTCACATACAGTTGCCGCACAAGGCGGTATTAACGCAGCACTCGGCAATATTACAATAGATGATTGGAGATGGCATTTTTATGATACAGTAAAAGGTAGTGATTGGTTAGGAGACCAAGATGCCATACATTATATGTGCAAAGAAGCGCCAAATGCTGTATTAGAATTGGAAAAATATGGATTACCCTTCTCTAGAACAGACGAAGGAAAAATATATCAAAGGGCTTTTGGTGGACAATCACTAGATTTTGGTAAAGGTGGACAGGCGTATAGAACTGCATGTGCAGCAGATAGAACAGGACACGCAATGCTCCATACACTATACGGAAATTCATTAAAACATGACGCCAACTTTTTCATAGAATATTTTGCACTAGATTTATTAATGAATAAGGACAATAGTAAATGTATGGGGATTTTAGCCTACAATATTGAAGACGGGTCTTTTCATAAATTCATAGCAAAACACACGGTTATTGCCACCGGTGGTTATGGTAGATGTTATTTTTCCGCAACAAGTGCACACACGTGCACCGGAGACGGCAATGCTATGTGTCTAAGGAAAGATATACCGCTTCAAGACACGGAGTTTATACAATTTCATCCAACCGGTGTTTATGGTGCAGGTGTCTTATTGACAGAAGGTTGCAGAGGAGAAGGTGGATATTTATTAAATTCTAAAGGGGAGCGATTTATGGAAAGATATGCGCCAAGTGCAAAAGATTTGGCAAGTAGAGATGTTGTATCTCGCGCCATGACTATTGAAATAAACGAAGGTCGCGGAATTGGAAAAGAAAAAGACCATATTCATTTAAATTTGTCGCATATTCCCCCCCATATACTTGCAGAAAGACTCCCTGGAATATCAGAAACTGCAAATATTTTCGCAGGAGTTGACGTAACAAAAGAACCAATACCAGTAATACCTACGGTTCATTACAATATGGGCGGAATTCCGACCAATTGGAAAGGCCAAGTCATTAATTACGATACAAAAGATCACATAATTGAAGGTTTATGGGCGGCGGGAGAAGCGGCATGCACATCGGTTCATGGCGCAAATCGACTTGGAGCAAATTCTCTATTAGACATAGTGGTTTTTGGAAAGGCGTGTGCAGATAATATTTATGAACAATTAAAAAAAGACGAAACGTATTCAGCAATAGAAGATTGTGATATGAATGCCGCGAACAATGATTTAGAAAAATATCAATTTTATAAACACAAAACAGGTAATATTAGTGTCGCAAACATTAGACTAGATATGCAAAAAATAATGCAAAAACATGCCGGTGTATTTAGAAATGATATTTTACTCCAAGAGGGAGTAAAAAATCTTAAAAATTTATACGAGCAATTTCAAGATGTATATATAGAAGACAAAACAGATGAATTTAATAGCGAATTCATAGAATTACTGGAACTAAAAAACTTATTGGACAATGCATTAGTTACTATGCACAGCGCAAACTATAGAAAAGAAAGTAGAGGCGCACATTCACACGAAATATATCCCGAAAGAGACGATACTAATTGGCTGTGTCATACAATAGCAAAGTTAAATGAAAGCGAGGCATATGTTCATATGTCAAAACGAGGCGTCATAATGGAACCATTATCAGACGAAGTGACTAGTATCCCACTAGCAAAACGCGTTTACTAATGTTTTTTATTAGAAATTATCGTCATAAAACGATTCTCCAGCGTTTAACAAAAACCCCATAAAGAAAAATCGCACCCAAGGCAATAAACCTATGGAAAAAAGAAATGCGCCAAAATATTGCTCTGTTTGCAAGTCTTCGAATGGTTTTGTATTTTTCTTATTATTTTTCACTATTAAATAATAACCAATTCCACAAAAAAATAACGAAAATAATCCAACTAGAGTAAATGCTAATGCCCCTCCTAAAAATGCACCAGTTCCGCCTACAAAGGCAAATTTAAAAATATCCATTAATTCGCTTTTATTTTTTTTAGCCATATGTTATATTTATAATATATCTTAACAAAATTTTTTATTATCAATTGTATATTCACCTACGCTGATAATTTTCTGATATAAATCTGCGTAATTTTGAGATTTTGAATGCATTTTATCTAATTCCAGCATATTTTGTATTGCTTCGTCTAAATACATATTTTGCATTAAGTCTTTCATAATCTTATCGTTTGATTTAAGTTCCTTTATCAAATTTTCGTTCAATTTGTAAGATTCTTTTTTGCTTTGATACATATGATTTAGTATTGGGTAGTAATTTAAATTGTATAATACACGATTAAATATATCAATATTTTCATTTAACAACCGTTGAATTACAATTGTTGTTAAATTTTCACTTATTTGCATATGTTCATTATATATTTTTACGCAATGTGCCAAATACAAATTCCCCATTATTGTAGCCATATCCGCCGAAATACTTTGTTCGCGTTTGATTGCACCACCTTTCAATGCCACAAAGTTGGACAAACATGCGAAATATAGTGTTTGTTTATCTAGTGAATTATTATTGAAAAATGCCGCGAACACACTCTTCGAATATAGAGATACCGAATGTTTTACAATATTAGTAAAATATTTAAAAAAATCGTCTATGTTATCTTCGTCGATCGCATTTAATATTGGAGAAATATGTGGGTGGCTTTTATTCAATCCTTGTCCAAAAATTATCAAATTTTTAGTCAAAACATTGCTACCTTCTACGGTTATACCAATCGGCGCGTTTTTGTAAAACTTCTCTAGCATATTGTTTTCCCCTTTACACAAACCAGAACCCGCATATATGTCCATGGCCTCTTTTATTACTTCCCGACCTCTTTCTGTGGTTTGTTCTTTCATTATAGCACTTAATACCGATGGTTTCTCGCCTCTATCTAATAATTGATTGGTCACAAAAATACTCGCCTGTATTGCCCAAGTATTTGTTAGCATGTTTGCTAATTTATTTTGTATGCCTTCCATTTGAATAAGTGGAATATTAAATTGCTTCCGGTGTTTACTGTATAAATACATAGAAACTGTAGATATTTTGGACGACGCGTTTGCTGTGGCTGGTAGACAAATTCCGCGACCAGCCGCCAAACATTCCATCAACATTTTCCATCCTTCTCCGACCATTTCTTCGCCGCCAATTACTTGCTCCAAGTCTATCAATACCTCGCCTTTGAGTGTGCCATTTGGAAACCCTACATCAAGGGGATTATGATAACTTTCTTGTCTTAAGCCCGGATGCCCGCGTTCCAGCAATGCGACGGTTATGCCCCTTTTTTTATTTTTCAATAAATTGTGAGGGTCTTTTAAATTAAATGCGAGCCCGATTAAATTTGCAACCGGTGCGAGAGTTATATATCTCTTATTTATATTAATTTTGATTTTTAAATTTCCATCTCTATCTTTTAAAACCACACCTTCATCTATGCTTCCGGTAGCATCAGAACCATTATTCGGACCCGTCAATCCAAAACACGGTATCTTTTCGCCATTTGCCAATTTGGGTAAATATTCGTCTTGTTGTTGCTTCGTCCCATAATTAAGTAATAATTCCGAAGGTCCTAATGAATTTGGAACCATTGTTATTACCCCCAAACAAGGATTCGCAGATGTAATGTAGGTTAAAATATTTGATAATTGTTGAACTTTCAGCTTTGTTCCCCCATATTTTCTAGGAATCAAATATGAAAAAAAACCATGTTTTCCCAAAGTATCAAATAAACCTTTGTCCTTAAGATTTGTAAATGGATATATTGTTTGATTTCTATACTTTCTTAGCACCATGTTTGATTTATTTTCTAATGTAACATCCAGTTTTTTATCACAAACCGGAAATTTATATTCGTTTATCTTTCCTTCAAATAATTCTTTATCAATTGATGTTGTCCCACAATTCAATGCGATTTTTTCCGTATCGCTTATCTTTGGTATTCGTCGTTTTATGTTATTGTAAATAAATCGTTTCATTATTTATTTATTATTATTATTTATTTATTATCTATTATTATTATTATTATTATTATTATTATTATTATTATTATTAT
>TARA_B100000401_G_scaffold4547_1_pt1 | contig 14589 bp, 17 predicted proteins | sample TARA_B100000401 | Tara Oceans TARA_B100000401 (sample SAMEA2620786) | marine metagenome | biome: marine biome (ENVO:00000447); feature: surface water layer (ENVO:00002042); material: "saline water (ENVO:00002010), including plankton (ENVO:xxxxxxxx)" | depth 5 m
TCATTCCAGAAGCACAACAGAAAAAAGTTTATGAAATTACTTAACACACCTTTTACTGTGATAAAGAATGCTATCGCAGATATTAAAAGAAAGAAAAAACCAAAAAATGAAAAAACCAAATGAGGTGATGATGCACCCATTGTGGGCAGGACCTGTTATCATACTCGGTATGATGTTTGTAATACAGACACTTCATACCATCACCCACTGGCATATGGAAATAGATGCTGATGCATACTGTAGAAACAATGCTGAGTGGGTGGAGTCACAAACAAGTGACGATGATTGGTAACATATATAATGTACAACAGAAGAGACCGACAGGTCTCTTTTTTATTTGGATTATTATGAACCACTATTTTAACTGTGTTCCTAGGCATACCAAAGAGTTTGAAAGTATTACTCTGGATGTGCCAAAAGAAAATGTTGAAGAAGTTCTTTACTTAGCACGGACACTTGCTGATGAAAAGAACATAACTGCACGTAGATCTTTCGGAGAGATCGTACGTGGTGTATACTATCACTTAATGGATAAAAACTATGACCGCAAAAATCGTAAGACTTCTCAACGGAGAGGACGTGATAGCTGACGTAAAGGAAGCTTATCCTGACGAGAAATCTTATCAACCTATCGGTTATGTACTAACAAATCCATATCAAGTAACATTAAATGCTACTGCTGAGATGTTATTTGAAGAAGGTACTGCTGACTCTCCTCAGAAAATTAATGACTTGAATCTGGAACTGTTCCCTTGGATTCCTTTGTCAATAAACAACTCAACTCTGGTTACACTTGGAACTGTAGCAACAATCTACAATCCACATCCAGAAGTATTGAGCAAGTGGGAACATTTAACTAAGGTACATCACGATGAGTCCGTTGAAAATAGTAGTTCTGAAGGATCACAGTCACTTGATGGGTGAGATCACAGAACTAGATGAAGAACCCAACTACCTAATTACTAACTGTTATAAGATTGACGATGGTCAGTTCAGTAAGTATCCTCTATACACAGACCAGAGAGATATCTTCTTGACATCTGACGTAGTTTTGACTATAGTAGATCCATCGAAAGAAACAACAACTAACTACAAGAAGGCACTTTGAGTTCAATCTATACAAATGTGACCCTGTTGGGTGACTCTATTCTCTGTCGTGGATATGAGAATGGAGAACCTGTAGCATATAAAGATATAATCAAACCAACTCTATACGTTCCCTCACCTAAAGGTAAGTGGAAGACTCTTGATGGTCAACCGATGGCACCTATCAAACAGGATGGTGCTAAACGTGCTAGAGATTTCATTCAACAGTATAAAGATGTAGAAGGATTTGCAGTTCACGGATACGAGAGGTTCGTATACCAGTGGATATCAGAAAAGTATCCTCACGAAATGCGTGCGAATATGGATCTGATGAGAATCTATACTATTGATATTGAGGTTGAGTGTGAGAATGGTTTCCCTGATGTAGAAGCAGCAGCAGAAAGAATGCTCTGTATTACTATCAAGGATTTTGCTACAGGTAAATTTATTACTTGGGGTACTCGTGAGTATTATGGTAATGGTACTGACTATCGTCTCTTTAATAACGAGCAAGATATGCTCGGAGCATTTCACAAGTGGTGGGTAGAGAATACTCCTGACATTGTGACAGGATGGAACTGTAACCTATATGATATACCTTATATTTGTAGGAGAATTGAATCACAACTTGGTGAAAAATTCCAAAAGAGTTTGTCACCTTGGAACCGTGTGAATATGAAGGAAATTTATATCCAAGGACGTAGGAATCTATCCTATGACATCTTGGGTGTATCTATCCTTGACTATCTTGATCTCTATAGAAAGTTTACCTATACAAATCAAGAATCATATCGACTAGATCATATTGCTACAGTTGAATTAGGTGAAGCAAAACTAGATCACTCTGAGTATGAGAACTTCAAAGCGTTCTATACTAATGATTGGGATAAGTTTGTTAAGTACAACATCCACGACGTTGAACTGGTTGATAGACTAGAGAAGAAGATGAAACTGCTTGAACTAGCAGTTGTTATGGCATATGATGCTAAGGTTAACTTCCAAGATGTGTATTCACAAGTTCGTATGTGGGATACACTTATCTACAACTATCTGAAGGAGCGTAAGATCTGTGTTCCCCCAAGACAAGAAAGTAAAAAGGATGAAAAGTATGCAGGAGCCTACGTTAAGGAGCCGATTCCTGGCTTATATGATTGGGTGGTCAGTTTTGATCTCAACAGTCTGTATCCTCATCTCATTATGCAGTACAACATATCGCCAGAGACGTTGGATGATAGAAGACACTCCAGTGCCACAGTTGATGGATTGCTCTCCAAAACTGTACCCATCGGAGGGGACTGTGCTGTGTGTGCCAACGGAGCGAGATATCGCAAAGACATCCACGGATTCCTTCCTGAGATGATGCAAAAGATCTACGATGATCGTGTGATCTATAAGAAGAAGATGATTTCTGCCAAGAAAAAGTTTGAAAAAACTGGTGATGTTAAATTGCAAGATGATATATCAGCATTTAATAACATTCAAATGGCACGTAAGATTCAACTGAACTCTGCCTATGGTGCTATTGGCAATCAGTATTTTAGATACTATAATGTAACTAATGCTGAAGCAATTACATTGTCAGGTCAGGTCTCGATCCGTTGGATTGAGAACAAAATGAATAACTACTTAAACAAAATTTTAAAAACTGAAGAGATTGATTATGTTATTGCTTCTGATACCGATTCCATTTATCTTAATTTGGGTCCTTTGGTTGAAACTATATTCAAGGACAGAGAGAAGAGCGATTCGGACGTTCTGCGGTTCCTTACGAAGGTGTGTGACGTGGAATTTGAAAAGTATATTACGAATTCTTATGAAGAACTGGCAACCTATGTAAATGCTTACGAGCAGAAAATGTTTATGAAGCGAGAGAACATCGCTAACAAAGGCATTTGGACTGCTAAGAAGAGATACATCCTCAATGTGTGGGATAGTGAAGGTGTTCAGTACGCTGAACCTAAACTAAAGATGATGGGTATCGAAGCAGTTAAATCATCCACACCTGCATCGTGTCGTACTGCGATTAAAGATGCACTTAAAGTGATTATGAATGGTAATGAATCTGATGTCCAAGAATATATTGCTAACTTTAGAAAGAAATTTGAAGCGTTGCCTGCTGAGGACATTGCTTTCCCTAGAGGTTGTAATAACCTCGCTAAGTTTAGTGGTTCATCATCGGTTTATGTTAAGGGTACTCCGATTCACGTACGTGGAGCTTTACTATATAATTTCCACATTAAACAGAAAAAGCTTCAACACAAATATCCCCTCATACAGGAGGGCGAAAAGGTTAAGTTCCTTTATCTCAGGACACCGAACCGAATAAGTGAGAATGTAGTCTCATTCTTTCAGACTCTGCCGAAAGAATTTGGACTTGACAAATCAGTAGATCTTGATCTACAATTTAAGAAGAGTTTCCTTGATCCGTTACAGGTCATCCTCGATACGATCAACTGGAAGGCAGAGAAAATTGCAACATTAGAAGATTTCTTTTTATGACAACCTCATACTTAACCGATATTATTTCCTCTATTGATAATGAATACGCTTCGCTCGCTAGTGACGGCATTGCTGCTGGTGATATATCTAATTTTATTGACACTGGTAGCTATATTTTTAATGCTCTTGTGTCTGGTAGTATCTTTGGCGGTCTTCCTTCAAACAAGATTACAGCACTTGCAGGAGAAAGTTCGACAGGTAAGACGTTCTTTACGATATCGGTAATGAAGCACTTCCTCAACACACATCCAGAAGCAGGTGTTTTCTTTTTTGAATCTGAGTCTGCTGTCTCTAAGGATATGCTAGAGGAGCGTGGTGTTGATACCAAACGTGTCGTTATGATGCCTGTTGTTACTGTACAACAGTTCCGTCAACAAGCATTAGTTGTTGCTGACAATATCCTCAAGATGAAAGAGGAAGATAGACGACCTGTAATGTTCGTTCTTGATAGTCTTGGTATGCTTTCTACTACAAAAGAGATTGAAGATAGTGAAGCAGGTAAAGAGACTAGAGATATGACTCGTGCTCAGGTAGTCAAGTCTATCTTCAGAGTTCTTACTCTTAAACTTGGCAAGGCAAACATCCCTCTAATCGTGACCAACCATACATATGATGTAGTTGGTGCTTATATGCCTACTAAAGAAATGGGTGGAGGTAGCGGACTCAAGTACGCTGCATCTACTATCATCTTCCTCAGTAAGTCTAAAGAGAAAGATGGTAAGGATGTGATTGGTAATATTATAAAATGCGAAACAAAGAAAAGTAGATTTACAAAAGAAAATGCAAAAATTGCTACTAGGTTATTCTTCGATGAACGAGGATTGGATCCATATTACGGATTACTGGAGTTGGGTGAGAAGTATGGAGTTTTTGAACGTAAAGGGAACCGTATTGTTGTTGGCGATACTAGCGTATACCCTTCTGCTATGCTCAAAGATCCTGACAAGTACTTTACCAAAGAAATAATGCAAGCATTAGACGAGTGTGCTAAAAAAGAATTCGCATATGGAACTTAAAGATTACATACAAGTTTATGACGATGCTATTCCAAAAGAAGTTTGTACTCACGCTATAAAACTTTTTGAAGAAGAACAACACGAAGAGTGGGATAGGAGTGGGTGTCCACAGTTTACTCAATTTAATATCACAGAACACTTGGAGAAGCATCCCGAATCAAAAGATTGGGATATCATTCAGTATGCTCTGATAGAATCTGCTCACAGATATGCTCAAGAGTATATGGATAAGAGTAACTGTAGGAAATTTTTTCCTCCTAAGTCTTCCCTAGAACAATTCAGACTAAAGAAGTATCGTAAAGGTACAGATGATAGATTTGAGAGACACGTAGATGTAGGTGACCACCTATCTGCTAAACGTTTCTTGAGTCTATTTTGGTATCTAAATGATGTAGAGGAAGGTGGAGAAACTAAGTTCGATGAATTGACAATAGAACCAAAGCAAGGTAGACTTCTTATATTCCCTCCGTTATGGTGCTTCCCTCACTCAGGTGAACCAACCATTTCTGATGACAAATATCTCGTAGGAACTTACTGTCACTATGTCTGAGTCAATCGAACATCTCGTAGTTAATACTCTCGTCTATAGTCAAGATTTTACAAGAAAGGTTCTACCACATCTAAAGTCTGAGTACTTTGAAGATCAGAACAATAAGATTATATTTGAAGAAATATCTAAATACTTTGTTGCTTACGATAATCTCCCCACTAAGGAAGCATTAAGTATTGAGGTGGAGAATCGTAAAGATCTGACGGAAAGTAACTTTAAAGATGTACAGGTTCTTCTGAATAATATGAATGAAGAACCACACGAATCAGAGTGGTTAGTTGACACTACAGAGAAGTGGTGTCGTGATCGTGCTATCTATATTGCTCTACTAGAATCTATTCAGATCGCTGATGGAAACGACGAGAAGAAAAGTCGTGATGCAATCCCATCTATTTTAAGTAATGCGTTAGGTGTTAGTTTCGATAATTCAGTAGGTCACGATTACTTTGAACAGTCAGGAGATAGATTCGCTTTCTACCACAAGAAAGAAGACAAAATTCCATTTGATTTGGAATTCTTTAACAAGATTACAAAAGGTGGTCTTCCTAACAAGACTCTCAACGTTGCTCTTGCAGGTACTGGGGTGGGTAAGTCTTTGTTTATGTGCCACTGTGCTGCTAGTAATATTACTTTGGGCAAAAATGTCCTGTATATCACTATGGAAATGGCAGAGGAGAAAATTGCAGAAAGGATTGATGCAAATCTCTTGAATGTAGATTGCAGACAGTTAGATAAACTTCCTAAAGTGATGTTTGATTCTAAGATTCAAAAGGTACAGAATAAAACTAAAGGTAGATTGATTGTGAAAGAATATCCTACTGCGTCTGCACACGTAGGACACTTCAAAGCATTGCTTCAAGAACTAGCAATTAAGAAGTCATTTATTCCTGACATAATCTACATTGACTATCTAAATATCTGTGCGTCAGCGAGGTATAAAGGTGCGATTGTCAACTCCTACACATATGTCAAAGCAATCGCAGAAGAACTCAGAGGATTGGCAGTTGAATCGGATGTTCCAATCATATCAGCAACTCAAACCACTCGTAGTGGGTATGGTAGCAGTGACGTTGATCTTACAGATACCTCTGAGTCATTCGGTCTTCCCGCTACTGCCGACTTTATGTTTGCTCTCATTTCTACTGAAGAATTAGAAGAGATGAATCAGATTATGGTGAAGCAGTTGAAGAATAGATACAATGACCCTACAATGAACAAGAGATTCACACTTGGTCTTGACAGAAACAAGATGCGTCTGTATGATTGTAAGGAACAAGGTGACATTACTGACTCAAATCAGACAGATGATAAGGATGATGTGATTCCCTTACCAGATATGTCTTCTAAATTTATTGACTTTAAAATATGACCAAAAAGAAGAAGGACATCAATGAAGTCCTAGAGGATCTTCAAGATGTAAACAAAGTAGAGTTGCCTAAACAAGCATCCCTACCAGATCAGTCTGAAGATCTTGGAGATCAGGTTAAAAAGACCCACGTTCCCACACCAGAAAAACTTCCTAAAGGTTTTGGAGAAGATCCTGTAACAGATGCAGGTAAGAAATTAAAAGAAAAGAAATATAAACAGGCAGCAGATGCTAAGAAAAGGGGTATCGATAAGATCGAAGTAGATCTCGATAACTATCTTACATTTGTTGACGGTGTGACCTCTGATCCATCAAAAGATTTTGATAAACTAATCGAAAGGTATCAAGATCTTAGGACAGCAGGTTGTAACATCGCACGTCTTGACACTGCTGCATCGGGTTTAGTTGCTGAAGCAGGTGAATTTATGGAGATTGTCAAGAAGATTAAGTTCCAAGGCAAACCTTGGAATGAAGATAACAAAGAGCATCTTATGCTTGAACTGGGTGACATCCTTTGGTATGCAGCACAAGCTTGTATGGCATTGAACATCCGTATGGATGAGGTCTTTATTCGTAATACATTGAAACTTGCAATGCGTTATGAAGGTAAAGAGTTCACTGTAGAAAAATCTGAAAATCGTAAAAAAGGAGATCGCTAATGTGGCAGTTCTTTCAATGGGCTTGGAACCTATCTTGGGGTGATGGTATCGCCTTGATGATTTGTTTATTTGTATTCTGGTATGGAAAGAAATGGATAGATCAAAAGTTTGGTACAGATTGTTTCAGTAAGAGACAAGTACGACAATTAAAGACTATAATGAAGGAAGCGATAGAAGAATCTAAATGAACATCTTTGTAACTGATCCTGACCCTGTTGTTTCTGCTCAGGTTTTACCTGACAAACACATTGTCAAGATGCCACTAGAAACTTGTCAAATGCTTTCTATTGTTGCATCAGAAAAATGGGGTCACGGTTTCGGTGTTCTTCCTAAGTTAGATGGTGAACCATACAAGACAGAGAAGGGTGCATTTCGTAATCATCCTTGTACAGTATGGGCACAACATCACTTCCGTTGGTTGATTGAGCACGGACTTGCCTTATGTGCAGAGTACACTCATCGCTACAATAAAACACACAGTTGTCAGTATACTATCGAGTGTGCTGACATTTTATTTCCTGATAGTCCTAAACCATTACACTTTGTTAGGGCAATGTATGACGAGTTCAAGTACGATACTGACATCGATACTTTTACTGCATACAAACTTTACATTGCATCTAAACCTTGGGTTGCTACAAACTATCTACGTGACCCATCTCGCAAACCAGAATGGATCTAAAACCTATCTTTGCTAGTTTCCTAGCAACTGAAATTATCCCTGTAGATTGTGATAAGATTCTTCAATATTGTATAGATACAGAGAAAGCAAATCCACACTACCATACAAATGGATGGCAGAGTGGTCAACTCACAGAAGATATACCAGAATTAAATGCCTATATTAATACGAAGATACCACACTTTGCTGATCTGTACCGTCTATCTGATAAAGCGAACCCAAAGATTAGCGACTTCTGGATAAACAGGAATGGTTCTGGTGCACAGAATGCTTATAATGCAGAACCACATATCCACGCTAATCACTGGATCAGTTTTGTATTTTATCCAAAGGCAGATGAGAATACTGCACCTCTCATTCTTGATAATCCAAATAGAATTGTAGAGTATGCTGTACCAAGTGAACTAATAAGAGAAGATAACAACTGGAATAGTCATAGACTTGCTATAAAACCTGTAACAGGACTTCTAGTTGCATTTCCTAGTTGGATTCTACATTGGATGGATCAATCACCACATCCTCAAGATAGGTATAGCATTGCTGTGAACGTTACTTTATCTCATATCAATCTAAATAGTATATAAAAAGTACTGTGGCAAACAAAGGACTACAATTCGAACACGCTGTGATGTATCACGCAACTGTAATGGTTGACAACAAAAGTTCAGACCAACAGGTTGCTTTTGAGAAAGCATCTAAAGCATACGCAAGTATTCCTAGTGACATCAAAACAAAAGCAAATGAATTAGTACAACAGTATGCACCTAGATCAACTGATCTAAGAGCAAAGCAAAGTTACTATGGTTCATTTGAAAAGATGTCTGGAGGTGGTGAAGAACCAAAGACAGACATCAAGTTTGAGAGTGGTGGAACTAAATATAGATGCAGTATGAAATGGGGTAAATCCTTTCAGTTAACCAGTGCAGGTATTGATAAGTCTGCTGCTGTACTTGAAAAAGTTCTCAAGAAAACTATCAAAGAATGTGGTGGTGGAAGAGAAGATAAACAAGCACTAGCACATATACAAGCAATACTTGAACGGATGACAGAAAAGTTTGAGAACAATACTGGTACTATTATGCAGTCAAAAGCGAGAGCATTGATGACTGACGTACGAAAAACAGGTGGTCTCAATGAACAGTTCCAAGAAGTGCTAGGCAGTAGGAAGAAACCACACGTTGCAGAAGTCTACGAATGTTTCAAGTATAATTTGACACACGAATGTATGACAGGTGCATTACAGTTTGGTAAGAGTTCTGATAAAACAGCTACACACTTGTTGACAGAAAGTGGTATAGTACCAATAAGTAAAGCAGAAGTTGCTAAAGTTATGGCTGTTGCTGGTGTCCGTCTCGCTATGAAGGGTAGGGGAAGGGATAAAGTTACAGGACTTAGGAGAAACTGCATTGTAGTAAGATACGAAGTTTAATGGCAAACACACACCTTGAACACCTAGAGGATGATATTTTAAATAATGGATCAGCAGGTGGAAAGAATGCAGTAGCATTCTTAAGAGAATTAGGACAGATGTTAACTGAACCTTCTTCTAATATTAGAATCACAACCAAGTGGGATGGTGCACCTGCTGTAGTATGTGGTCAACACCCTGCAACAGGGAACTTCTTTGTGGGTACTAAATCAGTATTCAATAAAACTGCACCAAAGATTTGCTTATCAGATTCAGATATAGATGAATGGTATAACGGTGAACTAGCACATAAATTAAAGACTTGCCTTAAGTTGTTACCACAGTTGGGTATCAAAGGAGTATTACAAGGTGATCTGTTGTATACAAATGATCTAGGATCTAAAACTATCAACGGTGAACAGTGTGTTTCTTTCACACCTAACACAATAACCTATGCAGTACCTGCAAAGACACCACTAGCAAAAAAGATCAAGGCATCTAAGATGGGTATCGTATTTCATACCACATATTCTGGAGGTCCTGCTGTACGTGATATGACAGCATCGTTTGGTGCAAACGTTGCACCATTCCAAGGTAATAAGAACGTAACAGTATTCTCATCTGACTTCTCTGATGTAACAGGTGCATCTGTTATGACATCTAGTGAGAAAGCAAAGTATCTTGCAGCAGTTAATAAGACAGAAGGATCATTGAAACAAGCATCTTCTTTCTTGGATATACTTGGTGGTAAGAATGACGGTAGGTTCCTATTCTCTGCATTGTTTAAACAATACTTTAATAGTTTTATTAGAGGTGGTAAGAAGATTCAGAACGTACAGGTAGTTGCTACTGGGTTTACAAAGTTCTATACAGATTTACTTGACAAAGAGATTGCTAGTAAGAAACAAGAAACAACAAAGAAAAAGTATCAGAAGATTAAATCAGATGGTTTGAAGTTTTTGAAGTCAAATTATCGTGCAATTTATATGACAGTTGCATCATATATGAACCTGATCGCGGCAAAAAGTATGGTAATTAAACAGTTACAAAAAGTAAAGGGTATTGGTACCTATATTAAGACTGATACTGGGTTTAAAGTAACTGCACCCGAAGGATTTGTTGCAATTAAATCTGGTTCTGCCCTCAAATTGGTTGACAGACTGGAGTTTTCCCGCGTCAACTTTAATATCGAGAAGAATTGGGGCTGATAAATATATAAGGAAACGTTAAAAGATGAGATGAAGTTAAGTCAATTCCTAACTGAAGCGAGAACAGTTGCTGGTGAAGCTGCTGCCAAAAGAGGATTGTCACACGCAGGACACGGATACTATGCTGATCGTCAAGGTAACATTGTTGCTAAGTCGGAAGGTGGTGAACGTCTTGTTGCTGTAGATCCCAAGGAAGCAGAACAGGCTGCTGTTGGTTCTCAACAAGGTGCTGATGAAGATGCACATATGCCAGAGAACGGTGGAGAAGGACTTGGACATATCGCTCTCACATTCGGACGTTTCAATCCCCCTACAGTAGGACACGAGAAATTACTTTCAACTGTTGCTGCTGAAGGTGCTGATAGCTACAGGATCTATCCTAGTAGAACAGTGGATCCTAAAAAGAATCCATTGGAACCAGAAATTAAAATTCAGTATATGCAACAGATGTTTAAAGAACATTCTGATGCTATCGTAAACGATGCTGATATGTCTAACATCTTTAATGTATTATCCAACCTTAATCAGGAAGGATATTCTGGTGTAACTATGGTAGTAGGTTCTGATCGTGTATCTGAATTCAAAGGACTACTTGAAAAGTATAATGGTGTGGCATATGAGTTCGAAGAACTTAGTGTCGTATCTGCTGGTGAACGTGACCCCGATGCTGATGGTGTTGAGGGTATGAGTGCATCTAAGATGCGTGCGTTTGCTGCCGAAGGAAACCTTGAAGCATTTGCTGAAGGTGTACCAAGCGGATTTAAGGATGTCGAAGGTTTGATGAAGGAAGTACGTGTCGGTATGGGATTACCTCCAGAGGTTGAGGTCGCAGAACCAGTCACAGAATTGTGGCAGATCGCACCTAAACTAGCACAAGATGACTTGCGTGAAGCATATATATCCAATGAGGTATTTGCTTTAGGTACTCTAGTTGAACACACTGATACAGGTGTTCGTGGTCATATCAAACTACGTGGAACTAACTATGCTATCTTCGAGGATGAGCACGGTTGGGAATTTAAAGTATGGTTAACTTCTCTAATGGAAGTCGCTGATGCTACAAAGGTAAGGGATCAAACTAACTTCTCTGCTGATGACGGATCAGGTAATACTTGGAAAGTCGGTACTGACACATACAGACAGGCAGTCCAAGCAATGACACCAGGACAGGGAGTTAAGAAGTTTAGTAACTTCAGAAAAGTAACCTCAACTAAATAGTTTTTACAAAGAATTAGTAAGATGGATCTAAAATTAGCTTCAAAGCTTATCAAATATAATCCACAGGATGTACAGTCAACTGTCTACGTTGTTGAGTATGCTCAACACAATTTTAAGGGAGATGACGTTGCGACTTATATTAATGAGCATTTGAAATCCAATGCACAGTATGCGATCGCACAAGTGATCTTGGCAGAAACTGCGTTGGCAAATACCATTAAGGCAAAGCCTAGTGCTGCTAGTGGTAAGATTGATTCTATTAAAGAGAAGCCATCTACTACAGGTTCTACTTCACCTGCAATGAAGTCCATCGAAGCGAAGGGCGACGCAAAGAAAGTAGGTTTCAAAGGAGTTCAAGGTACTGGTACCAATGTCGTACAAAAAGAAGACGTATCATACGATTGGGTCTCCGATGTCGTAGAAGAATTAGGTGAAGACTTTGACCTGTTGACTGATGAAGATCTGGAGAATTTGATCTTCGAAGCACTGGAAGGGTTAGAAACCGAGGAATTGCTAGTTGAAGCGGTTGACGTTTTGACTGGTACAGAGGTATTGATGGAAGCACCTTCACAACATTCCGCAATGCCAAACGTTGCTGTTCAAGCCCCACAAAAGAAGGCAGCAGCGTCACCTAAAGCAAGTCGTATGAGTAGACTTGCAGGTGCAGCAAGAAAGGTAGGATCAGCAGTCAAAGCTGGTGCTAAAACAGCCGCTAAAGGTGCAGTTCGTGGTGCAGGTTATGCATCAGGTCTTGCACAACGTGCAGGTAAGGCTGCTTCAAGAGAATTTTCTCAAGGCAGACAACGTGGACTAGGTGGTTCAGGTTCATCCTCTGGAGGTGGAGGAGGTGGTGCTCGCACTGGTGGTTCATCATCAAGTTCTTCTACAGGTACTTCTCCCAGTTCATCTGGCGGTCGTACACCCACTACAACTGGTGGGTCTTCATCTGGTGGTGGTGGAGAGAAAAAACCTGGTCTTCTAAGTCGTGCTGCTGGTGCTATCGGCAGAGGTTTAAGGAAGGCAGTTGGAGCAGGTGCTAAGGTTGCTGGTAAAGCAGCAGTCGGAGGTGCCAAATTAGCTGGTAAGGCAGCAGTCGGTACTGCAAAAGGTGTCGGTAAAGTTGCTGCTGGTGGTGCTAAACTCGCTGGTAAAGCAGCAGTTGGTACTGCTAAGGGTGTTGGCAAAGTCGCAGCAGGTACTGCTAAAGTCGCAGGTAAAACTGCGGTAGGTGGTGCTAAACTTGCAGGTAAAGCTGTAGGTAAGACTGCTCAGGCAGCAGGTAGTGCTGTTAAGAAGACTGGTCAAGCTGCGGGTAACGTTGCGAAAGCAGCAGGTCGTGGTGTTAAGAAAGTTGTAGGTAAAACTGCACGTGGAGTTTCCAAAGTATCAGGTTCAGTTGCGTCAAAACTTGGAGAAGAACAGCAAATGGACAACAGAGTCGATCGCGTACGTAAAATGTTAGCGATGCAAGAGACACACGAACACGATAAAAATTCAGCATCGTGGAGAGGTCGCTTAGGTTGGGACTTAGAAGAAGAGAAAACTGCAAAGCAGAAAGAAAAATCTGCTGCACTTGAGAAATCTAAGCAACTAACTAATAGCGGTAAGCATAAGGAAGCATCTGAATTATTCAAGAAGCATTTCCCTAACTTCGGTAAATAGTATGGGTAAAAAAACCAAAGTCATCATTAATCCCAAGAAGGAAGACCTAATGAAGGAACAAATCCAAGAACTCCTTCGTGCTGAGATCCAAGCACTTAGAGAATCATCTAAGAAAAAACTTGATCCAGTAGGAAAGGAAGACAAAGACATCGACAACGATGGTGATCACGATAAGAGTGATAAGTACCTTCTTAACAGAAGGAAGAAAGCAACAACTGCTATCACAGGTAAAAAACCAAAGCATCTCTGTGCTAAATATGTTGAGCACGCAGAGTATGGAGTCTGTGAAACTATCCCCGAAGCACACGATCTAGTGGAGCAAGAGGATGGTACTTGGAAAGTATTCCATTACAATATTAAAGATGAGGAAGGTAACCTCTACGAAAACGTTTCAATCGATGACCTAGAGATCATTGTTGAAGGACCACACGTACACTAAGACAAATGAAAAGTTTTACCGCATTTAATGAGATGGTTTCTAATAAGAAACAAAAGGAAGCTATCGAATCAGCAAAGTTAGATCGCAAGTCTGCTCTTAAAGTTGCATCCAAAACTTATAAAGAGGATACAGAACTAGAAGAAGGTCTAAAGCAAGCACGCAAAAACGTAGGAATGGATCCTAATAAACCTTCCTGTTGGAAAGGTTATAAAGCAACTGGCACCAAGATGAAAGGCGGTAAACAAGTTCCTGATTGCAAGAAAGAGGAAGTTGAACTGGAAGAAAAAAAAAATTGTAACCACAGTAAAAAAGGTGTAGAGTGCGACGAGCACGGTACCGAAGACTGCACTGACAAAGTAGAAGAAGGAACTAAGTATGGATTGTACAAAGGTTCTGGTAAGGCAGGTGGTGCAATGAAAGCTTTCCTTGATAAGAGAGCAAAGAAATTAGAAGCAGAAAAGAAAAAACAAAAACCAGAGTATAGAAACAACCCTGCATTTGGTGACGCATCACATCATTCAAATGCTAAGAACAGAACTGAGGGTGCTGACATCGCTGACATTCTTGCAAGACTAGAGAAGAAACGTATCTCTAAAGGTGGAGATCCTAAAGATTCACCACTACCTGCAATGAAGAAGTATCACGCAGATAAAGCTAAAAAAAAAATTAAAGAAAGCGTAGAGAAAGAGAAGGAAGAAGCGGATGGTACTCCTAGCTCAGTAGAGGAGGAGATCAAGATGACACGTAAGGCATACAACAAACTTCACAAGGATTTTAAGAGTGATGATCCTAAGAA
>TARA_B100000401_G_scaffold250814_1_pt1 | contig 14237 bp, 11 predicted proteins | sample TARA_B100000401 | Tara Oceans TARA_B100000401 (sample SAMEA2620786) | marine metagenome | biome: marine biome (ENVO:00000447); feature: surface water layer (ENVO:00002042); material: "saline water (ENVO:00002010), including plankton (ENVO:xxxxxxxx)" | depth 5 m
TCTGAACAAAATGTTAACCCAATGTTCAGCTGTGAGCTATGCATGAAATCATTCACATTTAAGAGCTCGTTGAAGCGTCATGAGAAGATATGCAAAGGGATGGTCAATCCTCTTCAATGCCAAACATGTAAAGTTGTGTTTTCTTGTGCTTCTGCGAAATCGCGACATGTCAACTCGGGTAAATGCAAATCACCAGAGTCTGACGTAAAAGCGGAAAATGAACAATTGCAGGCGAAGATACATGAATTAGAAGCTGCATTAACACAAAAAGGCCGGGTCGTTCATAACACGTACCACATAACAACCAATAATGATAATTCGATCAACAACACAAATAATAATATCATCAATTACAACAACTTTGACTCCCCGAATGTAGATCACATAACGAAAGAAATGATAGGAGAAATGTATCTGAAATCGGACAGAGAGCTTCCACGCATGATAGGACACGCAGTGAGGAAGATATACAAAGAACACCCAGAAAATGACACCATTCGTTTTAAATATGGGAACCAGGCTGGGTTCGCTGAGGTTAGACAAGATGATGAGACTAGAATCCTCCCTGTGTCTGACGTACTTGAGACTGTACTATCTAAAACGTCTACACTATGTGGTAAAGAACTCCAGAAATGTTGTGGTCCGAATATGATACCCGGCCCGTGCGTTGCTAACCATGCCCAGGAGCTGTCTGTATTGCATTGGGGGTTCGTTCCAGAGACGCAGGCGAAGAGGCAAGGATTTTTCAAATTTGTGAAGAGCGCACTTTTATGATAACAAAAAAAATTTCACTTAAAAGGAAGGCAAAGAATTACTACAAGATGGATCCGTACAAAGTGCTCAAAGTCGATAAGAATTGTACGGTCGACCAACTGCGGCAAGCATTCAAAAGAGTTGCATCACAGGTTCATCCCGATAAAGGTGGAAATGAAGAGATGTTCAATATTGTAGTCGAGTCATATAAAACAATATTCAATACTTTGAAAGGCCGCAATAACAAGGATTTCAATCAGCTGAAAAATGATTCGCAGGCTGAATTTAACGTGATGAAGGCGAAAAAGCACGTGAGCTTCAAAGACGACTTGAAGAGTGAAAAGTTTCAAGCTAAATTTAACAGGATCTTTGATGATAATCGATTCGGAGATCCTTCGATAGATGACGGATATGGTTATATGATGACTGCGTCCAGCGCAATACGTGAAGACATAAATGTCGGAGAGAAGTTGAAAAATTTCAGTGATTTCAACTCTGTATTTGATAATCAGGAGACGATCAACAAAGAAATAACGTTGTACAAAGAACCAGAGGCTCTTGTATTGTCAAAGAAATTATCATATAATGAGTTAGGGGTTGATCGAGTAGATGATTACAGCAGTGAATCCAATAAACCAAGTCAACTTGCCTATTGTGATTACATGAAAGCACATACTACAAATAAATTGATTGACAAGAATCACATGAAAAAGCGTCAAGGTTTCAAAAATATGGACGATATTGAGACCAAGCGTGAAGGCCAATCTTTTGCATTGACCGAAGAAGATAAGAGACAAATAGAGGAAGGCATCAAGCGAGAGAAGCAACGAGAAAGGCAGCGCGCGATATCTTTGAAAGAAAATGATAGGAAAATCGAAGAGCATTTCAATAGGGTGAATAAATTAATGTTGTCATGAATTCATTTACACACTCTCAACTTTCTTTAGATCGCTCTCATCTGGCGGATACAGGACTTTGTTGTGTCAGGATTCCTTGTATTTCTGCATCCCGTTCTTCTATATATTTATCGTAATTCAATATTTTGCTGTTTTCTTCTTGTTTACTTCCGCCTGTATCGGTGATCAAATTTGTGTGTTTGTCTAGAAATGAGTAAACGTGGTCTAACTCGGTGTCATCCATAAATGAGTAGTTATCAGACAAACCTTGCATTTCATTTATCATGAATGGTTCAACAGTCTTTTCATTTTTTTTCATGAATTCGAACAATTCTTCATCGTGAATGACCTGTTGGTCATCGATCAAGAGCATTGGGACACGATCTATAAATTTTGGAATGGAATTCATTGCATGAACATCTACGACACTCACTTCGATTTTCAAATCTCCAAGTTCCTTAATCATTGAAAGGAGTTCATCACAATGATGACACCTTCGAGATATGAACAATACATACGACATTGATTTACCTTTGTGAAAAATGAGAAATTAAATTCTGCTTCTTAAACTCACGAAAGTTTTGCTATCTCTGACCACTGATCTCGCAAGAGCTCAATATATTCTTTAGTATTTCGTACTGACTCGTTCAATAGCTTGCAAAGGTCCTCTTTGTCCAGAGAAGACTTTACTTTCAATATTATGCTCCTTTGCAGAGGATGTGGAAGATAATAGCCAACGTAATCTATAGCACTTTTTTCAGGACGGACGTGCTTGTTATAAATCATTGCCTGTAAAAGATTACCAATAGTGTGATCTTCATCATTAATTTGAATGGAACAAAGGGTTTCATCATCAAACATCATAACAGTTTTATCTGTATCTTGTGCAGTATTAAGGTCAAATTCAATATCTTCCAGTCGAAGTATCAATCGCGACAAGGCTAATTTAAAAATTTCTTCATTGGTCACCCCACATTCCGATTCCAATTTGAAGACAAACGAGTTCGGTTCGTTATATGTATTAGTATTAAACGCACGTTGATATTCGAGCGTTGCATATCTCCTCTTGGCGGATTCTTCATCCATAATATCTTTTTGGTCTGCTACGTACTTCTTTTCCAATTTAGACCTCAATTCCTCGTTTATGTCGTTTTCAAATGTGCATAAGCTTGTCATCGCCCAACAGGCGTGTTTCATAGGAGTGCCTTTCGTTGCAGTCATCTCTACCTCGAATTTTTTCGTGGATCTATCCTTTTTTGGTGGCAGTTTTGTAAGAAGAATGTGATCTCCCGTTGTTTTGTTTTTCGGGAAGTATGCCTCTGTTAATTTTTTATCATGTTCAAATGAACCGGATTTCAATTTCAAAACCTTGATGTCTGCTGATGTGACATCGAGATACGAAGATGATTTGTTTTCGACGTTGATTTGAAATCTCAATTCTTCGTCATTCCAGTTTTGGATATCTTTTTCAGGGATGTGTATGGGGACCATACTGAGTCTTTGCGATATGAATTCATTGTGCAAAGGCGAATCATTTGTTATAATTCTTATATCAGCTGTCTCTTGATCCGTATTCTTTGCGTCAAAGTAAAATGCAACATTAGGAATATCACTCAAAATAGTTCTTCTGAGTGAATTGACTACAGAAACGTCAATAGTGGTTTTACCGTCGTCTTTCATCTTGAACGTTGTAATGCCATTATTTTTCTCAAGATCAGAGAAAATCATGTTTTATACACTTTTTTATACATTCTATCAACATTTCTTTAAGCCTCTTTTCCAATATTTCTGAAGTGCCTGCGAGCGAGCGACTTTTCTTTCTCAATAATAATTAATGCTATGTTAGCAGAATTCGTAACCAGCCAACATTATTTGATCAACACGCAAAATATCAAGCAAGAAAAATCAGAAATATCGTTTAAAGAGATTGAAAGCAGATACATTGAAGTATTGTCGGAGGAAGAAGCCCAGAACGCATTGTACAACTTATGCGATAGTGAACATTACGAGAACCTATACCGAGCCATTCTTGAGGTGGAAAACGGCCTCGAAAATGAAAGGTCTACCGATATTTTGAGCCGGGTTGAATCGATGCCGAACTGTTGGCCGATTGTACATTTTAAAAAGGAACGCCTCGTCGATGGAGTGTACGCAAAGGAGTTGCAAGACACAGATGACGCAGATGAAGAGCACGTCTTGCTCGATGATTATCTTCGCAGGATCATACGTCGCCTAGAGAAACCATGGTGGAGTCCTATAATAAGTAACCACAAACATGAGTATATTGCTAGTCATAAGTATGATAAAGAGCTTCAAAATTTCAAGTTGAATTCATCCAGTGATGTCATGTGGCTATCAACTTCATGGGATAATCAAAAATCCAAAATAGAATCGTACTTTGAAGATAAATATAGATTTGGGTGTTCAGGACGCAGGAATACAAGGTTGCAAGATGATACTTGGAAGCTATTAAACAAAGAAGATATTGAAGAACATCGTAGGAACCTATGGTTAGATTATACATTCGGTGATGGTGGCTGTGACTCACACGCAGAAAATCCAGATGAACTAAAAACATTTGAATTCAGGCGTGAATTAAAAGGAGAGAGCATTGTGCTTCGTGGCTTTTTTTCTAAACATGACCCTGCATTGAAATGTTACCGAACATTTGACGTTGATAAATATTTCAGAGATTTGAATGCGATGATGGACATGGTTGGGAGCTCTCAAATAAATTGCGTTCTCCTAAGTTCTAATGATGAGAAGAAGGTTTCAGCAGTAAATAAAGTTGATGATAAATTGATTTTGAAAGAAACCCTGGAGGTGGAAGGTAGTGTCGTAGAAAATGTCATTGAATTTGATGTTAAAAATCATCCAAGTGATTGGCTTCTTTTCAATTCAAACGCGGTAAATAACATTTATCGGAAACATGATTTCTTTGATTCGAACATTCTATTCATCTGCAAAGATAATAAGATAGACTATATTTCACTATTTATACCAACGATAACTGATTACTTCGATTGCTTCAAAGATGACGTGCTCGACACAGAGAACATACAACATGGGTTGAAAACATATTTTAGCACCTGTCTCGAGGAGTTGTCCGAATATGAGTTCATTTATTTTTTGGAGACAAAGAAGCGGAAGCAGGAAGAAGTGCAAAAGAAGCGCAAGAAGGAGAGCAAGACACTGAAGGAAGACAAAAGCGACAAATCTGTCACTACTACCGTTCAGAATGACCCGCTGTGGAAGTTTGGAAACATGGGAGAATATTTGCAGAGGTTGTTTTCTAAAGTGGATAAAAAAGGAAAAAAGGTGGAATTGATTTCAGACTACACCGCTGACGATGTGGCCAAGAGTTGTATTTTCAGAATCCCTGGAAACAAAAAAGAAATCGAAACTATATTAGGTGAATTAAAGCAGTTAAGACAAAAGTCAAAAACCGTCGAAACAACATCATTCAATATTGATGAAATCAAAAGGCGTGTTAGTGAGTTCAATCAAAGATCCGTTACATACTTTGGCAAAAAACACAACATCGCGTTCAAAGGTCTTGAAGGCATTAGACTTGATTCAAATGTATCAGAATCCACAAGAGAGTACGTGAAATCAGGGGATGAATATGGAAATAGTAGGTTGGAGGAAACGAACATAACGCGGATATCTGATCCACCTTCTGATGTTGCAGCTGATTTTTACGATATCGTAAAAGCGATTGGTATGAAAATTAATGCAGATGAGCTCTTGACTATGTTTGACTGTTTTGATTACTGCTGGACAACTGTTCTCAATCGCTCAAAAATAAGAGGGATTGATATGAGTGCAAACAAAAACAACAGGATATCTTTTATTTATGCGTGCATAGCCATTTTCGGGCAAATATTTGGGCGTGATTTAGCGGTTGAAGAGAATTTCAAGGAAAATTATTCTTTAGACGGTTCTCCCTGGGTCTCAATATTGGCAGACAAATATAACGCAGAAAAGATATACAAGGAGAGATCCCTATTAGCGTATGTGTCACATCATTATGAATCAAATAATGAAACCATGAAAAGTAAAGATCTGATAATTATGCGGACTAAGACTATCCTGAAGCTTCAGAATCACATTAAAAGAAGACTTACAGACATCGTCGCGAGGCAAAGTGAAAGTGAAAAAGAGCCATCAGAATACGAATCGAAGAGTCGAACTTTAAAATATAGAGAATTCAATATGAATAATGAAAAGAAGAGATTTGAGCCGAATTCGAGAACGGGGAATGTAAAGACGTCAAAGCCTGCACAAACACAAGGATGGATTGTGGAAGAGATTGACGAAGTAGAGAAAACTATTATAAACTTCACGTCGACTAACAAATTGGAAAGTTCATTGACAACAGATCTGATAAAAAGCTTCAAACGAGACACAAAGTATGGTCTGAGCGGATATTATGCAAAATTAAAAGGAGGCGAAGTTGGCGAAACCATTGATAAATTAAAATTGACACCGATTCTGAATAAAATCGAAAAAAATCAGACAAGAGATAATTATGTTTATGAAGGCGAGTTTGACATAAATAATGAAATTGTGAATTGGGTGCGAAAATGGTCAAAGAAAGTTGATTTGGACGATAACCTCTCGAGCCATTTGCTTTCAGGAAAGTCGATTCTGAAAAAATCTATCATTCGAGAAGAGAATAAGTTCTATCTTCACTACATAGTCCTGATTAAAAAAATAATAAAACTACATGAGTATTTAGAGAAAATAAATGAAACATCCGTCGGCGTGGATATCATTTTAAAGTCTGCAAGCAATAATTACAGAGAAAAGAGGGATGGCCTGCTTGAAAGAGAAGACTTGAGAAACATGATCAAAATTTACCGTAGCAAGGAGAGAATTGAGAAAAACAAAATAGACGATACTATGTCGGATGAAGATAGACAATTATTTGATGCCAGAATTCAAATATATTCTGAAGCGCCAAGACCATCTGATGACCCCCCTCTAGAAATGGATGATATCGATAATTTGGAGCCAGTTCTTCCACAGGACGAGGAAGATGCCGACAATGAAATGTGATTTTATGAATAAATTTTATTTTTTAAACCGAAAAAGAGTCCTAGGTACTTCCAAATGATTTCTTTGTCTTCTTCAGACATTACCTTCCAATAAGACTTAAGTTTGTTGACAAGATCTTCCGTGAAATTTGATTCTTTTGTCACAACATCTTCGTAGTCATGATCGAGGAAGAATCTCTCATCCTTTGCTTGTACTTGTTTTTCAAAATTTTGACTGTACCTAGCGAATAGTTCGAAAGGTTTTTTGTCATCGGCTAGCTTCATCAAATTGAAGCTATTTTTCAGTAGTTTAAAATCTTTGTCATTTGGAAACAATGAGATCAAGTCCTTAACAAATTCATCGAATTTACTATTAAAGATTGCGATCCACTTATCATTAGCACCTGAACTCTTCACAGCAAACATTTATGTTTTAATACTACTCTTTTATTTTTAAATTGATTTGGTCGCGACCTGATGCCAGATCATGATGCCGAATATATCTCAAGCACCAATTTAACTATATCTGATCGCAGAACATCAGAATTGTCGAGATTAATGATATCTATGTCATCTTTATTTTCCACCGAACAGCTAGTGTGCCTGTTGATGAAATCCTGCAGGCCATTTTCGACGCCATCACCTAGATCACTTTGCTCAAGATCTCCCGTAATAACTATTTGACAATTTGTGCCGACTCTTGTGAGTAAGGTTTTCAGTTGATTCTTGCTCGCGTTTTGCATTTCATCGGCAATAATCAGAGTGTTGTCGAAGGTGCGGCCGCGTATATAAGACAGTGGCACTATCTCGATTTTCCCTGCGTGAATATATTCGTCCAGTGAACGCTTTCCCGTAAAAAGCAAGAGATTATCATAGATTGGCATGAGCCACGGAAGCATCTTTTGATTGATGTCTCCTGGAAGATATCCATGGTCTTCATCAACAGATATTGCCGGGCGCGTGATGACAACCTTATTAATAGGCGCTCGCGTATCGTTGAGTTTATTAAGGGAGTGTTCGCAGGCGATCATTGTCTTGCCTGTTCCTGCTGGGCCCTGGCAAATGACTACGTCTTTTGTATTCAGACTAGTGAAGTATCTCTCCTGATTACAGGTGCGCTGAATTATTTTTGTGTTAGGTAGAAGGTAAGCCTTTCTGGCTGAGGAGATTACATTTCGTCTGTGGAAATGAAACCCCGCGTAATAATGATGTTTATGGTTCAATTGAATAGCACTCATTCTTGTGTCCTTGTGTTGTATTTAAAACTATTTTTCTTTAAGTTAATAATTTATTGTTGGTGGCGGATGTGGGAGGGTTCTTCTTGGTTGAAAACCTCCTTAACTGAATCGAGATTATCATTAGATTCCTCGCGCGCATTTACCTTAGCTCGTTCGTTCTCCGCGATCCTCTCTTGAAGGTCTCGCTTACGCTCGGCGTAGTGTGCATTTTTGTTCTCAGTGTTTTTGTCGTATTCATGAATTAGTGTGTTCAAAGAATCAAGGGCGAATTCCTGGTCTTTGATATCATTTGGATTTGGTGACCACGGGCACCACATTCCAACCTCCGAGATGAATATGTTGAATTTATCGGCGTCGATCTTTCGAAGCTGTTCACAGCGAGCTTGCGCCTCTGGAACAGAATCATAAACTCCACGAATTTTCAATCCTCTGATGCTTGTTTGGAACTCATTTTTAGTATCAAATTCTTTGTTTAAGACGTCAGTGTTGGCGGCAGTAAAATTTTTGTATGCGTCGTTGATCTTGTCAGGATCAAACAAATACTCAAACTCTTCTTTGATGCTACGGAATTTATCAGATTCGTCTGCGTAAGATTTTTCTAATCCAGTAAACAGTTCATTGACCTTTGCCGAAAAATGTTGAATGTAATTTTCAAAGTAGAAAGCTTCCTTGTTCTTGAGTACTTCTTCAGGGCTGATGAACGATAAGCATGCGTAGTTTTGTCCACGAATCGGGGGGTCTTGTTCCAGCAAATCTCTCTCTTTAACGGGAAGCATTTTTAATCATGTAAATCGTTATCTTTTTAAATGATTTTCGCACAGAATAAAAAATCTCATTAAGTATTAAAATATATGTCGGCTAGGGTTGATTTCGTCGAAGTATTCATAAGAATGTTTAAATACTTATTGGAAGGACTTGTCGTGTCCAGCGCAGCCTTTATGTTCCCTGGAAAGAAGAAGGATCTTAACGAGATCGTGCTGATAGGTTTCATCGCTGCGGCGACTTTCAGCCTACTTGATTTGTTTGCGCCTTCCATTGGCCTTTCCGCCAGGCAAGGAGCTGGCATGGGGCTTGGGGCGAATCTTGTTGGGTTTCCTACCAAATAAATGATTTTATTGTTTCATATGCTTCTGATGAATTGCCATCCGAGGTCATCACAAATCTTACGCCATATCTGCTCTTGTTGGTGAAGTTTTTCACGGGATTTTAACAAGGGAAAAAACTTCAAAAATTCATTCTGTCCTAACAGTTGAATGAACTTATGTATCACATACGAGTAAGAGAGGAAATTTTTTCTGTTAAGGGGGCTAAATTTTAAAAAGGGAACCTGGATTTCCTTAAACATCGACTTCAACTTATCCTCCAGTTCAGGAGATAGGTGGGGGTTGGGATTTCCTGTAATGCGATTAAGGATATACGGTACATGCTCGTAGTACTTGTTAATCTTTAGCTTCTTAAGTATGTCTTTGATTTTCTGACGAGTTACGGTTTTTAGGTCAACTATCCTTTGTTTTTTTAACTCCTTCATGATATTATCGAATATCTCATCAGGAATCTCGGTCGTTTCTTTGCCCTGTATCTGATTTAGCCATTCCGTGTAATGATTAATCCTTTTATAACTGAAATATGATATTTCTTTCGGTGGATCTTTGTAGCTGGGTTTCGCAAGATCCGTTATAACCTTCTCAACTGTGTGGCAAACGTTGCACACGTATATGCTCTCGTTCATGATGAATTCTAGCTCTCCTTTTTCGCAGAACGTACAAACCTTTGATTCTAATTTGTTAACTGCATTATCTATGTAATTCTCATCCGTGTAAGATAAATATTTATCCAGCAATTCCGCCCGGTTGTTTTCGTGAATACTTATGTTTACATTTTTACTCGCGTCGTCAGTTTTATTACCAATGAAAAAATCTACCACACACTTTTTCTGAGTGTCGTTATTAGTTCCAGGCACCGGCTTCGATTTCTTAACCGCAGTCGGAACATTATTGTTCGAATTATCTAGCAAAGAATAATATTCGAATAAAACCTGACCAGTGTTCATGAAGTAATCGATCTCGTTCTTATCTTTACTCACGCTGTCTAGCCTTTTCTGTAAATCATAAATGGAGTCCTGAGTTTCTATAATCTCTAGTAATTCAGCGTCTGACAGATCCTTTTTCGATTTAGATTTTAGCTCTTCCAGTCGTTTTGTTAACTTCGATAGAGCGGATTCGTGATCGCGCATCTGGTCTTTGTCTTCACTGAATTCTTTCATCTGTGATTGATGTCTTAGGTCTAGCGTTTTGGAGCTCACCTTGTAATTACACTGCCGCTTGGATTTTTCCTTAGTCATGTTCCTCTTTTTTAAATATATGCGTATGAATTTAATTTTAAATGAAATTTTTTTCTCACGTATAATTAAAACAAACACGATGGGTGGCGGACTTATGCAACTCGTAGCCTACGGCGCGCAAGACATCTACCTCTCCGGTAACCCCCAGATCACCTTCTTCAAGGTGGTCTACCGCAGACACACGAACTTTTCGTGCGAAGCGATCGACCAGACCTTCAACGGTTCTGCTGACTTCGGCAAAAAGGTCACCTGCACCATCTCCAGAAACGGTGACCTCATCTCCCGCGTCTACGTTCAAGTCGCGCTCCCTGCTCTCACCGCCGGCGACACCTACAACTCCTGGGTTGGCCACAAACTCATCAAATCCGTCGAATGTGAAATTGGCGGGCAGCGCATTGACAAACAATACGGTGACTGGCTCCACATCTGGAATGAACTTTCCCAAACCGCTGGTCACTGGGACGGTTACAAGACCATGGTTTCCGGTGACGATGCCGACCTCTCCTCCGACGACGGCGCCGCCAGAACTCTCTACATTCCCCTTCAGTTCTGGTTCTGCACTAACCCTGGTCTCGCCCTGCCGCTCATCGCCCTTCAGTACCACGAGGTGAAGATTAACGTCGAGTTCGCGCCCTTCGCCGACTGCGCCTCCTCTGGCGCCACCCCGGTATCTTTCGACTCCGCCACCCTCTACGTCGACTACATCTACCTCGACACGGATGAGCGTAGAAGATTTGCCCAGGTTACCCACGAGTACCTCATCACCCAGACGCAGTTCACCGGTGACGAGAAGGCCCAATCCAAGATTAAACTCAACTTCAACCACCCCGTGAAGGAGCTCATCTGGGTTGAGCAGCTGGCTGACGCCGGTGTTGGCGAATACGTCACTTCTTACGACGAGGCCCATCTCCAACTCAACGGTCACGACAGGACCTCCGCCCGCAAGCCCTCTTACTACCAGCTCGTCCAGCCTTACCAACACCACGAGCGTGTCCCCGCTGGCGACATTTCCGTGTACTCCTTCGCTCTCAAGCCCGAGGAGCACCAGCCCAGCGGCACCTGTAACATGAGCCGCATCGATAACGCCACCCTCAACCTCAAGGGTGTCGACGCCGCCAACACCGTCAAGGTCTTCGCGGTTTCGTACAACGTACTGAGAGTCATGAGCGGAATGGGTGGGTTGGCGTATAGCAATTAAGCGGTGCGCTTCTGCCGCGCGATTGCGCTCCTCCTCATTGCGACGCCGACGCCGACGCCGACGCTGCTGCGGGGGTATGAAGATGCAAATAAAAACAAAAGTTAAATAAACGTCTGATTTTTTCGTTATTCATGAATTATGAATTTTGCGACCGACCGATTCCAAAATCACCCATTCCGCCCGTTGATTTCCACCCATTCCGCCCGAAATTTTGAAAATACTTATTTTAAAACATTTTTAAATATTTTGAAAAAATGAGTGGCGGCGTCTCAGCTGACTCCACTGTTCGCGCAGCCGCGACGCAAGACTTGCAGTTTTCAGAACAAGATCCATTCATGTCTGGAATCACCGAACATGTTTCTGGCGACGTGCAATCGCCGAGTCAAAGGAGACGATTGCCAAGCGAGAACGAGTTCAGGCAAATAAGTTCAGACGTTTTCTTGATGCGGGTGGACCACGAAGGGCCAAGGTCTCGAATTGGGGCGCCCCGTCACGTTTTGATCGATGCTCAATACAAGGGTGACATCATCAAGGCTTACTGGTATATAAATCATGACAGCGGTTACGTCCGAACCAGGTATTCGAAAGAAAGGGACGAGTTCTTCACGGATATCGGTAAAGACTACATACACCTCCACGAATACATCATGGAACACTGCGAGAAGCGTCGCAAACCCGATCCAGGCATGTACATTGATCACAGAAACAGGTGCTCTCAAGACAACCGGGCATGTAACTTGAGATATGCTACACCTGGGCAGAACACCTCAAACAAGACTTATGAGAGGATCCCCATCAATATCGATGCGCTCAATAAAGCGGGGATCCACGAGTTCCCTAGGTTTATCAACTTCTGCCCCGAGGGAGGTAACAGTGACAAGCACGGTGACCGATTCACCATTGAGGATCATCCCAACTCTGAAAAATCACATATAAATAGCACGAGCAAAAGAGACGTGCACATGGCCGTGAAGTATCGCCAAATTCTCAAGATGGTCATTGATTTGGACGGCGGTCACGATTATCGAACAGGGTTGGTGACCACCTCGGAGGAGGATGCCGAGACCCAATCAATATTCGATGAGGCGAACGCTCATATCCTCAACGCGTGTGTCGAAAAAGGTATCGAAGTGGATGTCAACGACCCTGAAGTCTTTTTCAAGCTCGAGCAAGTCGAGAACACGTGCGCAGGTCACCTCAGGAAACTGGAAAACTATTACAAGTTCGTGACGAGCTCCGAATCTCACGGTCGTGAGCTTGGTCCGCGCGAGATAAAAGACGAGGGGTTGGACGAAGACGGGGCTATTGTCGTTCACCAAGATTCCAGCATGACGTTGACACGAGGCAAGATGATGCCCGAGCACTGGAGTTTCTTAAAAGCAGGTGAAAATCGTGATGTCGGTCTGAACTATCGCGACAAAGCAGCGGGAATTAACATTTCTTCAACCCGAAACAGTGATGGATCCCTCAAGCACAAGTACATCGACCTTCTCGGGAAACTCGTGGAGAAAAATGTTACATCCGAAGATCGGTGTTTGGAAATGCTCGACACACTCGTCGAGAAAAACATCATTTCTCGAGAGGAAAAGGCGGGGACCATTGCCGGGATCACGAGTGGCGAAAAATTTGAAAATTGGTACTACAAGGTGTTTCCGATGGACATTGTTGTCGTTCACCAGGATTCCAGCATGACGCTGACCAGAGATATCATGCCGGAACACTGGAGTTTTCTTGAAAAAAATAAAAATTGTGATATTGGTCTGGACTATCGCGACATATCAGCCGGTGTTCGTATTACTTCAAACCGACAGAGGGATAAAACCCTCAAGTACAAGTACATCGAGCTTCTCGGGAAACTCGTGGAGAATAATGTTACATCCGAAGATAAGTGTTTGGAGATGCTCGACACACTCGTCGAGAAAAACATCATTTCTCAAGAGGAAAAGACGGGAAGCATTGCTGGGATCAAGAGTGGCAAAGACATTTCAAGTTGGTATTACAAGGTGTTTCTGAAGGACGTTGTTGTCGTTCACCAGGATTCCAGCATGACGTTGACCAGAGACATCATGCCGGAACACTGGACTTTCCACAACAAAAATAAGAATTACGGAAACGGTCTGATTTACAAAGCAGCCGGAGGTAAACCCATTTCTTCAAACCGAAAGAAGGATGGATCCCTCAAGGACAAGTACATGGATCTACTCGGGAAACTTGTGAAGAGAAACGTTACATCTGAAGAAGAGTGTTTGAACATTCTAGACACCCTCGTTAAGAAGAACATAATGTCTCCAGAGGAAAAGGAAGGTTACATGCGCGAACTCGGGAAGCGCTCTAACGAATCAGTTGCAGGGGGGCTACCCACTGGGCAATCGAGGTTGCGGGATTTCTTCGTCGCGACTTGATTCATTGATTCAATCGAAGGGAAAAGTACTTTCCAGTGGCATTCATGGTTTTGATGGCTTCCTCGCATTTGCCAATTTTTTCATATAGATCATAGAGACCGTCATGGTCATCATTGTATTTTATGAAAAATTGTAGATGTTTCAGGAACGAATCGTTATCTTTTTTGATCGCACAAACATTTCTCCAATATTTTCTCGCGATCGGCTGTCGACACATCGGGCATGCATCGTTGCACTTCTTCCAAAGTTTGATACAATCTGGGCAAAATACATGTCCGCACTGTAATCTTTTTTCCTGTTTCGGGTTTTCAAAACAAATGGTACATTCCATTTTACTGGAAACTATCATTCATTTCTTAAAGTTACATTT
>TARA_B100000401_G_scaffold80891_1_pt1 | contig 13944 bp, 11 predicted proteins | sample TARA_B100000401 | Tara Oceans TARA_B100000401 (sample SAMEA2620786) | marine metagenome | biome: marine biome (ENVO:00000447); feature: surface water layer (ENVO:00002042); material: "saline water (ENVO:00002010), including plankton (ENVO:xxxxxxxx)" | depth 5 m
AATGAAATACAAAAGGATACTATTAAAACTTAGTGGAGAAGCATTGATGGGTGAAAAGAATTATGGTATTGATTCAAATTTATTAGAAAAGTATTCAAATCAGATAAAAAAACTTCATGATAATAAAATTGAAATTGCTATTGTAATTGGGGGTGGCAATATATATAGAGGTATTGAGGCTGAAGAATCTGGAATAAATAGAGTTCAAGGAGATTATATGGGTATGCTCGCTACACTAATTAATAGTATGGCTTTACAAAGTCATTTAGAAAAATTAGGTTGCGATACTAGACTTATGTCAGGTTTTAATGTTGATCAAGTTTGTGAACCGTTTATTAGAAGAAGAGCTATAAGACATCTTGATAAAGGAAGAATTGTAATTTTTGGAGCTGGACTTGGAAAACCATATTTTACAACTGACTCAACAGCTAGTTTAAGAGCAATAGAAATTGAAGCTGATATTGTTTTGAAAGGGACAAGGGTTGATGGAGTTTATGACTCGGACCCGGAAAAAGTAAAAGAAGCTAAAAAATATTCCGAGCTTTCTTTTAGTGAGGCATATGAAAAAAATCTAAACATTATGGATATGACAGCTTTTACCTTGTGTAAAGAAAATAATTTACCAATAATTGTTTTTGACATGAATAAACCAGGTAATCTGATTAAACTGGTAGAAGGAGAAAAAATAGGAACCTTAATTTATTAAAATGGAAGAATTAGACTTGATACTTGATGATACTAATGAAAGAATGGACAAATCTATTCAGTTTTTAGTTTCAGAATTAAAAAAAATTAGAGCTGGAAAAGCAACACCTAGTATGCTTGATGGAGTAATGGTTGAATATTATGGCGTACTTACTCCATTATTACAAGTTGCTTCAATTACTACACCTGATAGTAGAACAATATTTATAAAACCATGGGAAAAGACTATTATACAAGATATTGAAAAAGCTATAACCAGTAGTGACTTAGGTTTAAACCCACAGAATGACGGTGAGAACATAATAATTAATATACCACCACTAACCGAAGAGAGGAGAATGGTATTAGTTAAACAAATCAAAGCTGAAGGAGAAAAAGGGAAGATTAGTATAAGATCAGTCAGAAAAGAATCTAATGAATTAATTAAAAAACTTTCTAGTGAAGGTGTATCTGAAGATTCAATTAAAGACGGTGAAAATGAAATTCAAAAAATAACCGATTCTAAAATCAATAAAATTGATGAAATAATAAAATCTAAAGAAGTAGAACTTACTACTATTTAATATAAAATTTCTTTTTCAAAATTTCTTTTTCAACCCTTTCAGGAACTAACCCTTTAATACTAATATTTTTTCTTATTTTGTTTCTTATATCTGAAGATGAAATATCATATAATTTAAAATTATTATTTTGATTCTTTTTTTCTCTTGGATAAATAATAATCTTATAATTATCAATAATAAATTTATATTCCTTCCATGAATTTATTTTATCATAATTATCTTGACCCATTATTATTTTGAAATGAATCTTGGGAAATTTTTTTGATAATTTAATTAAAGTGTGATATGTATAGTTAGGAGTAGGCATATCAAATTCAATTTTTGATATTTCTATATTATGCATATTATCTAATGCTATTTGCATAAGACTATATCTAGAAAAAACATCTAAAATTAAATTTTTATCAGGGCTTTTTGGAGATAACACCATCCATATTTCATCAACCTCACCTGAATCAAGAATATCTTGAGCTATATTAATATGACCATTATGGATTGGGTTGAATGAACCAAAAAATAAACCAACATTCATTCTTCTAAGAATTTAGTAACTTTTTCTAAAATATCTTTTTTTGACTTTTGAATATTATCATTCATTATAATTATATCAAACTTTTCTTTTTCAGAAATTTCAATTTTTGCTTTATTTATTCTTTCCTCAATTTGTTCTTTTAAATCTGTACCCCTTCTCATTAATCTTTCTTCTAAATCTTTAAGTGAGGGAACTTCAATGAAAATTGACAGTGAATCATCACCAAAATATTTTTTAAGATTTATACCTCCTACTACATCAACATCAAAAATTATGTTTTTTCCTTGTGAGACTAATCTTTCAACCTCACTTTTCAAAGTTCCTTTATAATCATCATTATAAACTTGTTCCCATTCTACAAAATTTTCTTTATTTATATTTTCTTTAAAGTTTTTACTAGAAATAAAGTAATAATTTTTTCCATGAATCTCATTTTTTCTTTTTTCCCTAGTTGTAGATGATACCGAAAAAGATAAAGATGGGATATTTGAAAGCAAATGAGATGCTAAAGTAGACTTTCCGGAACCCGATGGTGCAGATATAATTATGAATTTTGACATTTGTAAAATTAGCCGATTTTAATTAATTCAGAAATTTTAAATAAACCTTAAAGCTCCAAAATCATATTTTTCCTTTTTCTTATTAACATCCATTATAATTCTGCCGTCTTTATTAACATCTATGATTCTACCTTTTAATTTTTTATTCTTAAATACGAAGTTTTGAATCCTATCAAACATATAAAGCTCTCTTTTATAAAGATTAATTAACTCATCCATATCTCTATCAAGATCTTGGAAATCATTTTCTATAGAATTAATTAATAATTTTAAAATATCAGAAACATCAAATTTTATATTCATTTCATTAAAAACAGATGTTGCTTTAGGGTCATGAAACTTTATTTGATTGATATTAATACCTATTCCAATTATTGATTGTTTAATTATATTTTTAAAAATTTGATTTTCTATTAATATGCCTGATATTTTTTTATCATTGATATATATATCATTAGGCCACTTAATCTTAACTTTTTTTAATCCAATTTTTTTGAGTGCATTTTTTATTGAAAGTGAAACAATAATATGTAGTTTAAACTGATCTCTTAATGAAAAATTAGGTTTCATTAAAATGGAGAAAAGTAAATTTTTTCCCTTTTCAGATTCCCATTTATTTTTTCTTTGACCTCTTCCCTTAGTTTGAAAGTCAGTTATAACATATGAGCCTTGAGATAAATTACTTTTTTTTGTTAATTGAGTCAAAAAATCATTAGTTGAGAGACATTCTGACACATAAACATTAGTTTTGTCTATAAATGGTAAGTTGGCAGTTTTTTTGCTCATTAATTAAGTAAGTAATTATAGCAATTTATATTGAAAATAAATCAAAAAATAAATTCTGATAAACTCAGCAAGTTCATCGCAACTTGCATGGATGATAAAAAAGCTGAGGATATAAGAATTATTAATTTAAAAAAAATAGAGAACTCAGTCACTGATTATTTCGTTTTAGCTACAGGAAATTCTAATATCCATGTAGATTCAATAGCTGACGGAATTCAAGAAGATGTGTTGAAAAAATTTAATGAAAGACCATGGAAAAAAGAAGGTATTGAAAATAGAGAGTGGATACTAATTGATTTTGTAAATGTTGTTGCTCATATTTTTGATGAAAAAAAAAGAAACCTATATGAATTAGAAAAACTATGGGGAGACGGAATAATAAAAAAACATAATTCTAAAAAATGAAAAAAAATTCAAATAAAAAAATTATTAATAATAATAACTTTAACAATCAAATATGGATTGTATTTCTCATTTCGATATTTATATATTTATCATTTGGGTTTTTTTCTACTAAGCCAATAACCATAGATTATAATCGTTTTCAAAAAATGATAAAAAGCCACGATGTATCAAAGTTAGTGGTAATCAAAAATCAAGAAATAATTGAAATAACATTAAAAGAAGAGTCACTCCTAAATTCAACATATAAAGATGAATTAGAGGCTTCAAGTCTTTTGAATAATACTTTTGGTCCTCACTATAGATTAGAAGTTTCATCCATAGAATCTTTTGAAAAAAGATATGATGATTTAATTAGTTCATTAGGTAGAGAAAATACTAATGAAATCGAATACTTAACGGAAAGTAGAACAGATATTTATTCTTTCCTACAAACCTGGGGATTCACAATTCTTATTTTAGTAGGATTTTGGTTTTTATTAAGAAGAATGTCAACTGGTGGTGGGCCAGGAGGACAAATTTTTAATATTAGTAAATCCAAAGCTTCTCTTTTTGATAAAGAGAGTAAAATAAAATTAACTTTTAGGGATGTAGCTGGATTAGAAGAAGCTAAAGAAGAAGTAAAAGAAATTGTTGAGTTTTTAAAAAATCCAAAAAAATTCACAAAACTAGGAGGTAAAATTCCAAAAGGGGCTCTACTAGTTGGTTCACCTGGTACGGGAAAGACTTTATTAGCAAAAGCTGTTGCAGGTGAAGCAAATGTTCCATTTTATTCATTATCGGGGTCAGATTTTGTCGAAATGTTTGTAGGTGTCGGTGCTGCTAGAGTAAGGGATTTGTTTAAAAAAGCTAAAGAAAAAGCTCCATGCATAGTATTTATTGATGAAATTGATGCCATAGGAAGAAGTAGAGGAAGAGGTCAAATGCCCGGATCTAATGATGAAAGAGAAAATACACTAAATTCTTTACTCGTAGAAATGGATGGTTTTTCTACAGATTCTGGTGTAATAATTTTAGCTGCAACTAACAGACCCGATGTTCTGGACTCTGCCTTGTTACGTCCTGGAAGGTTTGATAGACAAATTTCAATTGATAAACCTGACCTTAAAGGAAGAGAAGAAATTTTTAAAGTACATATTAGACCACTAAAATTAAATGAGGATGTTAATGTTAAAAATTTAGCTGCACAAACCCCTGGGTTTGCTGGTGCTGAAATAGCTAATGTATGTAACGAATCTGCACTAATTGCTGCAAGAAAAAATAAAAACTCTATTGAGATGATTGATTTTCAAGATGCAATTGATAGAGTAATTGGTGGTTTAGAGAAAAAAAATAAAATTATTTCTCCAGAAGAAAAGAAAATTGTTGCTTATCATGAAGCTGGTCATGCTGTAGCAGGTTGGTTCTTAGAACACGCTGATCCTTTAGTTAAAGTAAGTATTGTACCAAGAGGTATTGCAGCATTAGGATATGCACAATATCTACCAAAAGAGCAATATTTATACCAAACAGATCAACTATTAGATGAAATGTGCATGGCTTTAGGTGGTAGAGCAGCTGAAGATATAACTTTTGGAAAAATTTCTACTGGTGCATTGAGTGATCTTGAAAGAATAACTAAAATGGCTTATAGTATAGTTTCCGTTTATGGTATGAATAAAAATATTGGAAATATATCATTTTATGATTCTAAACAATCAGATTATAATTTCACCAAGCCTTATTCAGATTCAACTGCTGAAAAAATTGATTCAGAAGTAAAAAGAATTGTAGATAGCGCTTATGATAGAACTAAAAAACTACTTCTAGATAAAAGAGAACAACTTGAAAAAATTGCAAATAAACTTTTAGAGAAAGAAATTTTATTTCAAAATGACCTTGAAAGATTAATTGGTAAAAGACCATTTGACGCTAAAAAAGAAGTAGAAGAAAAAAAAGATGAAATAAATATTGAAAAGGATGATAACTCTTCAACTAAAGAAGAATAGAAAAATATATTTTGCAGGAGACTTTCATTTGGGAAGGCCTAATAAAGAATCCTCATCAGAAAGAGAAAAAAAAATTATCAGATGGTTAAATAAAATTAAAAGTGATGCTCAAGAAGTATTTCTAATGGGTGATCTTTTTGATTTTTGGTTTGAATATCATAATGTAATACCAAAAAATAATTTAAGATTTTTAGCTTCAATATCAAATATGATTGATGAAGGAATAAACTTTCATTACTTTGTCGGAAATCATGATTTATGGGTCATTAATTATTTCGAAGAACTTGGTATAAAAGTTTATAGTAATACTCAAAGCTTTAAAATTAATAGTAAAACTTTATTAGCAGGTCATGGTGATGGAATTGGAAAAGGAGACACGGGTTATAAAATTTTGAAAAGTATTTTTAAAAATAAAATTTGTCAATTTCTATTTAGATGGATTCATCCTGATATTGGAATTCCTCTAGGTGAATTTTTGTCTGGGTCAAAAACCAAAATGAATATTACTAGCAAGGCAAAAGTTAATGATAAAAGAATATTTCAGTATTGTGTAAATTATAATCATAAATCACCTACAGATATTTTTATTTTCGGGCATAGCCATTATGTTAATAAAGAAAAAATTTCAGATAATAGTATTTATTTTAATTGTGGGGAATGGATAAATAACTCTTTCTTTCTTGAGTCAGACGGAGAAAAATATGAATTAAAAGAGTTTAATTAAATTTTAGAATATTTTTCTGTTTTTGAATTAAGTTCTTCTCAAAACTACTTTGATTATTATTTGCTTTTATTTTTAGCTTCGAATTAATTAAGTCAAATGTCCTTACTTCTTCTGCGCTATAGGTGAAATCTATTTTTGATTCATGATTTTCAAGTTTATATCCTAATTTTAATAATTCTATTTTATTAATAGACTCAAAAATTAATATCTCTTCTTTTGTCAACTCTTTTTTATACTTATTCATATTATTTTTTATTAGTGGTTTTGATAAATTTTTCCACTGGCCACCAGAATCAGATGTTTTTTTTGATTCTTTTGATTTATAGAAATCTAAAAATTTCTCATTGTAAATAATTCCATATTTTTTACAAAAATTTTTAATAATTAGTCTTGGGTCTTCAAGAAGATCTTCGTACCTAACACTAAAAAAATTATATTTATCTAGACTATGTTTTAATTCTAAACATTTTCTCTGGTCCCTATTCCATTTCTTAGCAATATGATATATATGCTTTTCACCGATTGATGCTTTTTTGAAAGACGAAGCAACATCTCTGCCATCACGATAAATATATATATAAATAGGATCTAGATTCTTAAAAGAATTGTTATTATAAAAATTAAAGTTGTCTAAACTTTTACAACACCAGAATTTAGGATTTGAATAAGAATAAAGTGCTTTAAAAATTTGAAAAACATTTTTTTCATTAATAAGGTTTTCAATAGATTTTTTTGATGGAACTATATCCCATTTAACTGGATTTTTTTTTACCCAATCTATCATATCATTAATTAACATATCCCCGTTTTGATATTTATCCTTTATTGGATAGAAATTAGATAATAAATGAGGGGGATGTGGAGCATAAATTTCACTAAACTCATTTAAAATTAATCTTAATAAATTTGAACCCGATCTTTGAGTTCCTATTATTTGAAAAAATTGCATTTTTTAAAATTCAAAATAATATCCAAGTAGACCAAAAATAAGAATCAAAAATAAAGGATGAATTTTTGTTTTATTTAAAATAATGATAGAAAATATACATATAGAGATACTAACAATATTATAGGATTCCAGTTGTTTAAACATAATTATATAACCAGAATAAGCAATTAAACCTATTATACCAATTTTAAAGCCTTTAATTATAAGTTTAATGGTATTATTTTTTTTAATAAAATAATAAACTCTTGAAAAGAAAATTATCACTACTGAAGAAGGTAAAAAAATTGAAATTGTAGAAAAGAATGCTCCAGAGATACCATTAATTTTATATCCAATAAATGTAGCCGTTATAAGTATAGGCCCTGGAGTTATTTGACCCATTGCAATTGAATCAATAAACTCTCTTTTTGTTAACCATCCAATTTGTTCTACAACAATTTTATCAAGATATGGTATAAAAACATAACCTCCTCCAAATAAAGTCAAAGAAATATTTGCAAAAACTTTTGATAAATTAAAATTAGGAGTGTCAATGGGGGCATTATTTAAAAAAACTAATAAAATAAAAAGGATAATTGAAGCAACAATAATTCCTTTAATTCTGATAAATGCTTTTTTAGGATTAGTAATTTTTTTAATCTTATCTCCGTTATAAATTAAATTTAAAGTACCACAAATAATTAAAGGAAGAATTATTGAAATATATCCTTTAATTAATGAGGTTAAAATAAAACTTAAAATAATAAGGAGTAAACTGAAGGTTTTATCTTTAGTATCCTTATAAAAGGAATATCCTACTGAAAAAATAACAGCAGCAACAACAGGTAATATACCATCAAAAAATGAAGAAAATCCGGGAATATTTCTTGAGTTTAGATAAAGGTGAGAAAAAATTATCATTATTATAAATGATGGTAAAAGAACACCAATGAATGATACTATTGCACCCTTCCATCCTTTGATTACAAATCCAATATAAGATGCAACATTAATTGCCATAGGTCCAGGAAGAAAACTTGCCATAGTTATAGCATCTAATATCTTTTTTTTGCTTAATATTTTTTTTCTTCCAGAAAACTCCCTTTGAATCATAGATATAAGCATCATATACCCACCAAATGAGATAGTCCCCGTTTTCAGAAAAGTAAAAAATAATTTAAAATAACTCATCAATTATATTAAATGGGAAAGTAAGAACTTTCACGCGATCTTCATTTATTTTAGAAAATAAATTTTTATTATCAACATAATATACTCTATAAAATGATTTGTCACTTGATAAGTTCCATAAAATTTCTCCGTTTTCATTTGTTATTACTGTTTTATTATTAACAGAACTTGCAAATAAATACTTATCATTTTCAATCATATACACACTTCCTTGTTTAAAAGAAAATAAATTATCTGGAAGAAATACACTTTTTGACATTTTATATTTTTTATCGTCTTCATCAATGTTAAAAATCAAAGCTCTTGATGTCATACGTTTTTCAGAAGATCCATTATCAAATAACATATACTTTTCATTATCAATTTTATGAATAGCATGCTGCTGATAAAAAAAATCATCTTCTTCAAATTTAAAATCCCCATTTATTCCCAGTCTCCAAATAATATCTCCTGATTTAGAGTTAATTTTCCATATTTGATCAAAATTTCTAAATGATACCAAATAACTTCCATCTTTATCTACATCAATTGCATTAGCATGACTCCAATCTTCTCTAATTATATATTTTTCTGATAGTGGATCTACATGATCAAAAATATTCCATTTCCATATCATATCACCTTCATTATCATATACAACAATTCCATCACCCATTATAGAATCAAAACCATTTCCTTTATGATTTATATATTCATATGTCAAAGCAACATAGATTGAGTCATTTATTAATATATCATGATGAAGAGTGTTTTCTTTTGTGTTTTTAGAAAAAATGGTATCTCCATCATATCTGATTTCATGAAATATGTTTTTATTTGATTGAGATAGATAAGAAAAATTATTACCTAAATTAAAAGGTCTTGATAAAGTCGAGTCTGCGACCGAATACCAAACTATATTTCCTAAATCATCAATCATAAAATGAATTCCAGGATTAGTTTGGGTTTTAAATAATAAGTAGCCATCAAAAGAAAAAGATGAATCCTTCTTTAATTCAAGGGTAGGGAAAAAATCTGGTAAATCTCTAGTTTGAAAAGTGTATAGAGGTGAATAACTACTACTTGAATTTATTTTAAAAGAATATTTTGTGGAGGGTTTTAGAAATGGTAGTGCTATATCATGTTTTGAACTATTATTTATACCTGAAAAAAGCTTATTATTTTCGTCGTCCCAATAAGAAATTTGAACTTTTTTTTGTTTGGTTGTCTCAAAATTAATGTGATATTTTGAATGATTATAATTTGGAATATTTATTGATGTATTTTTAAATTCATTTTTTTTATTGCAAGAAGAAATTATAATAATAATTACTATTAAAAATCTATGTATCATCTTGAAATTATGATTTTAGTCAATTTAGTTGATTTATCATCAAATTGGACTCTCAATAAATATATCCCAAGTGGTAATTTATTAATATTAAATTGATTTTTAGTGTTTGAACTTATGTCTTTAATTTGAAAAACAGTTTTTCCTAAAAAATTAATAATTTCTATTTTATTTATTCTTTTATTACTCTCGTTCTCAATAGTTAAAAAACTATTGTGCGGTAAGGGATTAGGATATACTAAAATATTATTTTCATTATTTTCTAAAGCTGAAATTAAATTAATTTCATTAAATAATAATTTTCCATATTCAAAAGCTTGATTTCCTATTTTAGTGCCAATTTTTCTTCCTGGAATATCATCTATAAAGGGATGTATACCACCCCATATTCTAGATAATGAACACTGATCTGCTGCATCTTTATAGGTTGCCCACTGTAATTTCATATCTACAGATGGTCCATTTTCAAAAACTAAAAAATTATCTTTAGAAATATCAAACTCTCCCATTCCTCCTGGAAAAAATTTACTGCCAGTTATTTTTTCAAGTATAATAGATGCCGCTCTAGAATAGGTAGAATGTCCAGAAACATAGCCAGCAAAAGGTGGTGTGACAAAACTTGGTCTCTGATATGGCCACCATTCCTCAGCTAAGATCCACCCAGATCCTTTTTCTTCTAGCTCTAAAATATTTTTATCACTAAATCCTTTCCAAGTATAAAGTTTAATCTTTCCTAAGTTTTCTTTATTTTGACCAACTAGTGGATCATTAGAATCAACCAATTCAATATATCCATCAATTAAATCAAACCCATTTTTATTATAATTTAAAGAATCAGGATAAGATGACTGACCTTTCTCTGATAGGTATCTCATCACTGAGATAGGTCTTATATAATCATAATAACCTTTTATTCCCCACGCAGAAATAGCAACGTCATGCATTGCGCCACCCATTAGAAAATATGACTTTATATCCCACTCCAGATCATCAAGTTCCTCTCCCTCCCCCTCAAATTTTTTAATTAATTTATCATCGTCATTAACTTCATTTAAAATTACAAACCAATGTCCAGGAGGGGTTTCAGAATCAGGTCCATCTGCCCAAAACTCTGCTAAAACTCTTGTATAATCTCCTCTAGGAACTATTTGTTCAGAATATTTTTCATTAGTAATCGGATTAAGCTGATAACCCTCTCCAACATCACCACCATCAAAATAATTATATAAATCTTCAAAATCTTCAAAATCTTCAGGAAGTGATGCAACGTTACCTATTGAATTAGGAGATATATCCCATAATATTCCGTCAGATCTATCTAAATGAGAGCCCCAAACTGACACCATATAAAAAGAATTTTTAAATAATGAATCCATAACTCCTTGATTTAGTGTATCAAGCAATGGAGGGATTCCAGGATCATGGTATATTTTATATATATCATCATCTCTAATTTTAATAGTTAAATCACTTTCTTTTAATGAGAATGGTAAAACATTTCCCCATTCTGGAGATATAAATTCAGGAATTCCTTCTATTGGGTTTCCAGATTGATCAATAAAATTCAAAATTTGTAAGGGCTGCCATCTATTAGGATCAATAATATCAGGATTTCCACTTTTACTTAAATCTAAAGGGGGATTAATAGGTTCATAATAATTGCTGGAGTAATCATTAATTTCATTTGAGTTATCCATATAACCATATTCCTTATATAACTCATTTAAATAATTACCTATTGATTTTGGGTCACCAGATAAATAGTCCAGTTTAGAATAATTTATATCATAGTCTAAAGTAATCATTAAAGAGTCAACTATTTTATATGTATCAGCAACACCCAAAGAGTTTTTAAATCGATGTCTAATAAAATTATAAGATGCATAAGAAATAATTTTTTCAATATATTCATTGTCTTGAAAGTTTGGTGGAAATTCAAATAAAAAAGAGTTTCCATCAATAGTTTTATTTAGAAGATAAGGGGATAGCTCTCTATTCTCTTTAATTTTTTCTGTTATTACAAAAGCATCATACATCATAGATGATAGATGAAAAAGATTCCTAGCATGAACTGGAGGTCTTGCTAAATCATTTCTAATTGCTTGAAGAAGTACCTCCATCCATTTACGGGCAATACTCTGTGAAAAAAATTCAGGATTATTTTCTCCCTTAACTAAGTTTAATATTTCAAATGATTTTGAAACTTCACATCCATTATCATCTCTAATAGTTATAAAATGATTACCTGAGCTTATATTTGATATATAAAATTTGTTTCTTATGAAATCTCCGTCATCTAAAGAAACATAAAATTCTTTGGCTGTATCTAAACCAGTTATATTAACAGAACTAGAATGATCAGAAGTGATATTTTTTATTATTATTTCAAATTCTGATGGTTTTATTTCATTAATTTCAATAGTATCTGATAAAAATTCATTGTCAGACTCATCGTATACTCTAACAAAATAACTACCCTCATCATATACTTCAATTTGCTGAGTAGTATCCCCATTAGACCATAAATATCTATCATAAAAACCTGTCTCTAGAGTAATTGAGCTCCCTTGACATAAGGATAAATTATCAGAAAAAATCTGAGGAGTATCAGATGTAGATGCTTCATTAATTTTATATGTTCTATTTACTTCTAAATTGTATAATTTATCAATTAATCCTGAAGACCAATAGACATATACTGAATCAACTTGATTATTTTCTCCTAAACCAAAAAATATATTATCAGAATTCTGCGATAAATATCCTTCAGATGAAAATTTAGCCCTAGATAATATAAGATCACCTGAGTATAGTACTAATCGAGTTCCATATGCATCTCTATTAGAATTATGACCAATGAGTTTAACCTTAAGCCAATTATTATTTCCAGAATATGTATTCTTAAAAATAAATGATTTATGAGGATACATATTTAATACTGCAATATCAGGGATACCATTATTATCAATATCACCTATTGCGTTACCATAACTTGCTACGGTATCACTATTTAAACCTATAGAGTTATTTTCTTCAAAGTATTTACCAAATATATTCGAATAATAAGCACTTGATGGAACTTCTGAACCAACGAGTGCACCACTAACATATAAATCCTCAAATCCATCTAAATCAAAATCTTCAAATTGTGCTCCCCAGGCTTGTCCATTAAATGATATCCCAATATTATCAGCATTTTCAGTAAATGATAAGTCTTTATTATTTATAAAAAATTTATTACCATCCTCAAGGTTGGTAGAGTATATGTCAAAATAAGTATCATTATTAAAATCACCAGGAGTTACAGACATAGCATCCATTTGTAATCCAGTATTTGAAGATGAACTTATATTGGTAAATGTTAAATCACCATTATTATAATAAAGAGAATTTCCTGATGACTTGTCATTAGCTATATATAAATCTAAAATATTATTGTTATCAATATCAATAAATGAAACGCAAAAAGGTAGTTTACCAGGCTCAGTAATATTTGCTGAAGCTGTGATTTCATTAAAAGAGAGAGCACTATCACTTAAGAATACTTTGATTGTATTTACCAAACTATCATTAGATCTATAAGTTTGAAGTAAATCTAAATACCCATCATTATTAATATCTGCCCACGATGCTCCAAAAGAATTTGATATAGAATCAGGAAGATTTAGTGCTGATGTAACATCAGTAAAATAAAAATAACCGTTATTACGGTATAGTTTATTCTTTCCCTGGAAGGATGTTACGTGAAGGTCCTTATCATTATCATTATCGTAATCTATCCATAAAACTTGTTTAATCTGACCTGGTAAATTAATATTAAAATTTTGAGGTATTAATTTAGTGCCATTATTCTGGAAAAAAATTAATGAGTTATCATTATTAGTAGGTATTGATATGTCATCTAAACCATCATTATTAAAATCTGCAAAACTTAATCCTGCACCAGAAACACCCTGAAAATAGGAATGATTAAAATCAAAAGATGAAGATACCTCATTAAAAAATAACTGAGAATATATAGAAATAGAGGTGAGCTGAAGAACAAAAAATAAAATGTATTTTTTCATTCCCCTAAAAATAAATAAAAAAAAAGGTAACGACTTACGCCGTTACCTTTAATTCATATAATAAAATATGAGACCTAGTTAGTTCAAGTCAGGCCAGTTACCACCAGACCAATTGTTCAAGGTGGAAACACCAGACTCACCGTAGTCATTTACCCAATCAATGATTAA
>TARA_B100000401_G_scaffold27135_1_pt1 | contig 13483 bp, 15 predicted proteins | sample TARA_B100000401 | Tara Oceans TARA_B100000401 (sample SAMEA2620786) | marine metagenome | biome: marine biome (ENVO:00000447); feature: surface water layer (ENVO:00002042); material: "saline water (ENVO:00002010), including plankton (ENVO:xxxxxxxx)" | depth 5 m
GAGAATTACACAGCAAATATCCAGTTACAGCCAAATAAGTCTGATCAAAAACCAGGCGTTGATGAAAACGAGATGGTCTGTAAGGGCCGTTTACTCTCACCAACTACATTTAGCGCCAAGGTCAAAGTTGGAAGCGTTGCCAGCTGCACCGTCAATGGTATTAGTGGGACTATTCGTCTTACTGATCTAGGCAGCAACACGCTTACTTATGCACGCAGCACACTCTTTCAGGAGTTTACGGGTGTATTTGAGCAAAATGGCAAGGCAGGTTAAAGATGGCAACACCAAAGAAGCTAGATACTTCTGTCTTCGATAAAGCAGTAGCTAAAGCGACCCAACAGCTTGTAAACCGATTATCGGCTGAATATACAAGCGAAATCTCATCTGATAAATGGAATTGGGTAGATGGCCGGACACGCGACATCGTCGATACGGGCCGTCTTCGTGCAAGTCAAACTGTGCGCCGCGTTTCAGATACAGAGTTTGAGTTTTCGTGGCCTGTTGAATACGCAGCCCAAGTACACGAAGGCACAAAGCTAAAGGGCGGTGGTGAATGGCCTGCTAGGCCGTGGACACGCACTGCACTAGAAAACGTGGACGCTAAAAGTTACTTTGAGACTATACTTAGGAGAGAGTTAAGTGGCTAGTGTATCCCAAATACGCGGTTTAATTAACTCAGCAATTGGGTCCAAATTAGGTTATTACAACCTCCCAGATGGATCTACGTCCCCCGCCCTTTGGGTACGGGGTCAGCAGCAAGTTCCCAAGGATTGGACAATCAGCGGCATCGAATGTGTCATTGATGAAGTCCCTGAAATGGCGAACAGGCCCACCTTGTCCCAAGCAGTTGTTTTAGACGTCCGTTGGCCGATCTATCTCACCAGCTACGACACGGCTGAAACATTAGCCGAGGTGCGCGAGCTTCTCTTTCAGTGGTTCCCTGATATTCAGGATCCTGTGCATGTAGCTCAGACTGACATCTCCTTCGAAACACTGAAAGTGTTTATCCCCGATTATTCAATTCAACCTGAGAGAAGCTAATGGCTAATCTTCCTGGTGGTGCTTTTGCTAAGGGGCGTGACCGCATCGTGCGGATCCATGACCCCGGCGGTACCCGTAAATCCTGCACACTTTCCGGCGGCGCAATCACTCTGCCTACCGGACTGAGCGCATACAAGTTCCTTAAGGGTGCAACCCGAGCTGAGTTCACTCCCGCACCTAACTCCCAAGAATTCTTCCTCTTAGGCGATAGCGGCTGGCGAGATTCCGTGGGTGTTACCCAGGCTGGTGAGCTGGCTTGCTCTGCATTCTTTATTAACAGCCTGGACGCCAGCGGTGTTCCTCAAGCTGACGTCGACGACGGTCTTCAGCTGGTGCTGAACGCAGAATCTGACCCTGACGTTGAGATCTGGGTTGAGATGTTCACCTTCTTAGGCATCGATTCCAACAGTAAGTACCTGTATCACTGCCGTGCATTCCAGGGTTCTGTGGTCAACGTGTCTGAGGCTGCTCCTTCTGACGGTTTGATCGAATATTCCTGGACCTTCCAGTCCCGAGGCGAGATCTGGGCAGGCACCTTCGACAACAACACCTCCGCTCTGTCTGTGTATTGATGACTCACGAACTGCTGGTCTCCGAAGACAAGCGTTCATACTTCATCAATTGCCGACAAGATCACGATTATCTAGAGGTAGGGGCGGTTTACATCGCCCCTTTGTCGTCTTCACCGATGACACTCCTAACTGAAGAAGGTGGTAAGTTGTCCTTGACGCTTCCATTAGATGCCGTTAATCAGCCAACAGAAATGGTGGCTGTTGAAATGTCATTTTTAGTAGATTGATGAGCAAGTATTCAAAGCTTTTCTTCCAGGAAAAAGAGTATTACGACATTCTTCCCTTCCGCTTCCCCATCTATGAGGATCTAGTGGCTGGTGAGGCTGAGGGTGTTGAGAGTATTGCGCGTAAGCAAGCGCAAAATACTTACACACTGCTCAAGATTGCTAAGGCGGTCTCCAAAAAGAAAAAGATCTCTGTTAAGGCTGCATTGGAGATGCTGTCGGAATCTGACAGCGATAACGAAGTGCTCTATGAGTATGCAGAGGAGCTGGCGGAGATTCAAAAGGAATCTGCGACGGTTGCTGAACAACAGATCGAGATGACCACGCTGTTCCTCCGCTTCCGTGGGGAGATCAAGCAAGGTGACAAGTGGGAAACCGTTGCTGATTGGAGTCGGGAAGACACCCTGACGATCCCCAGTAAATTGTTGAACGACATTTTCGAGTTCATCAACTGGGAACGTAACGGCTGGCCTGAAGAGGGAAAGTAACTCCGAGCGAACAAGACCCAGAAGAGTTACTGGCGTCATATCGCTCGTATTTAAAAACAACTCCCCTGGAGCTGTCTGACCTGTATTTAAGGCTCAAGTACTCACCCTTAGGCCAGGAGTACACCAGGCAAACTTTTTTGCGTACTCCAATCAAGGAAATCAGGTTCATCCTGCAGAAATGGGCTGAGGAAGAAAAGCGGCAAGCCAACATCTCGTCAATATCAACTGCCAAGCTTGCTCACATCGTGCTTCAAACTGCTTCTGCAATGGCAGGTAGCAAGGAGAAGGTAAAAGTGAAGTTGGAGAATCTTCTTCCCTTTGAGCTTGAATCAGACAATGATACTGACGATGATCTTACGCGTGAGATCTTGTCTAAACTGGTAAGGAGTAGGCGTATTCCAACGCACGTTGTTGCTGCTCTAAGTCCATATTTAACTCCTGGATAAACTGTGGCATCTCTCGGCGACCTAACTCTATTTATTAACGCCGAGACCAATCGGGCGAGCAGAGACATCAATGACATCGGCAAACAAGCCGACAAGGTCAGTAGCAAGAAAAGAGATATTGACTTCTCTGTCGAGAAGGCACGGAATAGTATTCGTGATTTTAAACGCGATCTAGCCACTGTTGGTGATACAGCAAAGGCTGCCTTCAAGGTCGCCAAGATGGAAGGCGTCTTTGATGATGAGATCGAGTCTGCAGAGATCCTTGTCAAGAAGACTAAGCAGATTGGAGGGGCATTAAACGATGCGCGTAAACCAGGGCAACTTCTTCAGAGGTCATTTGACGGCCTTGCTGGTAGCGCTGTAGGAATAGTCAATAGCCTCGCAAAGGTCGGCTTTGCGCTCTATGGCATTCAGCAAATCACAGGTGTCCTCCAACAAGCTTTTGGCGGCTTGTTTAGTGGCACTGTTGGTGAGGCTGTAAGGCTTCAGGAAAGCATTTTAAAAACCCAGACCGCACTGGCATCTACTAATGATGTGCTGCGTAATGGGGAGGTAATTACCGAGCCATACGAAGCAATCGTCGCCCTCACGGGAACGATCGAAAAGCGCATCGACAGCATCCGCCAACGTTCCCTTGATTTGGCAGGTGTCACCAGTCAAGAGGTCATCGAAGTCTTCGGGATGGTGGCCCAGCAGGTGGGTCAGATCGGGGGCAGCCTTCAAGATGCTGAAGACCTTGCCATCTCCTTCGCAGGAGCACTGGGTACGTTTGGTATCCCGCTTTATCAGGCACGACAGGAGATCGGCTCGATCCTGCGCGGTGATATCACGACTGACTCTTACCTAGCAAAAGCTTTAGGTATCACCAACGAGGATGTCAAGAAGGCCAAGCAGAGCACTGAAGGCGTCATTGGGTTCCTGAACTCAAAGCTGGCTACCGCAGTCGCTGGTCAGCAGCTCGCTGCTCGGAGCTTTAGTGGTGTCGCCTCAAACCTCAGGGACTTCGTTGAGCTAACAGGTGAAGCCTTCGGTAAACCCCTTGTCCAACCGCTCATCGACGGGCTGACAGTTGTCTACGACTTACTGGTCGGCATCAAGGATGAAGCCCTAGGAGCTGCGTCAGGTCTTGGTACTGCACTTGCAGGCGCTTCACAAATCATTGGAGGCGGTGTCAGAGGACAGGCCCAACAAAGTGGTGGCGGTGGGGGTACTCAGGCCGCTCAAGCAGCAAAAGCGCAGATCGATTCTTTAAGCCAATCCATCGCGTTGTTGGCGGCTGATGTCCAGACCACCTTCTCCCAGCTTGTCCTGCTGGTTGTTCGCACCTTTGCCAAGGTCGGAACCGGACTCAAAAACCTGGCAGTTGGTTTTGCCAGCCTCAATGTCGAAGTCTTCAAGAGCCTGTTAGAGACAGTCACGGCTCTTGCATATGCGTTGCAGCCTGTAGTCGATGGGTTTGCGGGACTTCTTGGTATCTACGGCTCACTACTCCAGACACCTGTCGTTGAGTACTTCGCCTCGATTGTTGGACAGTTCAAACTCTTAGAGACGATCGGTGTAGGGGCTCTAGTCAAGGTCGCCCTCACGTCAGGGTTCTTGATTGCAGGCTTCGCAAAGCTCAAGGCCGCTGTGGTCGGCGTCATGGCGTTCATGGGCAAGGCGTTCGCTTCAGCTGCAGGCTTCGCTGGAGCAGCAATGCAGGCGTTTGCTACAGCGCTGACTGCTGTGGCGCAGCGGTTGGGAATCGTCAATCCTCAGATGACTGCGTTGATAACGCAACTAAACCTTGCAGGAGGAGCTGCATCGAAGGCAGGCGCAGGAATGGCAACCGCTGGCGGTGGTGCAGCTGTACTTGGAACTGGCATAAAAGGCTTGATGCTGAACGTGCTGAAGTTCAACATCATCCTGCTTGCTGCACAACTTGCTGTTGCAGGTCTTGTTGAGGCATTTGCACGATTCCAGAGGGCTCAAAAGCATGCTGCTGCGATCAACAGCATGAACGATGCGCTTGTTGATCTAAACACAACATTCGCTGATGTTGATGAGAACTCATCGGCAGCACAGAAAGCGATGAAGGAAATCGCTGATGCTAAAGCGCAAGCTGGTATCAACAAACTTAAAAAAGCCTATACCGATTTAGATGCTGAGTTAGCTCAGCTTATTAAGAATCAAAAACAGATCAAAGATCAAGCCAATATCCCGGTCTTAGGAGAAATTAGTAAGGCTCAGTTGGTTGAGATAGATAACCAGATTCAACGGATAACAGGTAAGAGGTTGATTGCTGAAAAGGCCTATCTAGATGCTATTACTGAATACGGAAAGACGAAGGATAGGGAACGTCTTGCTGAAGACATCACAACACGCCGCAAGGAGTACGGAAAGCTTGAAGAGTCTCTGGCAAAAGCTAGAACTGACTTTAATCATCAGGCCGCGAACCGTGAGTTCCAGGCACAACAGGATCTAGCGAGAAAGAACCTCGAACTGTTCCAAGCTCAGGAGCAGATCAAGATCCGCATGATGGAGCGCCGTAACCGGAAGCTCATCGAAGGTGAGGAGGGCGCATCTGCAGCAGCCCTGCAAGCGTTGAACACGTTCATTTCCGAGAAGAAGCGAGGTGAATTGGCAATTAAGTCTGCTGAGCAAGAGCTGATCATCGCGAATGCTGATGTTGAGAAGCAAATTGCTAACTACCGATTTGATATTGAGCGCAAAATCGCCGAGCTGAAGAAGAAAGGCTTGGAGATGGCGATCAAAGAGCAACAACTCGCAGGTAAGAGAAAAGAAGCTGAGGAAGCCAAATTAAATATCCCCGATCTAGATAAACCTACGCAGACTGTCCAATCTGCTGACTTAGGTCTTGCAAGCGCCGATGGTTTCGCTTCAGCTAAGCGTGCAGCACAAGGTATTCAGGCTCAGATCAATTTTGTCCGAGCAGCGGGACAGGATCTGACTAACAAGGACAACCTTGACCGCATCGTCACCAGCCTCCTGCCCAACGTTCCCCTGGAGCAGCTGAAGGATTCAGCAATTAAAGCTGCTGCAATGCTCGATGAACTTGGTAAAGGCCTCGATCCTGAGACTGCACGCGCCAACGCTGATGCCACAGCAAAGAACCTGATCATGCAGCGTGAGGTTGGAGAAGCTGTTGAAGGCCTTCAAGCTGCGTTTAAACGTGGAGAGATCGAAGCAGACGAATACAACGCAGTCGTTGCAGCTATCCAAGAGCGTTACAACGGCGCTGGTGGCATTCTCGAACAGCTCAAAGAGGAAGCAGCTCTTCGTATCAAGGCCAATGAACTGCTGAAGCAAGCGAACCAGATTCAGTCTCTTCAGCGTGATGCCAAGTCAGGAACACTCCGCACTGATCAGAACCTCATCATGGGCAACGCCCAGATGGCAGCTGGTATGGAGTTCGATAAATACAGGCAGAACGAGATTCTTGCTCAAGGCCGGATTGAGTCACGGCGTGCGCAGCTGCTCCAGGAAGGGGATGGCGAAATGTCTGAGTCTGTCGCCAAAGCGTTCGAGGAATTTAAAAATGCAGAACTCTTCAACGCAGAGCGTCAGGCAGAAATGGACGCGATGCTGGAACGTTTCCAGATGCTCGGAGAGGTTGCAGGTGGTGTAGGTAATGCCATCAGCACAGCCTTCACACAAGGTTTCGCGGACATCCTCTCTGGCTCAGCATCTGTGCAGGAAGTCCTGGGCAATATGTTCCAGGGCATCGCTGATTCCTTCATGCAGATGGCGCAGAAGATCATCGCCGACATGATCAAGATGCTGGTCTTTAAGACACTGCTGAACTTGTTCGGAGGAGGTGGCTCTTTCTTCGGCGGTGCAGGCATTGGCGAAGGAGTATCAATGCCCAGTGGGGTTGGCATCGGTTCAGGTGGCGGCGTCATGCAGAACTCCATGGGACAAGGCTTTGGAACATTCGGTCCCAACTTCGGTATTCGTCAGTTCGCTAAGGGCGGAATTGTCACAGGCCCTACTGCCGCAATGATCGGCGAAGGTGGAATGAACGAAGCTGTTGTTCCTCTTCCCAACGGCAAAGCCATCCCAGTCGATTTTGGCAAGGGCGGAAAGATGGGTGGTGATGTCACTTCAAACGTGACAGTCAATGTTGATCAATCTGGTGGTTCTAATACTGAAATGTCAGGTGATGATGCCGGTAAACTCGGCAAAGCCATCGATGTTGCGGTAAAACGGGTCATCATGGAAGAAAGAAGATCAGGCGGAATGCTGCACAATGGCCGACGTTAATTTTGGGATCGATCTTGTCAATACCGTCCAAGAGCGCATGTCACACCGCGTGCGTAGATTTGGATTTGGTGATGGCTATGAGCAGATTGCTGCAGATGGTGTCAATTCTCGGATGGTTGAGTACGACATCACAACAAGGCCGCTGAAAGTGGCTGATGCCACAACAATGCGAACTGCATTAGATAATGCAGCTATAGGAGACTACCTGCTTTGTACTCTGGAACCTTATTCCAACATTCAGCGTCGATATAGACTTAAAGACAGTAGTTATGTAAGGCAATATTTAGTCCAAGCAAGTGCGGCAAGAGCTACGACGCAAAGAGAGTCATATGAGATCTTTCAGTTCACCCTGATCGAGGCCAACGCAAACTAATGGGACGCCGAAACGTTATAAACAAGTCAACACTCAGCCTTGTTGCGCCTAATTACGCGGCGTTGTCTGAAGCTATTAGGGATTTTCAGGATGAGGAGCGTAAGTTTTACGTTAACCGGGCTGCTGAGTTGTCTGAATACCCAGGCGTTGGAAATAAGAGCAAGAACGATGTCGAAAAAGCATACGACAATCTTTTAGGCAACGATCCATGGGATTACCTAGACGAGTTCAACAGAGCCAACAACGACGAAAAGAATACTAGCGACGAGACAGATAACACCGAAGATAGTTCTGGCGTAGACGTCGATAGTTTCTATATCCTCCTTCCAGACAAGTTAGCCGATAGGATCGATAATCCTGACGCGACTGACGGTTATGGAAACAATGAACAGAAGTTTATTCTCTATAATCCCGGCACAGGATATAAAGAGGTTGATCTGCTTTACGACAATGTAGATTTTTTTAAAACCAAAGGCAGTTCTGATTCTTTCAATGACGATAGGTTTGGAAACAGCGAGACTTATTTCGTTGGATTTGGCGAATTACCTACAAGATACAAAAGCAACAACAAAATGAATGGCCGGATCGCTCATATGAAGCGACTTGTAGGTTCTCTCTGGAACGCCCAAGTCAAACCTCATTGGGACACTTATCAAAGCGAGCTAAACACCTACAACAACTACACGGGTGGTGGTGTTGACACAGATATCTATAGCGAAAATGTCCCTCCTGAGGATAGACCGTGGGACGGACTGACAAATAGTTTTAAAGGCTATAACCGTATTAAAGAACTAAAAGGCAAAGTGATCAGGGAAGCAAGAGGGTATAGCTAATGACACTCAAGGAAGACGCACTAATCTCACTATTCATCATTTCTGGTGAAAGGTCGCACATGGGTGATTTGTTTGGACGGATCAACATTGTTAGTCCTGAGCAGAGCGCTGGTCTCCCAGTAACTTACGTCAACGAGAAGGATGATGAGGTGGTTTACAACCCATCGCCTGTCCAGTTTGCTGGCGTAGAAATTTCAGGTAGTAATAAGCTCCCAACACCAAAGGTTCGATTTGCCAACGTCGATGGAGGAATGACAGACCTGAGTCGAGACTTTGACGATCTCATCGGATTTAGGCTTATCCGGATAAGAACTTACGGTAAATTCCTGTTGAAGATCGGCAACACGCCAGGCCCTTCCCCTGATAAGAATGCCCACTTCAGCCCTGACACTTGGTACTTCAACCGCAAGATTGAGGAGACAAAACTAGGTGTTAGCTACGAACTTGCTTCCATCTTTGATGTAGAAGGTCTAAGCATTCCTAAGCGTCGTCTCTACACGAACTTCTGTCCCTTTGCTTATCGAGGACCAGACTGTAAGTACGACGGGCCTGATGTACCAACAGCTGGTGAAGGAGACGGTTGCTTAAAAACCTTAGATGCTTGTCAAAAGCACTTTGGGAAACAGGGTGACGATCTTCGGTACGGAGGATTTCCAACAGCTCAGACCTGATGTCTAAAAGACTTCACCAACAGATCGCCAAGCTTGCACTAGAGGCCAGTCCTGAGGAAGTATGCGGTGTAGTCCAAGAAGGCAAAGCAATTAGATGCGAAAATAAGGCAAGTGAGCCTACGCAAGCCTTTTTAATCGATGCCGAAACGTATTTAAAGTACGTTCCCGACACGATCTTCCACTCTCATCCATTTGGTGTGTACGGCTTCAGTGAGCACGATATCGCTGTAGCCGCCAACATGGATTTGATCTCATACGTTTATGTGGTTGAAACTGACACGCTTGAGAAGTGGTCAGCAGAAAAAGGAATCGAGGTATTCAATAAGGTCTTAAACCGATGATGAAGATCACCCTGGAAGGAGTAGCTGGTAAGCGTTTTGGTCGCGAGCACAACCTTGCTGTGCGTAATCCTAATGAGGCGCTCCGTGCTCTATGCCAATTAATTCCAGGGTTTCGTGAGTTTCTCACCTGCGCTCACGAACACGGTATCTTCTTCCAAGTAATTACTAACAATCAGGATAGGGTTGACTACGAGGGACTTGGTCTTAATTGTTCTAGTTTCTCCCTTGTCCCCGTCATCACTGGTGCCCTTAATTTTAGTTTTAAAAATATTGGACTGATTCTTGTTGGCGCATTACTCGTCGCGATCTCTATGGGCGCGTTTGGTATTACATATGGTGCTGTCGGAACAATTTCATATGGCATGAAGATGGCAGCATTCAGCCTTGGTATGGGGCTGATATTTACAGGCATTGCAGGCATATTCGCGCCTGGCGTACCGGAGGGTGGAAAACAAGAAGGACGCGAAGCTGATGACGCTGTGTTTGCTGGGGGTACCGCTACATCTAGTCAGGGGACAGCGATTCCTCTTCTGTATGGGGAGTTTTTGGTTCAGAACATGCCTGTCATTTCCTCCTATATCGATAAAGAGCAAGGCCATATTCTTCAGATCATTTCTGAAGGTCAGATTGAAGGCTTAGCATCTGGCAATGCGAATAAGGATATCTATTTCAACGGCCTGCAATCAGGTGCCAGTTCCGTAGATCTCATCAAGATTACAGATGGCACACAAACTGACAAAGTAATTACCAAGATTGATTCAGCAGGTTTCCATGTTGGCATCGGTGCGACACTTCAGCCATCTCCTGAGAATGACCCAAACCCTCAAATTATTCGTTCATTCAACCAACCAGATGCAGACAAACTACAGCTAAGAATCCTTCGTGGACCTAGTTATCAGGTCAAACAAAGCAGCCCCAAAAGTGGTGGCGAAGCGAGCACAAGCTATGAAAGATACGATAAAAAGTCACATAGTGACATGAACCTTCCAAGTGAAGCTCAACAGTTTCTCCGCTGGAATATCAGAGTGCAAGATGCTAACGGAAACATCCTCTACAACGAGGAAGTTAGAGATCATGGCCCATTAAAAGCAAGAAAGGTCTACGACATACCTGACATTGACATATCAGGGGCAGCAATGCCGGTCTCAATGTCCTTGGTCAGGCTTGATAAAGGGCCTATACCCGACCCAGAGTCGCATGAAGGCGGTGCGAACCAATACTCATTCACATGGGTGAAGGGCGACGTGCAGTTTGTTTCTGCAGACGTGTTTTGGGAAGAAGATCTTGTGTATCCCAATAGTGCTTTGCTCGGCCTTAGATATGACGTTGGAGAATTTACGCAGATGCCCTCTGTGCAAGGTCTATTTAGAGGTATAAAAGTTCCCACTCTCAATTCCAATCTTGTCGTCAGCTATGCCTGGAGTGATAATCCTGCCTATGTGCTTCTAGATCTCTTGACAAACCCCCGCTACGGATGTGGTTTGCGTGAATATGAACTCAAGAAAAAAGGAGATAAGGTTGTCGAGCCAGGCATTGCTCTAAACGATATTGATTTAGGTTCATTCCGTAAAGCTGCAGAATACTGCGATGATAAAAAGATAACTTTTAACGCCTACGTCAATCGAAAGTCCGATGCATTAGATCTAATCCGTTCCGTAGCTGCAACTTTCCAAGGCAGTCTGATTTACGCAGGGGGCTACGTCTCGCTCATCATCGATAAGAAGCTGGAAGGATCAGACAGGGAATATTTTCGCCTTTACTCAGAAGCTAATGTCATCCAAGAAACTGATGACAGCGGCGAGGTTACTGAACCGTGTTTTGTCTACGAAGGTACAGCTCGACGAGCACGCACAACTGCTGTAGAGGTTAGCTACGTCGAGCCTAGAGAGTTTTATACAGAGTTAAAGGAAAGCATCGAAGATCGTGTGGCTATAGAACGCTATGGCTATAACCAGAAAACAATCCGCGCATTGGGATGTACTAGCCGTGAACAGGCAAGACGACTTGGTCGCTATATCCTTGGCAGCAATCAGCTCAACACTGAAACTGTGTCGTTCTCTGTTGGTACTGAAGGAGCAATGCTTCTTCCCGGTGATATCTGCCTGATCGCTGATCCACTGAAGACTCGCATCACTGGCGGTGGAAGGATCGTCGCAGGTAGCACAAACAGTGTAATCGTCGACAGAGATATTACTGGAGTTGACCTGTCCTCAGGTAGCTGGTATCTCTATATCTATGGCAATTCAGGTATAGCGGAGAGATCGCATGTAAAAAATATTGCGGGAAGCGCCTTTACGGTTTCTGGATTTAACAATATACCAACTACTAATCAAATGTGGATCCTTGTTAATGAAGATGACGAGAACGTGTTCCGTCGCTACAGAGTCCAATCTGTGAAAGAAAACAGTAACGGTGTGTATGAAGTCACTGGCGTTTCCTACACGCACGACAAATGGGATTATGTGGATGACAACCAGGAGCTGGATTACGGCAAGGCAACAACCTCATACAAAAGAAACAAAAATCCAGGCCTCAATCCCAAAAAGATCAACTTTAGTATTAGGAATCTTGAGACATGAGAACAATCGTCGCTGAGTGGGAACCTCCATCAATAATTCCATACGCTGCTCTAGATCCAGTATGTCCAGGAGCACTTTTTGTTGACAGCCTTCCTGATCCAAATATCGATCACTATGAAGTCGATAGATATGATCAGGATGAATTAGAGTGGCTTTCAGTAGGAAATCCTAGGACGCCAAGGGTAGAATTCCCAGCTGAACATTTCGAAAACGCTACAGTTAGAATACGGGCGGTTTTAAGAGATGGAACTAAAACTCCATTCATTACCTCCGGCAACTTTCTTGTATTCAGCATGGTTGCTGACTTCGAAAGTTTGAATAACATCATCCTCCTGTCCTTTATCTGATGGCGCTATACGGACGCGATGCCAACGGGAACGATGCCTACATCCGTGGCACGGGGGCGGGCTCTACTACAAATGGCTATCTGACATTTCACGACGTCTTCTCTGACGAAGTGAAGTTTGCAACTGTTACCCAGCTAGCTGCAACTCTTACCTCTGACCTCGTAGCTGCTGTCTCCGCTAAGAAGATTCGAGTTCTTAGCTTAACGATCAGCGCTGCTGCAGCTTGTTCGGTCAAATTTGAAACTGGTGCTTCTACAGCTGTTGTGGCTGAAAGTCTTTACCTACCGATCAACGGCACTGTCGCTTTATCAAACGAGCTGGGTCTGTTCGAGACAGCATCAGGCGACAAGCTGATGATTAATAAAACGGGCGCAGCTGACATCACTGTGACTGTTAGTTATCGGGAGATCTAGTCATGACCCGTGTGTATGGTCTGCTATTTGAAGATCATCGAAGCGGAATCTTGGCTGTCCAGCCTTCGGTTCCTTTCTTTGGATGTGAGCGTTATGAACAGCATTATGACGTTGTTGACGGAGCAATCGATTTCGATCTTCTCCCTACCCCGGCTGGCGTATTTTATAACGTTGGTTTCAAAAGCTTAGGTGACACCCGCAGGACAGATTTCACACTGCGGTGGACTATCCCCAATTACGGCGAAATCGATATTACGCCTAACGGTCAGGCACACGCCCCCGAACCAGAAAAAGTATCTACGTCGGTTGATCGCGTACAAGTGCGCCGACTCGCCACAGAATTAGCAGAAGCATTGGAACTTGCAGAAAAGCAAGAACGCGAGATCGCTGAAATCAAACTTCGCGAAGAGCAACTACGACAGAAGTTTGAGCAACACAAGCGTGATATGGAGACCGTTCTAGTACAAAGGGATCAACATATTGCCAAGTTGTCCGAAGCCAATACTCCTGAAGTTCGTACTGTTGTCAAACATGTCCCGGTTCCTCCAGCGCCTCTACAGGAGCGAATCGATACGCTTGAGCTTGAGAACCAGCGATTGAGAGCACTAAATGATAACTACTACCAATCTGTTTTAAAGCTGCATCAGTTAAAGTTAGAAAGAGCGCAATCTGGTCAACTTCCTGACCCTGTCATGGAAGTTCCGGGTACACCCCAGCAGCGCCTGATCAATAAGCTTCTAGCTAAATAGAAATGGCACTGGACAGTATTAACGTCACCGTAAGAGAAGGCGATTCATTTGACGAGCTGTATCTAAACATTGAGCGTCCTTGGGGCACTCCTTACAACTACAGCAATTCCGTACTTGTTGCGGATATTCGTCGTTTCTTCAAT
>TARA_B100000401_G_scaffold41418_1_pt1 | contig 13021 bp, 5 predicted proteins | sample TARA_B100000401 | Tara Oceans TARA_B100000401 (sample SAMEA2620786) | marine metagenome | biome: marine biome (ENVO:00000447); feature: surface water layer (ENVO:00002042); material: "saline water (ENVO:00002010), including plankton (ENVO:xxxxxxxx)" | depth 5 m
AATGATGTTGATGGATCTTGGGGTAAGTGGACAATTCAGGAGGGTGAAGATGACTTATTCATCATAAATAGAAGGAACGGAAAGAAATATAGATTTGGTTTGACGGAGGTTAACTGATGGCAATTATTCATGTTAATCCATATGAGGGATTTACAAGAACAAGATTGATGACTGGTAGTGCGGGTTATGGAAATTATCCTATAGACCCAAACTATTCTTCTGCCAGAGGATATGTTTTGCCTGTTTGGGATCAGGCATTGCAACCTTACCCCACATCGTTTAATCATTTAAATTATGATTTGATGCACACTCGATCAATACCTAGTTATAAAGATGTAGTTGGTGCTGGAGCAACTACTGATTATCATAGAGTACGTACCTATCTTTCTCCCACTGGATCTCCTTACATATATGATAGCGGTGATATTCATGGTGAGATAAAACCATTTAAATATTATTTTAGTTGGAACCAAGGTGATTATGGACACTATAATAATATAAAGCTGGCACAAGGAACTAGCCGCAGCATGAGTGGTAGAAGTAATACGATTTCTAGAAAGGATTATGCTTACTCGTGGTCTTATGGAGAGGATTATCGTGGTTTCATTCAACTCAGTCCTCATTGGATGTTTGGTTATTCTTTAGTTAATAATGGTGAACTTACATTTGCTAGTATGCCTCATGCTTTTTCTGATTCCAGTGGGACACCTGGAACAGGAAGCACCACGACAACTACACCGCAAGGATTTGGTGCCATCAAAGCAATGAAAGTTTGGAGTCCATACTTACATACGGACCCTGATGAGTATAATGAGATGGTTAGAGCAGTTGGATATCATACCACAGCTCTGACCGAAGGCAATATTAATTATCATATACCTTGGGATGGTTCTTTTGAGACTCAGGTTTTGGATATCATTGGATACACGGCACAATATACCCTGTTTGGTCCACATGAAGGATTGGGGAATGGCGAAGTTTACAGAGGTTATGATAGTCATTCTTTGTACAAGCGCGATCTAGCAACAGCAGGATCTGCAACTACTACTCCAGAATTTACTGGTATTGGATCTACTGCATGGCAAGTTGGTTATACTTTGCCAGGCACACAGAGCGCCGCTGGAATAACAACTGGAGTTACTGCATGGAGTCATGATGCGAGTGGAAATGCTGGTTCTACTCTTGGTTATGATATTGATTATTCTGATGGATTTTTAATTGCTGGAGCACCTGGATTTGATGGAAATAATGGAGCAATTACTTCAAGGAAGAATAGAGGTGGAATAGCAGTTTACTCAACTCATCCTCAAGGACGATCGACTGGGAGCGTAGAAGTAAATCATACCACGAACGCATTTTTTGCATATTCTAGAAGAGAGGGAGAACAACCTGGTGACAGATTTGGTCAAGCAGTAGCAGTTGGTCATAATAGATTTATTGTTGGTGCTCCTGGATTTGATGGTGGTAAAGGAAAGGCATATCTTTATACTGATGCTTGGAGAGATCATGAAGCTGGACCAGAACATGAAACAAATCCAGATAATGATCCAACCTTACATTTTTTGACGACAAATTATTCGAGACCTAATACTTCAACTAGAGCTGGTTTATCAAACGTTAGTCAAACTACTGGAGGTTCTTACTGTAAGCATGGGCATAGATTATATGGTTTGAAACTTATTAAAGAAATAACTCCTGCTACTGGAGTAGGTGCGAGTTTTGGTTATGCTGTATCTATTGGTAATGGTAGAATTGCAATTTCTAATTTAGAGGGTGCTGGTAGTGTTGAAGTTTTTAATTTGGAAGGTAATCGCATTGGTATATTAACTGCTCCTGATGGTCAAGTGGGAGATTGTTTTGGTAGATCTGTGGATATTGAACAGGGTGTTATTGCTGTTGGTGCTCCACATGCAGTAGTTGGTATAGCAACAACAACTTCTAGTTATGCTAAGCAAAATGTTAGATGTGGTGCAGTTTATCTTTTTGATAGAAATAGAGTAAGTTCTGTTCATCAAAGATGGCGTGGTGGACATCATGATCCACAAGGTAATGAAATTGCTCCATGCTTCTTATGGAAACAACATCCACCAGATGGTGCAAATGGTGATAGATTTGGTGATTCTATTTGTGTTGGTTCTGGAAGAGTTTTAGTTGGTGCTCCATTCAAGTCTCATTTCGATACTCCTAGTGCTGATGGATCTGCTTATTGTTATAATCTTCATGGAGGACTCCTAAATAATATAACAGCAGCATCATATAAAGAGAGACCACAGAATATTAACAGTTATGAGGGTTGGGGTAGTAGGGGACCTGGAATTCGTACAGATTCTCATTTTGGACATGCAGTTTCTATTAATGGGCATTATGCAGTTATTTCTGCACCATTTCATGCTGAATATATAGAGTATACAGGTGTTCCCGATTCATTATTCTTTTATTATACCCCTCAGTGTCTTACTGTTTGGGATGCTATAGACAGTTATAACGGAAGGATTTAATGGCAATTCAATTCTCTTCATTCTCACATTGGTCTTCAGAAAGTAACTTACCTTCTTTTAGTATATCTGGTGGTAACGAAGTTATTGATCAGTGGAGAAGTCCATATGATCCAACACTATGGTATTTGCACAATATTTCCGATGAGGGTGATAGAACTACTACTCGTACTAGTCAGGCACCTTATGGAAAGAGTATACTGGTTAATCCATCCACGTCCAGTTTTGCCAACGCGGGCAGTGGACCAGCAGTTGAAGGTTACGATCAAGGTGTAAGATATGATGGTTTTTTAAGATCGGGTGATTATAATGTATATAAATTTACTAGAGATACATCTCCTACTGGTTATTCAGGTATAGGAGTTCCTAATATTGATAATGCATTGATTTTGGGTGGTTCTGGATCTTCTTCTAGTCCAAGAACAGATGTCAGTAGATTCTATGAAGAGTTGCCGAGGAAGAATAATAGTGGTGCTGGGCAACATGGAGGTTATCACTCGATTAATAGGTATACCTGGGGTGCGGGAAGCGATCACACTCTCAGTTCCAGCTGGTCACCTGGGGTTGCACCCCACAGCAGCAGTTATACTAGTAATGTTACAGGTGCTCTCGGTAACAATTGGGATCAGAGTGCCACATCTAAAATTCTGAAGTACGGACGATTATATTATCAATATGATGGTGGTCAGTCCACAGAGGCTCAACCTTTCAGCAGTCCTGCAGGTTATTCTGCTTCTTTTGACATGAGTACGATGACATGGAGATATAATTATTTGTCTTGGAACAATGGAGATTCCCGTGCGGGATACTACCCTGCCATGAATTATCCAGAAGTTTGGATGCAGGATGCAAGATTTAAATGGTCTGATAATAAATCAACTTTGAGAGAGTCTGAGATTAAGATTCTCGATCCAAGTCCTATTAAAAAATTAAATAATGCAGCTAGAGGGTGGACTCGATGGCCAACTAGTAAACCTACCTGGGATCCTGTTGTTGGTGTTACTAGTCATTTTTACGCTATGGAAGCCATAAGGTCTGCTACTTGGAACCCTCAAAATTATGATCCTGATGACCCATGGCATACCGTTGGTGGTACATGGAGTGATATTCCAGGAAATGCCAATATGTACGGCATCGGCATGGATGCGGATCCTTGGTTATATGGGGAAGCTTCAACTGACTATTATAACGATGGTGGAGTTGGTCATTCTCAGGTCTGGGGCAGAAATATCTGCATTGGTAATGGAATGATGTTTTTTGGAAAATATGGGGACACATATAATCATAGAAATGAAGGAACATTCTCTAGTATAGATGGTGGACATGATGCTGTTGGATGGGGAATAATTCCATATCATGGTGAACAAGATGGTAAATTTCAGGGACCAGATCACGAAAGAGAAGTGGATCCAGAAGCCACTTTCTTTGAAGAGCAGGGTTATGTTCCTACTGATCTTCATCCATGGCATGTTATGGATTATGATAAATGGTTTCAATATGATCCAGAACCCTTCCCTGCACTTCCGGAACAGAATGATGGAGACTCCAGCGGTCCGGCACAGGACAAATGGATTCTTAGAATAGTTGATATGGCTAAAGGATGTAGAATGAAGACCAGTCTTGTGGCTTATGATGTTGATCTACAATTGATGTTGTTTGCTGTTGGTAATGGGAGACTTTATACTGTGAGAAAATGTTATGATAGTGTAAATGGTTCCGATAATTATGATTCTTTGTTCTTTAATCATGGTGTAAGACCATACCCAGTTTCACTCAATGGTTTTACGAGAGGAGCTTCTAGATACGGCATGGAAATTATGGATATGTCGGGTGTTACAAGAAAATGTGTGTTTTCACCTAATGGAGGTGTACAATTTAATTATGGTAATATAACTAGTGGCACGGGTATGTATGGATCACCTTCTGAAGATTCTTTTCAATATTATATATCGGTAATTACAGCTGGTTGTGGAAGATTAGCAGTATCAGCACCATACTATAGACACAGATATGACGATATGCCTAGCAGTCGTGAAGAATATGGTATGGTGTGGTTAATGACACAGGATGGGCAGTTTATTAAAACTCTTTCTTTTAGAGATGAGAGTTGGTCTACTAGAGGCAATGCTAATGGAGGTGAAATTAGGTTTGGAGATAAGATAGCAATTAAAAATAATTTAATATTTGTTTTGGCATCAGACTTTGACATGTCCTTACAGTTTAGTGCATACTTCAAGGACACTAACTACACCAACACCGAGGCTGCACATTATACTTGGGGTGGAAAGGGTAGAATGTACATTTATTCGTTAGATGGAGAACTATTAGCTGCTTTTAGCCCCTATAATCTTGGATTTAAAAATCAAGAAGATTATTCAACAACATTTAGTTTTGATGACTTCCTTACTGATGGCGTCAATTTGTATATATTTGATAATTGCACAAAAAAACTTGGCGAACTTAATGAACATTATGTTGCTGGAACTCTTGGTGTTGAAGAAGCAGTGGAGCAAGCAGAGGCAGGATATTCTATATCCGCAAGTGTAATTTCTAAGAATACACAAGTTATGCACTTGAAACTTCCTGAGTCAATTACAAAATATTATGACGAGATCTCGGAAATGTATAGATACTAAGAAGGAGACTAATTAAAATGGCAATCATAGGCGGTAGTTCTAGTTGGAGTGGTTTAGACCATAATAAGCAAATAGTTAGTGGTTATGAGGATACGGGGTCACCATTTGTTGGCGTTGGCACAGAATTAGATTTTATAGAACCTCCAGTTGCTGGGCATACCTTTGGAAAAGCATGTGTTTCTACTTGTGGGTCTAGAATAGTTGTAGAAGTTCACCCAGATTCTAATAATCTTTATGAATCTTATCTTGCTTTTTATGATAGTGAGACACTTCAACCAATTGGATTAGGAACAACTAATCCTGGTAAAAATTCTATTCTTAGATTTGAGGTTAATCAAGGTGGTTATACTGGTCGATATACAGGACTCAAGATGGATTATCTTGGACCTGAGTTCATTGCAGACGAAAGACAAGTAAAAGGATACCATCCCGATAAACGAGTCATAGAAGGTTATGGCACTCAAACGTCGTGGTACATTGGAAATAAGGGCGATGATGGATATTTTAATTTGGTTGGAATTACTAGTTATTCTGCTCGCACTTATGATGTGGGAGGTCCCGACCAGAATGGTGAAATGAGTACCAGTGCCAGTGCTCAATATGAAAGTGATCCCGCGCAATATGGTTACGGTGGTATCACACCGGTAGATGCTGGTCCTACAATCGGAACTGATAGAGGTTCCCAATTTGCTAGTCTGAAGAGATGGTTAAAACCTCATGGGTATTTTGATTGGACTCTATTTCAGAAGGGTGAATTGGCATGGGCACCTATGAATTATGAAACCGTTGTTCATTCTCCTGTACCTCTCAGAGATAAGATAGCAGCTATTGTTGAGTATAAAATTCCTGTTGAAAAAGCATCAGGAACTTCTGCAGTTGCATGGGGTTCTCATGGATATGGTAGATACAATTCTACTGCTGCACCTCATTTGGGAATGGTATGTTTGGGAGTCTTTGGACTTGATGGAGAAGTTATTGCTATTCATGATATAAAATTTAAGTCCCCCTCAAAGATGCGTATAAGCTCTGATTGGTGGAAAGTTCAGAGAACAAATCTTTATGAATGGAAAAACAGCACTGGAATTACCAGTACCAATAATATGCCTCAATCTTATGAAACTCGTATGGTAAGTATGGGTGAATATGGTTGCATAAAGTTGTCAGCACATAATGGTATGGTTGGTATTGGATGCACATTCAATCAAGCACATATGTATGACACTGGAACGTTTGATGTTTATGGACCTGGTGATGGAGTTTATCTTTTTAGAATGGGGGATTCTCGCTTATCAGGACCTAGATATTTTACTAATTTGAGAATGCCTCAAGGTTCTTATATGGACTTCTTCCCAGAACATTTAGATATGGGAAGTAATTATATTGCTGCTACTGGTGTGCCTAGAATAGGAGCTGGTGCTACTAGTTCACTTTTTGATCAGAGTACAGGTGCTAGACAATCGTTTGAGTTCAGAGTAAGATCTTTGACTCCAACCATGACTAAGAATCCTAACATGTGTCTTGAACCAGATCCTTCTGTTGACAGAATCGGATATGGAATTTCATTTGTTATGGAAAGTTCAAACTATGATAATACTTCTAACAGTGCTCCTTATTTCACAGGAGTAAATACAAGTCCTCATTCTAGTGGAAGTTATGTTAGATTGTATGATATGTATGGATTATTGCAAGGACATATTGGTGATGGAAGTGTAACTGATAATTTATCATCAACTGGTAGTGATGGATATCCAATTACTAATTACACAACTAAGGTTTCTCACAAAAGTCTTACAGGAACTAATAGTGATATAACAGTTAATTATCAAACAATAAATTCAATCTCTCTTGGTAATGGTAAGTTGGTTGTTGGTATTGCATCTGCTTACAATGATGCAGGTATGATTGACGTTTATAATTTAAGATCTACTGCCAATATCTATCCTAATATGAGACCATTTTTGGACGAGGATCTTATACATGGTAGTACTACAATGAATCAAGAAGTGCCTGGATTTAATGTAGGAAAGGATAGATTTATAAACGATAGAAGTAGTTCATCTGCAAAACCTAAGTATGCTATAGATGCTGGTATTTCAACTCATTATATGGGTGGTGGTACAGGAGAAAAGTTTGGACAGAATACATTTGTTAACTCTCAACGGATCGTAATAGGATCTCCTGATGGTGACACTTTATTCAATGATGGAAATAATTTAAGTATTAGATATGATGACTCTGGATTAGTTGAAGCAACTAATTTTGATATTGATAGATATTATGATCCTTACTTCTACAATGGATCTTTCGGGTTTGGAAGAGAGTATGACCGAGATGATGAAGATTTTGATAATGTTGAACCAAATAGTAGTCACCAATATTTGTTAGATAGTAAAGGTGTACTTGCAGGATATGCTAGAACTAGTGGTAGATTTGAAGCAAAAGATTTTAGATCTGGAGTTCTTATCGTTGGGTCTGAAGCTGGAACAACACCTGCTAAGATTAAAATTTTATTGACCCCTCCTCAAGCATCTGTTTTAGATATTCTTGGAGAGAAATAATGATAAATAGTGATAATGGACCAGTACTCTAAATAATTTGGGAAGGTAGTGTGTTAACATGGCAGCAATAGATTTTCCAAGTAGTCCCTCTCTAAATCAAATATACACTCATACTAATGGGTTTGCTTACCAGTGGGATGGAACAGTTTGGCAAAATTATTATGCACCAGGTGCTTTTGGTGGTGAACTTAGAGCAGATTTAAGGGATGATACTAGTCCAGAACTAGGCAATCATCTTGATGCTAGAAATTTAAACATTGATAATGTTGGCATTATAACTGCCAATGCGTTTCATGGTAGTGGTGCTAACTTAACTAATTTACCACCGTCAGGATTTCTTGTTAATGAAAGAAGTAGTACTGATGTTGCTACTAATGCACAGTCTGGCACTTACGAACTTTCATTCTTAAACACACAATTTAATGTTGTTCCATTAGGGAACGGCAGAGCTCGTGTTGAAAGTGCAGGTGGTGGATTTGCTTCAGTTGGTAATGTCAGTTCGTCTACGTATGCTTCGGTTAACCTTCTAGGTAGTGGTGTTAGTATTAATACCTCCACCAATAATGTAACTATCTCTGCCACCTTAGCAGGTCTAACAGATACACAAAATATTAGCAGTGCTACTGATGGTCAAGTATTAAAATATAGTTCTTCTATTGGTAAATGGATTCCTGGTGATGATCTTGATGGAACTGCTGGTGAACTTGGACCAGATGACTATGCAGAGGCTGCTGGTTATGCATATAGTTCTGGATATTGGTCACCAACAACTAATGGAGCAACTACCAAGGTTGCTGCATATTCTGGTCTAACAGGAACTTCTCAGATAAGTGCTTGGATTGATGGATTAAATGATATATTAGGTAAGTTAGTTCCACCAGCACCACCAGTTCTAGTTGGTACTATAGGAATTTCAACTGCTTCTGATAGTGTTGATGGAAGATATGGGTTATGTCTTGAAGGAAATGGGCATACCATTGTTAAGAATTGGTCTGGTGCTAATACTCCATCTACTCCTTCTGGAGGTGGCGCTTTTGCAGTAAGATTTCCAGGTAGCACTGGAAAAATCAAATTAGAAACTGATACTGGATCGAATCAATATCCAGGCACAGCCTCAGAGACTGATCCAGTCCTTACTAAAATTGGACCAGGAAATAGTGGTCATCTTTATATTAGACATAATAATGGTAATACCAATATTGGCATTGTTACTTTTACAAGTTCAGATAATTCTGGAAACTATGGAATGACTGGGGAAACCACAACAGCAGCAAATGCTATTACTAAAATAAGTAATAATGTAGATGCTTCAACCTACTATAATGATCCAACAGATGCTACTAGATCTGTGAATGGTAGAGCGATCAATGCAGATTTCCATGACATTTATGACGTTGAATTTCAGTTTGGAAATATAACATCTTTAGCATCAGGATTACATTATGTTGAAGTACATCATAAACCCGTGGGAAGCAGCACTGGAATTGGCACAATGACATATAGTACAGCTTTCGGCAGTTCTGCATATAAATCTTTTTGGTATGAGGCAGATGCGGGACCAGGAAATCCATCACTTACTTTTGGATCGGTGAATAATCCTACAGGATTTGTAGCAGCAAAATCATCTGGTGTTGATCACGTCCCAGCAAATCAGGCATTCTCTTATACTGTAAATGCAACTAATCTTACTGGACAACTTTATTTTGCTACTGCTGGTGATACTGGTTATGGTAATGATGCTAAGCATCCAATAGGAATTAGTACAGGTGTTATTACTGAACAGAATGCCCTTGGTTATTACGATTTTGGATCTCAAACTCCAGCGGGTAATCTAGGAGTCAGTGCTCCTGTAAGTTACGTTCTCAGTAATGATGTAAAAGCTAATACTTTTGCAAAAGCTACGGCAGCAACTGCATTTGGAACGCATACAATTAAGAGTCCATATGCACCAAATGGAGTTGATCATACCTTATCTGGATCAACAACTTATTTACTTTATAGTGGTACACAAACAAACGTACCTGATGAGTTGAATTCAACCATTGATGCATTGGTAGGAACTAATTTTAAGAGATGTGCTGCAGGTGCTAATAGTAATACTCCTACCATGAATACAACTGGTGCTTCTTGGAATCCTAACAACGTTATTAGTGATAGTTATGAAGCAAAAATAATTGGTGGTGCCATAACTGCTGACAAAAATAATTATTCCAGCGGATTTTTTCCTACTTCAACTGCAAATTATTCAGCACATAACAATACTCAATACTGTCAGTTTGAATTCACTTCTGTTAGTGCAGGTATTCAAGGATTTGATCTACTTATAACAGGAACTTTCACTGGTCTATGGGTTGCAATGCCTAATAATTTGGGTGCTGGTCCTACTGGATGGATGCAAGGAGATGCTGGTTGGACTGGTTGGGCAGATTGTTCTCAGACATTGGCTTATGGAAGACCAGGTACTGGAGGTACGGGTGGAGCACTAGTAGGGGGTGAATCTGATGGAAATCACAATGCAATTGATGCAACTACTGGCGCAATAAATTCATCCGAGGTTATTCATGTTAATTTTGGAACCTCAAGCACTGTGTGGTCGACAGGCAATAAAACGGTCTTTATAAGATTTTCTTTATCGCAAGGGGAATCGATTACAAGATTGGCAGTAAAACCATATCTATCAACATAAGGAGAGTAATTTAAAATGTCTGACACATTAGAACAAAAGGTTGATTTTTTATATAAAAAACTTGGATATTCAGTTGCAAAAACTGGAGCATCAGCAGGGATTACAACAACAAATAGATTAAAGAAAACACCATCTCAGGAATCTATTAGTTCACCCTTAGTTGTTCCTTCAGGATCTGTATGGACACAATCAGATCTAATTCCAGATACACGACCTGCTTCAACTGCTGGTGTTGTTCAAAATTATAATTACAACGCTAATAATGCTAGTATGTTCCGCATGACCGAGGATCCTACGGTTCCTGATGAGATGACATGGATTGCTTATGAAACATATAATGATACTACATCAACAAGATTAGATAACTGGATCGATCCAGGAAATTTTGGACCGAGTTACGGTGTAAGAGTATTCTATGATGGCGCAACTAATGAAATCTTCCCAGATGATGAAAATTATCCATGGACTTTTGATTATTCTGCTGGAGTTTTAAATTTCACTGGAGACAGTGCTCCGAACATCGTTAGTAGCGTTTACCTTATTGGTTCTAGATATATTGGTGAGCAAGGAGCAGGTGGAGCAAAGATAACAGTTAGTAGTAGTGTGCCAACTGGTGATGATGTAAGAGAAGGTTCACTCTGGTGGAATACTACTAATGGTGATCTTCTTATCTACTATGATGATGAACAACTATTAAATAATCAGGGTACTACAGCACAGTGGGTCTCTGCTACTGGTGGTAGTGGAGGTTTGTGGACGTTAGACTCTGGAACTAATACTATTACGACAGCATACACTGTATCTGCTACTGCTAAGGCATTTAAAATTGATCATCCTCTTCCAGAAAAGAAAGAGACACATGATCTTGTTTACATTTCTACTGAGGGTCCAAGTGCAGACTTATTATATCATGGAACAGTTGAATTGGTTGATGGAAAGGCTTCTATAAATATTGATAGCAATTCAAATCAAACCGAAGGAACATTTGAAAGTCTTTGTAAGAATGTTAAGTGCTTCACAACAAATACTACAGATTGGACATCAATTCGTGGTTATGTTACGGGTAATATTTTAAACATTGAATCAGAGTATCCTGGTAATGCTAAGGTTGACTGGATGGTAATTGGAACTAGAAAAGATGGTGTAGAGAATAAAATTCCTACGAGTGACGAAAATGGTGATTTCTATCCTGAAGTTTTGAAAGAGTGACTTAACGAGGATAAATACATTTACGGAGAAGCACTAAAAGATGGCACTTAATTTTCCCAGCAATCCTAATACTAATGATTACCATGTTGAAAGTGGGAGGATCTGGCAATGGAATGGAACTTATTGGGCTAGAATACCAGACCCTGGATCTCAAGGTGCAACAGGACCAGCTGGTGGTGCTCAAGGTATAGATGGAAGGCAAGGTGTTCAGGGTGGACCAGGACCACAGGGAGTACAGGGTAAAGACGGTGTTGATGGTTTCCAAGGAACTACAGGAGGGCAAGGTTTAGACGGTCAATATGCTGGCCAAGGTGTCCAAGGTAGAACGGGTAATCAAGGTGCTAAAGGACTGACAGGTACTCAGGGTAGGTCTGGAGAATTTGCTGGGCAAGGTGCTGTTGGTGCTCAAGGAACTACTGGAACTCCTGGTAGTGCTGGTGGTCAAGGTAGACAAGGTGTTGATGGACAGTCATATAACCAAGGTACTACTGGTACTCAAGGTTTAGATGGTCGCCAAGGATTCCAAGGGATAATAGGTAATCAAGGAACTCAAGGTGTTCAAGGTAAAGATGGTTCTGCTGTCTATCAAGGTAAAGATGGTGCTCAAGGCACTGCGGGATCTGTTGGTGTTGATGGAGATACGGGTGCTCAAGGTACAGATGGTCAATATGCTGGTCAAGGTGCTCAAGGTACTAAGGGTGATCAGGGTACTTTTGGTACTCAGGGTAATACAGGAAACACAGGTCTTCAGGGTAGACAAGGTATACAAGGTACAGATGGTGCCTATGCTGGTCAAGGTGTAAAAGGAGACCAGGGTACTGCTGGTGCCATCGGTGTTGATGGTGATCAGGGTACAGATGGTGCCTATGCTGGTCAAGGTATTCAGGGTGTAAAGGGTGATACTGGAAATCAGGGAAGACAAGGAAGGCAAGGAAAACAAGGTATTAAAGGTTCACAAGGTGTTGATGGTTTATATGCTGGACAAGGTGTCCAAGGTACTAAAGGTGATCAGGGTCTAGGAGGTACACAAGGAACTACTGGTGCTGGTTTCCAGGGTATCAAGGGCGATACAGGTACTCAAGGTTTAGATGGTCGTCAAGGTGTTAAAGGTGACGCTGGTATTCAGGGAACACAAGGTGAAGACGGTGCTTATGTTGGACAAGGTGTTCAAGGTGTTCAAGGTGACCAGGGTGTAGGAGGTACTCAAGGAACTACTGGTGCTGGTTTCCAGGGTACTAAAGGTGATCAGGGTCTTGGTGGTTCCCAAGGTGCATTTGGTACGCAAGGAAAACAAGGTGATCAGGGAACACAAGGTGTAGATGGTGCCTATGCTGGTCAAGGTGTCCAAGGTCTTAAAGGTGAGCAAGGTCTAGGAGGTACTCAAGGTACTACTGGTGCTGGTTTCCAGGGTACTCAGGGTATTAAGGGTAGTGGTGG
>TARA_B100000401_G_scaffold119554_1_pt1 | contig 12799 bp, 16 predicted proteins | sample TARA_B100000401 | Tara Oceans TARA_B100000401 (sample SAMEA2620786) | marine metagenome | biome: marine biome (ENVO:00000447); feature: surface water layer (ENVO:00002042); material: "saline water (ENVO:00002010), including plankton (ENVO:xxxxxxxx)" | depth 5 m
CGAGCAACGCCATCCACATCGCTTATTGCATTAAACAAACAAAAAAAATTATTTAAAAAAATATTATAATACATTACAACAAACAATGTATTCTACTTCAATTTTAGCGACCAATGCTGCTGCTAGCCGTCTTGTGAGGTGCTCTGCACGCTCCGACAAATTCGAATCGTTCAAAAGAGCGTTTTTAAACAAAGATAAAACTGCAAAGTTAAATAAAATGCGAAAGCAATCCCTCGATGAGATCGCCGTAGGCATTGATCACTTAATGAAAAATGAAATTGCTGAGATTCGTGACATCGCTAAAGAACACCGCGATTTCGTGGAAGGTGAAATAAACGAAGCTAAGGAGGAAGTAAAAGATTGGAAATTCCTACAAAAAGATCCCAAAGATGAAGATAACGATGACGATGACGAATTCTTTGAAGCGGAAGTAGTCAGTGTATGAATATAAAACTAATTTTTCAATGCATTGTCATGACATACATCATGAAAGCACCCACTATGATCTGCAAATTTCTGACATCTGCCTTAAGATTCTGGGTTTTAGCTTTCATGCTATAGGTCGACTTCTCAATCGATAACACAGAGGCATTCATGTTACGTACCTTTGACGGTATCTCAAATATATCTGCCATCGCACTATCAAAATTGATGTTTGACGCAATGTCTGCACTAGTGATTTTATTGCTGATGTAAGGCTTTATAAGTTGCATAGGCATGTATTCAGGGTCTAAAGTTTTGCAAATTCCATCAACCAGCGCACAACTCTTAGCAAGATAGATCAAGTCATTTGATACAGTAAAAGGCCTATTCGAATCGCTGTAACCCAAATCGGCGAGCATCTCAACCGATTCCTCAAAATCAAAGTCAAAATCGAAATCCATCTCCTCGTTTCGTGTCATATTGAAGACAGCGTCGAAAAAGCATTCTATATTAGCTTTGTTAGAATTTGGAATGATCAGCTTCGTCTTCAATAGAATGTCGGTTAACTTTTTACTGTCTCGTTGGATTATAGATAGTACTATGTCTTCGAATGAATCTTTCACAATGTTCGAAATATCCAATACAAGGCCAAAGTCATACAATACAATCTTTCCTTGGTGGAATGCTAAATTGCCAGGATGGGGATCTCCATGTATTCTGCCATGATCGAGTATCTGCGTCACAAAACATTTCACAAGAATGCCTATTACTTTCGACTTATTTTTCTCTCGGCTTACATTGGTTATTTTTATTCCATCGACTCTTTCCATCACTAAAACTCCACCGTTAGATAATTTCGAACAAACTCGCGGAATGATAATATCCGTATCACCGGAGAAGCTTTTTCTCATCATTTTCGCATTCTTTGCTTCTCTGCCATAATCAATTTCCTGTAACAAATACTCCTTGCACTGTTCAAAGAGCTGCGAATCTCCTTCTTGAGATATTTTCAAAAATGCTAGCACATTAGATATAGATTCTATCGTGGTTAAATCATTCATGACAATATCCTTGATTTTAGGTCGTCGTACCTTCACAACCACTTCTGCACCATTCTTCATGACCGCTCTATGGACCTGTCCAATGCTAGCTGCCTTAAAAGGTTCTATATCGAATGATTCAAATACGCTGTAAATACTGCCGATATTAAGTTCACTTTCAACAATTTTCGGTATATCTAAATTTTCAATTGGAGGGCAATCATCTTGCAAAATTGATAACTCTGTTATGAACTCTTCACTGAAAATATCGGTCCGGGAACTAGCTATCTGACCAAGCTTGATAAATGTAGGGCCGAGGTCAATCAGAGTGTCTCTCGTCCATGATCCAAATGATCTCATCTCTGTCGAGTACCTTGGTGTGTTGACATGAAACGCGTCTATTGTTGCTTTCCTTACAATCACTTTGCTTGCAAAGTCCCAAGTTTTCAGGTTTTGCAGAATAAATGGGTCGGATAGTAATGCTGTAAAATTTATCATTATTACAAATGCATTTTTTAATATTCTATTTTGCCGTTGTTTTAAATCAATTTTCATGCTGTTTTGAAAAGCACTTAAAAGAACAACAAGTTTTAATTAGAAATGCAAATGGATAAAATATGTTTATTGCTTTGCGATATCAAAGCCCTAACTAAGATGAAACAACGAACAGCAATATGCAGCACAAATCTAAAGCTAATCACGAACGGCGTAGATGAATGTGCGTTTATAGATAGTGTCGAGTTGCAAAAGGCGAAATGTGTGAGCGAAATAAAATGTATGAAAGCCCTTGTATGGGATAGCATGTATGCTGATAATGATTCGATACTCGTTGATGGGAATTATTTATCAAGTGTCGATCGGAAACAAAGAGAAACGAGGGACGAAATAAAGGACATTCGGAATAAAGAATTAATTTTGAAGGAACTTAATCGTAAAGTCCAAAATTTAGAAGAACTCTGCGACTCGGTACGTGATCTAATCATTGAAATAAGCGACTTTTTAAGACGAGATGACCAATATTGTGGTGGAGAGACCTATGCAATAATTCCAAATATTTGCAACCTTCCGAAAAACATACCAATTATGTCAGCCAAGGGAAAGCCAACTTTTCATTTGCAACGGACCCTTGCGAAAATTGAAGATTTTCTTCTCGAGGTTGTGCACGACAAACAAACTGAATTGATTGAAGAAAAATCAAAGCATTTTGATGAAATATTCGGATGCGTTGATTAACCAATGCAAAATATGTTACCTCTCAATTAATTAAATAAAAATAATGGTTCGAACGAGTCAACCTCATCCGGAGATAACAGTATACGATGAGGTCTTTACGGAAGAACAACAAAATTTTATCGTATACTCATGTCAACAAATGAAGTTCAGAATAGGCACCCTAGACAATAGCGATGAAATGTATATTTATTCAATGATTCCAGGCACAGTATGGCGAGAGTCTAGTAATGAATTTATAAACATTTTTGAGAAAACCAAGCCGTACCGCGAATATTCCAATCGCACAATGAATAATGTAATAACAACATTACACACTATAGCTGATTCAGAGGTAAAAGGGGCGTATTTGGGAACGGACGTCATTATGTATTATGCGAATACAGGTTGGAGACCTGAATGTGGCGGCGATATTTTCTTTTATGATCAATATGGAAAATCAGTTATCAGTGCTATACAGTGCGTTCCAAACAGGATGGTCGTCTTCAACGGGGATTTAATACATAAAATTAATACACCTCGAAATTGCGTGGGTCCACTGACTACAATAACATCAATGTTCGAACGAAAAGCGCCATCGAGCACGTCGCACTCCCACGTCGCGCGCGCGCCCAGTTCCTTCGCGGAGAAAGAAACCAACCTTAATTCTTAATGAAGTCGCTAATTATTTTTTTTGCCGCGAAATCATTTTTGTCCCTCAAGCACATCGCTCTTTCGTATGGTTTACAAAATATCTCATTTTTTGAATAGCTCGACAATTTCTTGTGGAAGCTCGATTGTATAGAAAGCTTATTGAAAATATTGGTGTACTTAAGTGAGGTTTCTTGCTTACCTTTAGCTTGCGTGATCAATCGGTTAATATTAATCATGGAATAGTAGTTCAAAATAGTGTTTGAAATGTGATCATGCATGTGCACTTCATCATTAAATGTTATAATACTGCGCAATATGTCGATATGTGTTTGAATATTCTGTTCACGATGTGTTTTATTCTTCAAAGGTAAAGAATTAGGTAAATTTTCATAGACTAGAAACAAGACAAGATTCGACATTGCCAAACTGACGAACTTATCATTCACTTTACTTTTTACGAATGTTTTAGTTAAATCATACACATTCATGTCACTGTAATTTGCTACATCTGTACTGGAATCCATCTCGTCCGTTTTTTTTAGGCTTTGCAAGGTTTGTCTCAGATTGCAATTATTATACTTTATAACTCGAATAACATCATTTAAATCAACCTTGTCTGATAGATTTAACGTTTCGATTAGGTCGCTTATGACAAGAAAGCAATCTTGAAATGATATTTTGTTGAGTTTCAGGTACAATGCGTTCACTTTTTGCGATTTCAATTCTGTTATTTTTGATTCCTCTTTGTGCTGAACAGTTACAACCACTTTTACATCTGCTCCACGTAGATTCGTCTTTGCTATGTTACAAATAAATTGCTTATCGAACAAATGTATGTCATCGATTAAAATATAGCGTTTTTTTTTGAAAATCATGTTCTCAATCGACCTTTTGTGTACAAAATTATGGAATGCTTTTGAATATTCATCTTGGTGCGTGAGCATAAGCACTTCGGAGTCCGCGCGGTAACCTTCTATTAACCGAAGTATAGTTGTTTTACCAGATGCTAAACATCCAGAAATTATGCAAATGCTATTGGAATCAGGGGAATTTAGGTTTCTGTTCAAAAAACCTTTCACTTCCACGACCTGCTTGTAATTCGATTTGAAATCATCGAATCCTCTAACGTCATATCTATCATACAAATTGAGCTCCATGGGAAAAGGGCGTGTTTGTAATTTAATGATATGAATAGAAAAATGCGTTTAAATACTTTTTCAGTTACATGTCGAATTTAACGTTTACGTTGGCACATTTATTTTTGGCTTCGATCCAAGGTAAATTCTTTGCTAAATGACATTTGTTGCTCGCTTTATTTAACTCATTCAAATTGATTTCTGCAAGCAAAAGATCACCAGATTGGTGAGGACTGATCCAGTTTTCATCGTTACTGAAAGCAGGTCTTTCCCCTTCCATACTAGATTCAACTCCGGCAGCAGCAGTATTTGTATTTTTGCCCCAAATGAGATTACCAGCATAGTCGTATACATTATTTGTTGAGTGATCATGGTATACTTCTTCGTTGTAAATGACTAAATGTTTACTATCCCTGTACGATCGTGGATCGTGCTCACGTTCAGAGCCGTCTACCCACGCAACAGGCTTGTCGGTGTGTGCGAAGTCAACGTAGGTGCGGTGATGCTTATGGGGAACAGTGTCATGACCATCATCAGATTCGAAGTTCTCGATTACCCTGTTGGTATTCACAGTTGGCAAGGCCAAGTTACTGCGCATAGAGGGGATATATGTTTCTTGCATGTGATCGAATCCATGTTGATTATCAGTCTCAGTGACATCAAATGCGAAACCAATGTTTGATGCAACATCTGTAGTTTCAAGGGTATCATTTGGAGACTCTACCTTAGATAAAAGGCCACCGATGTAGTGAGTCTTATCATCCTTGCTGGTAAATTCATTTCTACAAACAACTTGATCATTTACTGTACTCCGGGTCCAATATTCAGGGCATGTAACAAATTGCATTTTCTCCTGATCCATGTTAACCTCTCGTTCGTTCTTGATATTAGCTATGATTTTGGATTTCTCACTAACGTTGTTGAATATGCGAATTAAAGTAAGTATCATTCCAACGATCAATGGTAGAAACAGCGCGTCGCTTCCCTCAAAATTTGCTAAGTCTAAAACAAATATCACACCAGATGATATCAGGATCATCATGATAATCAATGTAAACAACACAACTTTCACATTTAACGTATGTTTCATGTCTGATTTATTTAATGTGAGAAATTTTTTGCCTCAAAAACCAATTTAAAAATTTAAAATTTTAATAGTTATATAAGGAAGATGAGTGACAAAGACAACATTTTGACAAGTTTTAGAATTGTACAGGAGATGTTCAAAGACAGAGGCTATGATATGGCAAACATGAATACATATTCCGATCAAGAAATTCAAATGATCATGGATGAGAGCAGTTACGATAAAGGTTCAAACGGTTCGATATTTCAGATAATGATCAACGACAAAATGAAATTAATTTATCACATGAAGTCCAAGTATATGAAAGTCGAGCTTCAAAAATTTTTGAACTCGATCAACGACGATGAAGAAATAAATCATATTGTGTTCATTTTCAAAGAAAAAATCAACAGCAATAACGAGAAGAACATCAAAAGCTTGATTGCACAGCATGATGAAAAAACTAAAACGAATATCAAAGTAGAGATGTTTGAGATCAAAAACCTTCTATTCAACATTACAAAACATTCGTATGTGCCGCTGCACATAGTTATGTCAAAGGAAGACTCACAGGAAATATACGATAGGTTTTCAATTAAAAACAAGACACAATTGCCGATCATCCACAGAACAGATCCAGTTGCAAAATATTACGATTTCAAGGCGGGCGATCTTATTAAAATAGTCAGGGGCAGTACAGCAATCGGCGAATCAATCACGTATCGCTATTGCGTCTGATCTAGGGAATAAACATATCTCTGATTTTCCAGACTTCCTTTGTATTGTTCCCAAGATTGCGCTGTACCATGTAAGGAAGTAATTTTAGTTCGAGCTCCTTCTCTGCAACTTGGTGTATGTTTTCACACTTCTGCAGGTCATCATCATCGAGTAGAGAGGGGGCGCCCATTGCAAGCTGCTCCAACCGAAGTCCAATCAGATTTGTCTTCTCATATACTGTCATAATATTGCTTGACTTGTTTTTATCCGGTTGGTAATTTTGTTCAATTTCGGTAAACGAAGAAAATTCAGAAGTAGTACTCATGATTTATATTTCAAAATATTAATTTCAAAGTTTTAAGTATTTTTTATCCCCCCATCACACGGTACACACTTACCCTCGGAAAAGTCGTACGATGTTGAATAGAAGACCTTGCCGATCTTCGACCTCTCAATTATCTTAGAGCAGTTTATACATGGTCTACTATATTTAAGCGGGTTCAGCATATTATCTGAACCTATCCGCACGACATAGAGCTTACAGTTCTTCAAATCTGATGCAGACAACATCTTCTTTGCCTTTGCAATAGCGACTGCTTCAGCGTGTATGCTATATCCCGGTTTTAATGGCTTGTTAAATCCAGTAGATACTACCTTTCCCTTGTGCACGATAACGCATCCGTGCTTGTGGTTCATCTGCGATTTTTTCGCGATGAACGTTGCAAACTCTACATAGTCAATCATATATGGCCTAACATCGATCGATTCATCGAAATCGAGACCATAGTAGCACGGGTGAATCTTTTTCGATGTGCTACATTTTTCATCATCTACCATGGTTCTCCATCTAATACTATACGCGACTCATATCTTTAAGTTGATATCAAAAATATGTCACGTATTAATAAAAATGGAGGGAAAAAAGTTCGGGACTAGAAGGGAAGTTTGGAATGGATCCGCACAAATGACAACAGGTAAGCTCACCAAAAAAGATCTTAAGCTAAACAAGCAAGGAGATATTGTAAGCAAAAAAGCTAGCGCGAAGGGCAAAGCTTCCATGAAGTACCTTGTAGAAGCTGGCTACACAACCAAGAAGGGGACTTTCGGCGCGTTCAAGGACGGTGAGCCAACTGAGGTTGCTAAAGCTTGGACTAAGAATGAAGAAGCTAAGAAAAAAGAAAAGACGAAAAAAGAGAAAAAAGAGAAAAAGGTTTGATTTGGATCAAACGCACACAAAAAAATCTAAACTAATTTCAAGTAAAAGAATGAATATAATCGTAACATCTTTCATGTTCGCGGCGATGTATTTAATACTAACTGGCTACTATGAAGAAAAAATAGAGGCTTTAACACAGAAGAGACGCGTAAAATACGAGTATGTCCCTGCTCCGACATTTGATATGATGATAAAAGAATCTAACGAGATCGTAAATTATTAATCAGAAATAATAGTGGAAGCACGTCCAAAACAGCTTTTCATATGATGCATTACTTTTTATGAACGTCTGGAACGATTTCCAGTCAACTGTGGTCTTTGATCGAAATTTCTTTTTAACGGTATAAATCCTGAAGAGAAATACCTCATAAAACCGCATAATCATCAATTGCTCGTGGTCTGTTAAATTTGACAATATGATAGCGTAGTTCACGTCATGACATAAATCAGCAAATTCTCTACATTTCGTGGAATCAATGTTTGTGCTCAAATCCTGTGATACCATATCATTCGTCTTGTTAACATATTTTGCGGCATATGATGATAATAACTTGTCCGAGTAAACTATCATCGTTGTCAAATTATTTTGTACTCATCAGCGAAATTTTTATCGGAGATCTGGACGATCTAACTTTGATTAATTTCATTTTTTTATCCATTTCTTTGTTGAGCTCGCCAATGTGCGTCTTTAATCGATCGTGGTATTTCAAAGGTAAATTTAACGATAATTCTTCGTAAATATCACCTAAGCTCGATTTGTGGAACGCAATATCGTCCAATACAACAGTCTTACCACCTAAATGTCTGTAATAAATATACATTATCGCGTCTACAGCTTTAACTAAATCAGCATAGACCGATGCGTTGTATTTTTTCACATATCTCATCTCTTCTAAAATCTCAGTTATTTCCCTATTTGAAGATATCGTTATCTCATCAAATGTGTCCGTTTGCTGTTTTGTTTCAAAAATTGTTTCATGTAATCCAAACAGTAAAGCAACGATAATGACTACAGCGAGGTTCTTTATCATTGTTATGAAAAAAGATTTATTTTCGTATTCATATGAAAAGGTTAGCACCATGACGACCAAGGTCGTTCATTTGGCTATGAATGGTCCCAGACTGAGCCGTACTCGCCACAGTGCAACCTTTATCATTGTAGCCCGCTGCCCAAATAGATTTCACGTCATCTGAATTCAACGCCCAGTTATGGTAATACAAATTGCCCATCATGCTTTGATTATCCTTGCTTCCTTTGGGAAAGAAATAGAAATCGCCGTCATTAAGGCGCATGGAATCGTTATCTATGAACTTGTTCTTCACGTGTTGTTCGTTGATGTAAAGGTCAACGATAACCCCCTTTGCCTTCATTCCATATTCTGTTGTAAAATCACCTTCCCTAAATGCGAGTGTGAACAAGAACCACCGGGGGTTCGAATCGGTAGATTCAAGATGGGAGTTAGCACCAATTTCAAATGTCATTTCGTTGTGAATTTCCCTAGCCGTGTTAAAAGAGATTGTGATATTTTCCTTAGACATATTTACCATTGGGCATTTAATCAAGTCATCCACAATAACATTTCCTTCAGCGTCCTTTACCTTGGAAAGTTCATCGCTCAATGAAGATTTTACTGGGTTAGCTCCCTTAATGAAAAGAGTTGTATCACTCTTCAAATCACTAATCTTTGCCCAGAATGTATAGCTAAACTCGATTCCACCGGACTTGTTCATGGATGGGGGCATTTCGATAAAATTACCCTTATGTGGGTTCGATGTGTTAAGTACATTTGTATTTCCAAAATCACAGACGCCATCTACGAGAAGAATAGAATCCTTTCTTGAGAACGTCTTCGTAGAATACTTTTGCTTGTAATCGTGAAGATCTTTGAAGACCCATGGTGTTATTACGAAAAATGTAGCGTAAAATGTCACTAATGCAATAAACAAGTAAATACTTTTCATCATGCTCATGTTAGTATTTTATGTATAAAAAGAAAGTTTTTAAAAATTTATTTGTTGGGGCTAACTTCGTCAAGTCTTACAAAGGGATTTCTCAATCCATACATGGGAATGCCAATCATTGACAGTATAGATTTGTGTAGCGGCCCGGACTTATAGATTATTTGCGTGTGGTCTATGGTGAGAGCATAGTTAAACACTTGCACCTTGCTCATGTAGCCGTCGATCTTCTCTCTATAATCGGGTTTTCCAACAATGACGTTACCGTTTATAGCTAAGTAGTTGCCTTGCTTAGCTTCGACAAATTTACCGTCAAGATACAAAGTCGCCAATGTTTCGTCCACGATCAAAACTACGTTCACCCATCTGTTGGTAGGGAAGTTGCTGTACTCCATCCTTTTCCCGATGTCTACGATCAGCGAATTTTTCTTGTCCAAGAACATTTCAAGGTTTGTTCCTCTACTTATCATGAATTTATCCTTAGATGTCGGAGGAACTCCGTCAACGTAAATCCAGAAAGACAAAGAGTATTGATTTCCAACGATGTTAGCTGGAAGCTGAACATCTCTAGTAAGGTTGGTCTCTACGTAAGGAATACTAATCGGCGTCTTAAGAACAGTTGTAGTCTTCAATGAAGAGCTCATATACAGTTTGTACACGTACACTAGTACGTAGATAGTCAAGAACAGAAGAAATATGGAGATAGCGATTTTTCCTAGATTCTTATTACTTATATTTACCTTCGTGTTTTCCATCCATTTAGACCCAAATTTTGATCCAAGTCGATTAGGTGCTTGTGGACTATCAAATGCCGGGGGGTTTAGAGGTTTAACCCTATCAAATGCCGGAGGCGCCGGGTTTTCCATTTTAATAAAGGTTTAGAAAATAATTCGTCAACAATTGAAGTTTTCTTCACACGTCATTAGCTCGCATTGCTATAAACTGCTGAAGATCGTCCAAGTACTCCTCAAGATCACCCTTACCCGCCATCTCATCGCTGTAGAAAAATGTTGATATGCTAAATCTGTGTTTAATCTGACTTACTATGTTCGGACCGTTGAAACTATGATCGATCTCTCCGTCAAAAACGACAATTCTGTTTGGAGTGTATGGAATAGCGAGAATCAATTCATCAGTGATCGAGTCGAAAAATAGAGTTTCGCCTCCCCACGAAGGTTTCCAAAATGGGTTAATGTAAAGCAATGCAACAATTTGTCCCCTGTGATCATGTGCGGCGTGTGTATCTGCGATTGTGTCCAGATTGATAACACTTTTATGGACTGAGTTGTCTTTAAATTCTCTACAAGCTTCTGTTTGTGACAAAATATTAACTATATCAAATGGCGGGGAATTCAACAACTTCATATCCTGATTTCTTACACGATCCCATACATCACCTGATATAGTGGAATGCAAATGAGTTTGCTTATGAAGTACAGTGTCTCCCCATCCTAGAAAGTATGGAGCAGCAAGGCACGTTTGAAACATAAATTCATGATCACTTTCACTTAATACGTTATCGTAAATCTTTATTCTGGGGTGAGGTTGACTATATGTAGCCATTTATTAAGGTTGAATAAAAGAAATTCGTATCAGCTGCCACATTTTTGTTTCAATTTGTTGATGAGGCCTTGTTTTATATCTACGTCTTCGTCTCGTCTTCGGCGTCACTGTAATCACTGTAGTCTTCTGCACCCTTTTTTTCGCTGAGGCGTTTTGCATGTAAAACTTCAAGAAGTGTAACTAAATCGTCTTGATTATTGTCCCGTCTACTTTGTTGGTTCAAGTAATTCATAGTATCAATTGCATACAGCCCGCCATGTGACCCAATGTCTTCAATTTTTTCCATGAAATCACGTCTCACAGGAGCACCAAACATAAGGAGTGGATCGTCTCTAACGAGATCAAAAACGAAAAGCCCGTCATCCAATACAGCGCAAAGGCATGCGTGAGCGGTGGGAAACTTTAATCCAATATCAGTTGCCCAACCGTGTATAGTGAAATATCTATCGTTGACAATGCTGAATAGATATGACTGATTATAGCATTGTCTTTGACATCTGTACGATTGTAGAAAACTTTCCGAATACCCTAAGCGCTTTGCAATAACCTTGAGGTCAGTCTCAACTTCGAACCATTGTGCATTATTGAAAAAACTCTCCATCCCTCTTTTGATTCCTCTGCGCGCATTATCTGCGTAAATGTTCGTTATGTCAATTGAATCTCCCAAAATTTCGGATACCTTCTGAGCAGTTAAAGCTATGTCAGTTGCTCCGGGCAATGTTACCGTCCAATTTTCCCAAGTCAATGGCTTGTCCGCTCCTCCAATGCGCTGGCGAACACTGCGATCGCTATTGTATTCAGACTCATCACGCGATCGAGTCTTTATGCTGCCTTCTAATTGAGCATTGATAACACTCACCATTTGATCCAGTCTATTGACACCCCAAAGATTGTGATCCGGAATTTTTTTCAAGTCGACGCTCGGATCAAGTCGAGAAGCCCACACAGGACGCAGATCTACATCAATGCAATCTGCACCATGATCCATCATCATGATGATCAAGTCCGCCTCTTCGAACAAAAGAGCAAGGTGAAACGGGGTGTCTCCAACATTCCGTCCAAGATCTTTTTTATTCACATCTGCGCCAGCTTTCACCAATAATTCAATAATCCTTTTGGTTTCAATAATCCTTTTGCTTGTCATAGCATCATGTTCCAACGAATCCCTAGGTAGGTAATGGCACTTACGAAGTCTCAACAGCGCTATATGAAGTAAGGTCGTGATATAGTGAAATGGGGTATGAACGGCATCATGTTCAGTAATCCTGCTTTCATAATGCTCATAGAGGTATCCGCTGGCATTATATTCGTCCACATGTATGAAGGTTTCCCATGGCTGTGTTCCAGGGTTTGGGGTTAACCCGAATTCCCATAACATTTCAACACCAATGTTGACATCAGCACCTTGTTCGATCGCGCCTTTGACGTCGGACGCACTGCCAGTGAGCACACTTTTGATCAATTTTTTCTGAACATTCTTGTTGTTCATTGCCTCGTCAATCAAGTTGTCGATCTCGGGAAAGACGCCCTTTTTGAAGACGCCATTAACCTGTGTGCCTATTCCCAACAAGTAAGACACCGCCGCGACGTGACCTTCATTAGCGGCTAATTCCAATGCCGTCTCAGGGGCATTCCTATCCCCAAAAATGAGTATGTCTTCTAATAAATTAATATCCACGCTCCGCTTGTTCATGACCACTTGAAGGATATTAGGGTTAAAGATACTTACGTGTTTTGCTCCCATTGCCAACAATAACCTGATTGATTTAATCTGACCGTCAGAAAGTGGGACGTCCCGATTTCTTTTCTCTATATT
>TARA_B100000401_G_scaffold108731_1_pt1 | contig 12702 bp, 7 predicted proteins | sample TARA_B100000401 | Tara Oceans TARA_B100000401 (sample SAMEA2620786) | marine metagenome | biome: marine biome (ENVO:00000447); feature: surface water layer (ENVO:00002042); material: "saline water (ENVO:00002010), including plankton (ENVO:xxxxxxxx)" | depth 5 m
GAAAAGAAATCAATCATAATCCTCCGGACACTTTAAAGCGCGTCGTCACGCATTCCACGCGCGAGAGAGAGAAAGAGAAAGCGTGCGTGCGTGCGCGTGCGTGAGTACGCGAAAACGCTCGAGAACGCGCACGTGAGAATAAGATGGCGCCATCGGCGTCTGTTCTGAAGAAGGCTCGAGAAGCAGCGGCGAAATTGAAAGAGAAGAAAAGGAAAATGATGTTGAAAGAAGAGGAAGAAGATTTGGGGGACATGTGCGGACCGATGCGACCACCACCGATGCAGAATAAAGAAGATGAGTGCATTTTAGATGAAGTAGAAGCTGGTCCGACGATGCTACCCATACGAGGATCACAATCACCTCAGAAGAAGAAGAAGAAGAAGAAGAAAGGACGATGAAGAGATTCCTCTGAAGAAGAAGAAGAAGAAGAAGAAGAAGAAGCGAAAGAAAACGAAGAAGCAGCAACGAAAGGGAATAATTACAAAAAGGAATCATACTTGGAAAAAATGATGAACGAACAAGCAGAATTTGCGAACTTTACGGCGCAGCAAATGCAAGAAGAAGAAGAAGAAGGAGGAGGAAAAGATGCAGGTCTTCGTGACACCAGCGATGGTAAACATACACGAAAAAGGAGCAAGCGAGAAGTAGTGGACGTAGCGAAGTTAATGACACCTCCGAGCGATGAAAATGATAGTTCAGACGACAATAGAAATAAGAATACAGAAGAGGAGGCCGCAAACGGAAGAAAGCAACAACCTAGAATGGACGCGACGCCAGAAATGGAGGATTTAGAAGATCATAAAATGATGGATACGCCTCCGATGGGAGGAGAGGAAGATGACGACAAAAAAGAAGCAGGTCCGATGTTTCCTCCACCATCGATGCGAGAACAAATTGTAAACGCGAACAGAGATATGGTTGAAGAACGGAGAGCGTTACTGGACGGCGCAGTGGCGATTAAGAATGCTAACGCGAATGAATTTTCTGAATCCGAAGACGAAGATGCGAATGGCAAAAAAATTGAATACGTGCCTCTTTTTCCGAAACCGCACAACCATAAAAAAGGGTGCAGGTCTGTCGAGTGTTTTCAAAAGCTCGGGCACATCGACGAAGGTACCTATGGGGTCGTTTTCAAAGCGAGAGATAAGGAAACTGGAGAAATCGCCGCCTTGAAGAAAGTAAAAATGGACAAGGAAAAAGAAGGCTTCCCGGTTACTGCTTTGAGAGAGATCAACACTTTATTACAGCTGCAACATGAGAACATTGTGTACGTGAGTGAAGTTGTCGTCGGCCGGTCGATCGATCAAGTTTTCATGGTCATGGAATACTGTGGACGCGACTTGAATCGCATGATGGATGACATGAATAGAGGATTTACACTCCCGGAGTGCAAATGTTTAGCTTGGCAATTGTTATCTGGCGTGAGCTATTTACACGAAAATTGGATCTTACACAGAGATTTGAAGACAACTAACGTGTTGTTTAACGATTTGGGCGAGTTGAAGATTTGCGATTTTGGTTTGGCCCGAGAATATGGGTCGCCTTTGAACAATTACACTCCATTGGTATGCACACTCTGGTATCGACCTCCAGAGTTACTTTTGGGCGAAAAGAAGTACTCTTACGCTGTCGATAATTGGAGTTTAGGGTGCATAATCGCCGAATTATTGCAAGGCAAACCTTTGTTCCCCGGTCGAACTGAAATTGATCAAATTGATAAGCACTTCCGCATGCTTGGAACTCCAAATGAACAGATTTGGCCGAAATTCAAGTCCTTACCGCATGCGACCAAAGTGAATTTTGCTGTCCACCCGCACAACTCCTTGCGCCAACGTTTTCCGAAATATCGCGAACGCGAGGACGAAATAGAAATTGGTCCCGGAATTTCCGACGCTGGTTTTGATCTTTTGAACGGTTTATTAGTCTTCGATCCGGACCAGCGACTTTCGTCAACCGAAGCGTTGAAGAGCAGATGGTTTTTAGAAGAACCGAAGAAGAATAGCAGCCGAGAGTGGCAGGAACTGTTGAGACGGTTGAAATAGAGTATAGAGTATAGTATAATTTAAGTAGAAGAAGAAGAAGGAGAGAGAGAGAGAAGAGTTTAGAGTTGTATCAAAATGTGTGTACCGTTAGTTTTAGCTAAACAAAAAAAGAGCAAGGAAGTAAAATGGGCTCGCGAGTTCTACTTTGAAAAGAGCCGAAAAAGACCAAACAGAAGGAAGGAAAAAGGAACCCGCAATCGTGTCTTCTTCTTCTTCTTCTTCTTCACAATACTCCCGCAAACGTGATCATCTCGGTGCATGTCAGAGAAGAGATTCTCGGACATAGATTGGAAGGTAAATATATGTTCTAAATTCGAATTCGATGAATTGGAGTGATTTTGGCCGTCGCGTGTTTGGGTTCTCACGCCGTATCACCACGCGCGTTTTTCCTTCTGCATAGAAAACCTCTAATTTCTTACCGTACTTTTGAGTGCGGAATTGAAGTCGTTACGAGCGAAAGAGGAACGCGCGAAGACGTTGTGTCGAAAGAAACTCGAGAAATACGTGCAAATATGTTTCTAGAGTTTTGTTCTGGAAGAAATTTTAGAACGCGCTCCTCTTATCTCTCTCTATCGCGCGTGATTCCGAGTAGGCATTTTTCTTGGAATCTGTCGCGGTGTGTCGCCGTCACCCATTCACTCAGATAGTGAATCGTAATGCAGTTATGACGGATATCGACTTTAAATCGTAGGCCCATGGCTCGGGTTGATAGGAAAGCGAAGAAATAGTATTACTATTCTCGCTTAAAACGTATGTATCCGTTTGAGACTCACAAATTGAACCTCTTTCTCTCTCTTTCTTCCATACAACAACAGATTCATCAAGTACTCTCGAGTGATAAGGTTCAACGCATAAACACGCCGGTAGTACAACTCTGCTTGCGCACCACCTCACAAACAGACAACGAACACGAGAAAACTCAAGTCCTCGAACTTGATAAATCAGAACTCGAAACCGTCATCGCATCGTTAGAAGAAGCTAAGGAAGCACTCGCGAGATTGAACGACACGAACTCGAAGAAATAAAGAAATCTAATAAAACGAATTAGAACACACTGTAGAACAAAGAAAACAACAAGCGCAATGGCCGTCACTCAAAACAACAACAAACAAGAATTAGCCGGTTTCCACAAGAAGTGCGCGTCTTTGAAGAAGGAAGGCGATCAGCTTTTTATGAAACAAGAGCACATCCGAGCCATTCAGACGTACGAGAAAGCTTTGGGTTTAGCATTAGCAGGAAGTCCAGAAAGATCTGCCCTTTTGACTTCTCAAGCGGCGTGCTGGATCCGCGAGAAGCAATTTACGCACGCCATCGCATGCTGCACGGCGGCTTTGGAGGATAACCCGAACGGAAAGGTTGCCTTAAAGCGCAGAGCTACGGCCTACGAACAGTTGGGTCAGTTTAAAGAGGCGCAACACGATTTGGAAGTTGCGTGGAAGCAAGATGATGCAGATGAATCGGTCAAGGCTATGTTGGACAAAGTTCGCAGCAAAGCGAAAGCGGCGGCGAAGAAGAAGAGTGCAATCAGCGGATTGGGTGGATCGAGCTTGGAAAAGAGACCGCAGCAGTACACGCGTGAGCAAATTGCCGCGGCTCAGGCGCAACAGCAAAGACAAAGAGCCTTGCAAGCGCAAGCGCAACAAAAGATCCCAGATTTGACGATTAGATTCACGAGAGAAGGTAAGGATTCTGTGGAAGTTAAAGTACCAGTTTCCGTGACTTACGCTGACTTGGTGAACCATGCGAAGAAGTCTTTTAGCTTTGAAGATGACAAAAACATCATCTTGAAGTGGTTAGATTTGGAAGACGAAATGTTAACCTTGACCTCTAGAGCGGACTTGAGATTTGCGTTGACAACCTTTGCAAACGCAGAAGATTACAAGAAATCCCAAGAAAGCAAAGTTAAGGATGGATCGAACCCAGAACTTCCGGTAATTGAGCTTCGAGTCCACGATTCTGAGGGACAGGTGTCTGAAACTAAGGAGAACGTACAACCAGAAGAGTTGGCGACTGAGGATGAACAGGCCGAAGACGTCATTGAAATCGACGAGTGGTTGTTGTCATTTGCTGCATTGTTCAGAAAGACATTGAGCGAAGCACCCCCAAAAGGATCGTTAGACTTGAGAGAAATTGGCTTGGAGAAGTGCTGTGAAACTCTGGAGAAGGCTGTTGGTTCGCCCGAGGCAAAGACTTTGTTGGCTGCCGCCGCGGACAAGTTCCAAGAGGCAGCGACAGCGGCTATGTTCAACTGGGGTAACGTTCATGTCTGTGCAGGTCGTAAAATCATCGAAGTGGCAGTTTCGAAAAGAAAAGCGGAGAAAGAAGGTGGAGAAAACAAAAACGAAGAAAACGAAAACGAAGACGGAGATTACGCTAACATTAAGCAAGACTTGCCAGAACTCGATGCAGAGTTTGACAAAGCCGTCGCTTTGTTCCAAAAAGCTCTCAACATCAAGGATGACTTTTTTGAAGCATCCATTGCGTGGGGTCAGCAAGCATTTGAGAGAGCAAAGATTCACGCGAACATTGCCAAAAAGGAATCAGATAAAAAGGAAAAGCAAAGGTTGGAGAAAGAAGCGGACAAGATGTTCGATTTGGCGATTCAAAAGTTTGACGAATCCATGAAGATGCTCAGCCCAGAACAGCGAGACGTTGTTTTAGTCGAGGGGTCCGAGGAAACCAGCGGCGTCAAGGCGCAGATTTTAGTTCTCTGGGGCAACATATTGTACGAGCGATCGAGCGTCAAGTTTCTCCGAAACGATAAGAGCTGGAAGAAAGACACGGAGGATTCCGTTGTCAAGTTTAACGAAGCTGCGTGTGCGAAAGGAGACATCGTAAGAGCGCTTCAGAATCACATTTCCAAGGAGTGGGAAGATGAAGAGAAGGCTAAGAAAGAGGCTGGCGCGGCGTAAATAAGTAAAATCGAAATTAGCATGTAAGTGAAAATAGTGTTGCAAACAACAGTCTCAAATAAGGTATAATATCCAAATATAATCTTAACGTAGAATTACAACGGCAGTAGTATATACTTGCTCACGAAAACACACGCACACACACATAAATTAAGGTATTTTCTTAATTATTATGCCTCTGTAGGCACATTTGAGATCACCAAATCGTTCATTTCTGGCACACTCTTGATGACCAACCCGTGCTCGTTCGCCAAATGCAACGCGCAAATAAACGCCATGTGTACTGAGATATCCTCCAATCGTCCAGCAGGGTTCTGTTCTGGAAACTGACTTATGATTTCGTGAAACGAATGCTTCTGCTCTACTGTTTCATTTTCTTCCTCTAAGTCTTTCCAGATTGTTTGTTTCAACGCACGGATGTCGACAACTTTCGTTGTTCTCGCGTAGTTCACTTCTATTTTCTCAACTTTTCGAGGCGCATCAACCAAACCGTTATCACCATCGTCATTCCATCCACCAGCAGCGCCGACGAGTTCATTTCCATCCTCATCTCTTTGAATGTTGTCGTCGTCGTTGAAACCACCACCAAAGTCGCCACCGCTGAACCCGTCATCATTGTTCGCAATGAAGAGGTTGTTGTCGTCGTCGTGGAAGTTAATCTCCGAACGCACGGCGGTTCGTTTTGGTGCCATCACTGTGTTCACAAATTGAGGTTTCAAGAACAACTTGATCAAGTCTTCAGCCTCATAGCCTAAATCTGGAGGTAACAATGTATCGCTCGTTGTCAACTCAGATTTCAAAAGTAAATCGTTCGGATCTTCCGCCATATCGAAACACTTATCATCCAATTCTGGCAAGTTTTCAAAATCGTATGTTAAGTCTCTCTCTCCCTTCTTCTTCTTCTCTTTATTGTCAGCGGTGGAAACTTTGATCGGTTCACCATTTTCATCGTATTTCGTGACTTGCGAGGTCGATGCCGTGCTCGTCTTCTTGAAATGCCAATGCGACGGTCCCGCCCAGGCGTGCTTCCCACCAATAGCGACGTTCGCGACCCAATCCAAAGATCCTGTATCTGTGGTGAGGTTGTTCTCATAATCGTCTTCTTCGTCGTTACCGAGACGCCCCCAATCGTTCTCGTCATCGTTGTTGTCAAACCCACCCACTCCATCGCTGAGTCCCCAATCTTCTTCTTCGACATCGACGTTGAAACCGACATCACCATTACCACCACTGGGAACGTTATCTTCGTCATCTTCGTCGTATTCCGCGAACGTGATTGCGTCTTGGTCGGACGCTCCGCCAAAGAAGTCATCACTGCCTTCGGCGGTAGTTGCATTTGATGAAGTCGTCGCCCCGCCACCCATATTCTCACTTCCAGGTTTGTTATACGGAATACCAGTCACATCCGCGAGCATTTCATGCACGACATCAATCGACGGCGTAATTCTCGTTCGCGTTTGTCCAATGGCAAACGCATTGGCAATCTCTTTTGACATTTGCGACAAATTGAGCGTCCCGGCTCCGCCTTCCAACTCGTCGCCTCGCGTGTAATCCGGAACCTCCTCCGAATCAAAGCAAATATTGCATCCTTTATGCACGGCCAAGTTGTTTAACAATAGACCACTCGCTCCACCTTCGTCGAACATAGACGAGGTTTTCTTGAACAAAGGATCCACGTGCACGACGTCGTCCATGACTTTCATTGTGTGATTTTCCGGATTTTCTAACGTGACCACGTTCGATGATCTCGTCGATTGTTTCTTTTGCTTCGGAATCGGGTTCCCATCTTCGTCGAATTCGTCCGCGCCATCACCGGAACCTCGTCTCGGATCATCCAAATTCTCTTCGTCTTCCCCGTTGCCCCCGGATGCGTTCGATATCCCGCCAAGCATACGAAACGTCTCCGAGTGAAACGAATCAACTCTCGAGGCGTAAATCTTTACTCCAGCCTCTAAAGTACACGATGCTTTTTGAAAGTTCGTGTTATCGTCCTCGTCTTTCTCGTTCTTGACGATATCCGAAATGTGATCGATCAACGCCAACGACCACGTATTCTTTGCGTTGATTTTGTTCTCCGAGGCTAATTTGATACAGTTGGCGTACAAATTCATAACCGCGTCTTGCGTCAACTTTGGTTTGTTCACTGCGGTTGCACCAGTCATCGCTGCTTTCTTATTTTGCTGGTGTTTCTCTTGAACTTTCGAAGAGACGTTTTCTTTCACGTTCTCGTTGACAACATCATCATCTTCTTCTTCATCACCCTCTTCATTTGAAGACGGGGAAGATACATTAGCGACATCAATATCCTCCAACTGCTTCTCCACGTTCTTACTCAACTCTCTCCGGAACGCAGAAACTGTTTGTCTCTTCTTCATAGACTGTTGCCTCTCCAAAGTGTCGTCGTTCGGGGATAACAAGCCCACCACCGCTAAAGGGGATTTTAACGGCGTTTTGGATTTCCCCCTGGAAGCACTCGTGTTCTTGTTCTTGAAATTCGTCGGCGTGTTCTCATCGTGACTCTCGCCTCTGTTCGGCGTTAACAGCGCCTCCACGGCCGGCGACGCTGGCGTTCTCATTTCGCAGACGCTAGTATCGAGCGAGGACGTCGTGCACCGTTCGCGCGCTATTATTATGACGCGAGCGCGTTTTATTCTTTCACGATGCGTGTCGTCCAATTTTCCCCCAAACAAAAAAAAAGTCGTCTTCGAGCGGCTCTTCTTTCTTTCTCCTCCTTCTTTCCCCTTTTGGTTTTTTTTTTTTGTACGAACAATGGGACGGGTCTAAAACCTAAATTTTTTCTCACCTCCTTTGTTGTTTCTTGGCAAGGGGAGTGAGTGCTCACATTCCTTTTTTCCCTTTTTTCTTTTCCTTCCTTTCTTTTTTCCCTTTCCAAATTTCTTCTTATTTTCTCGCGCCATTTTTAAATTCTTTCTCTCTCTCTCTCTCTCTCACTCTTTCTCTCTCTCGCGCGCGCGCACTCATCAATCTCCGAGGAACGAAAAGAAGAGCCGCGCTCCGTCCCGGTGAGCGAGCGAGACCCGTCATGAACATCGGCGACGACGAGTGGGACGACGAACTCTTCGAAGATCCCGTCGTATTCTCAACCGCTGAAAAGCGATTGTCGGAAAGAGAAGACAACGCGAATAATGCCTTCACGACGAAGAAGCAGAAGAGAGAATACGAGGACGCGCTGACGACGACGGATGGTAACAAAACGTCCATGGGGTCATCTTCTCCTCTGCATAAAACGAAACGCGCGATGGATTTTGCCTCGCAACCTTCCGCGAAGAAGATGAGCCAACAAGAGAAGGAGAACCAACAACAAAAGCAAGATGCAAACGCAAAGACGACAACTCTAAAAGAAACGTTAGAAAAGTATTACGGGTACTCGAATTTTCGTCCAGGCCAGAAGGAAGTCATCGAAGCTGCGATGAAAGGAAGAGACACGTGCGTATTTTGGTCTACCGGAAGCGGGAAATCTATGGCGTATCAAATTCCCGCGCTGCACGAAGGCGGGAAAATGTCAATCGTCGTGTCGCCGTTGATTTCCTTGATGCAAGATCAAGTGACGGCATTGAATAATACGGTTGGTAATAGTATTGATCGAGATGGTGGGAAGACCGATATCGCCTGTTTTCTTGGGTCCGGGCAAATTGATAAGACGGTGGAAGAACGCGTGTTTCGAGGCGAGTATAAGATTGTGTTCGTGACGCCGGAGAAGATTTCGTTTAGAGACGATGAGTTTTCTTCTTCTACAACTTCTTCTTCTGTGTTTATGCAGAGATTACAATCATTAAAGACTATGAACAAAATCGGGTTAATCGCCATCGACGAAGCGCATTGTATCTCTCAATGGGGACACGATTTCCGAGTGAGTTACAAACGGTTGGCAGTGTTGAGAGATCAACTTCCCGGGATTCCAATCATGGCGTTGACGGCGACGGCAGTGAAGCACGTTCGCGAGGACATTTCAAAAACTCTGAAATTGAATAATCCTTACATCGCCACAAACTCGGTGGATAGACCAAACTTGCGCATTCAATGTCATCGAAAAGTTGATTTTAGCAACGATTTGAATTACGTCGTATCTCAGATTACAGCGATTAGAGAAAAACAACAACAACAACAACAACAACAACAACAACAACAACAACGCACTTTACCAGCTTCTTTATCGAAACCAAAGTATGAATCCTCTATTATCTATTGTGCGACTATCGCGGAGGTTGTCAAGTTAACCGGCGCTTTGCAACAAAGAATTGGCTTGGAAAACGTCGCTATGTATCACGGCTCGATGAATCCTCAGGACAGAAACGACGCACACATGCGCTTTTTATCATCCGAGTGTAGAGTTGTCGTTGCAACGACCGCATTTGGGATGGGTATCGATAAAGCCGATGTTCGTGCGGTTATTCACATGGGAGCCCCGAAAACGATGGAAGAGTATTACCAGCAAATCGGGAGAGCTGGAAGAGACGGTGCGGCTTCGAATGTCTCCATGTTGTTTTCCGATTCAGATTTTTCCAAGTATTCTGGGGACTTTTACACCAAAGGATTAACTAAGGAGTCCTTACAAACACAATTAAACTCGACGGAAAAGTTGAAACAATACGCGATTGAACGAGAAAAGTGTCGTCGTGCGATGATTCTTGAACACTTTGACGAGACGCCTCAATTTGGCTCGCGATGTGGCACTTGCGATAACTGCATCAGGTGCAAAACGATCAAAGCGGACGATTTACAGAGAAACTTATTAAACGAAGTCATGCCTGTCTTGTTGACATTGAAATATTCCGTGACAGGAAGCTTACCGATGGGAAAGTTGATCGACGCTGTTCTCGGCAAAACTCCAAAGAAGGGGGGCGAAGTCGTTTTACAACACCAATGGCAAAGGTTTCAGATTGACGAGGCGAAGAAGAGAGCGGATAAAAACTCAAGGAATCAGCAGTTTTACAAGGAAGTTCTTGGCATTTTAGTGCGAGCGAACTATGTTAACGAAAAGAAAGTAAGAGGTGCGTACGGATCCTGGAACGTCTACTCGCTTTCGCCAAAAGCGCGCATGGAGTTGTTTGGTGGTTACAACGACTCGTCGTCGCCTACTACTACTAAAGAGATGATTTTGCCCGTCCCTCAAGCGTTGTTAGACTCTGAGAAGGCCCTAAAGGAGAAGATCGAAGCGACGAAAAAAGAGTTGGTATCTGCCGGCGTGGATGTGTCGACCATCCCGGAGGAGGAATTTTTACTGCAACAAAACGGCACCAACTCCGAAATTGTTACCGCAGAGTTACAATGGTTGCGTCAAATCAAATACTATCGAACGAGTGGGCAAGAATCCAGAGCGAATGGACATTTGGAGTTGTTGCGTAGAATTGAATCCTGGAGAGACGAACGGGCAAAAGTTCTCCGATTGGCGCCAGCGAATGTGCTGGCACAGCATCTGTGCAAGAAAATCGCATATGCGAAACCATCGACCATGGAAGCTTTACGAGCAGTTGGCGTTCGCGTTTCCGGCCTGGAAAATTTGTGCGCTTTGATACAAAAGAGTGTGACGGAGTTGGGACTAGTCATTTCTACTGAAGCTGCGAATACCCCAAGAGGGACGTTGCAACTCTTAACGCTAGATACAATCACGCCCAAAACGCCTTGGAAACTCGCGGAATACCGACCGAAGAAAGGAAGCGGAGGAACAATGGTTCCGCCTAACTGGGAACAATCCTACAACCGATTCCAAAAAGGTGAGCACGTGGAAGCGATTGCTATGACACAGAGCAATGGAAAGGCCATCCAACCGGCCACAGTCCTTTCCCACTTATTCGAAGCTCTCACGCACGGTAAAAAGTTGGACTTTTCTCGAGCGATAAGCTCGTTTCCGGAATACATGAATAACAAACTTTCCAAATCCGATTGCGACGAGTTGGAAAGGGCGAGTGTTACGACCAACATTGACGTCATCGAGAGAAAAAATTTCTTTGCGAAAGATTTCATAAAACCCTTGGTTTCGCATGACGTGGAGAAAGCTCCAAACGAGAAGACATTTTTCGAGAAGGAGAAAGAGGCCAGTTGGTACCCGAAAATACGAGTGTGGACAGCACTGAAACGGTGCGGTGTAATCTAAATAATGAAAAACAAATTGTACCTAGGTAAACTCTAAATGCTGCTATTCTTTTATTTATTCTTCTCGTTTTTCTCTCTTTTGCTTGAAGTGTAGACCAAAAACACATTAAAAAGCACTTGGACGCAATTGATGTACAGAATTCGATCTTCCGTGGAGACAAACTTAAAGGAAAAGAAATGGAAGAGCGGCCAAAAGCTCCAGTTTACTTTCAAAGCCGAGAATAAATCATTCTCTATTTTCTTCGTCAAACTCGGTTTCGTTTCTGAAGCATCGAACGCCAAATCGAAAGCGAACAGCATGCTGATTAAACATGGTGCCCAAAAAATTTGATCCGCGAATACTTTTGTCGCCACCGCGATGCCACTCGTTGGATTTTCAATGAATATGAAATTGTCGAGTAAAGAATACCAAGTCGAGGATGCTGGACCGTACAATAAAAATCCAAAAGCAGCAAAACGGAGAGATCGAGCTGCCACAAACGAACTCCTACTTCCTTCTTTGTCTCCTCTTCCTCCTGCTCCTACCAAAGTCAACCCTTGCGCTACGATGTCTGCGATACCAAATCCCACGAATGATGTCAGTGACTTCACCAACAAAGGTGATTGATTTAGAATCAAGTCGTACTTGTCCAAGAAAGAGGAGGAAGCTTGCGCAACAGTCCTTCTCCTCTTTTTAAAACACATTCCCCTCTTTTGGGAGGAGGAGGAGGAACAAGGAGCCCTTGTGCTTACATGCACCATCATCATTGTCATCGTCATCACACTCACAACTGAGTCCGCGGTTTGACAAACTGCCACGTGTCTTTCTCCACGTCTTTTAAAATCTCTCTCAACTCGCCTAAAGTAGCTTCGTTCGTAGCGGTTATATCTTCTTCTCTCTTCTTTTCCATCGAAATCAAAGTCGAATGCGGTGAGATATAGTTCGAATCCTTTTCCTTCCCAGAACTGCTCTTCTTTTCTTTCCCGCCTTGTCCTGTGTTCGACATGCAGTCCCTTGAGCCCAAGCAAAAAAACTATTTCTTACTATCACTCTTCGATGAATACAAACAATGTGGAAATGAAGAAATTAGAGAGGATTTTCTCCCCTAGTCCCTTCCCCTAAAGGTAAAATTTTCATTTTCTGCCAATTTACAAGGATTTAATAGAAATACATTACAAATCCCAGAATTCAAATTATTATTGCGAATATATAAAGATCCATTTGGATTTATTTAGTGATTTGTATGCATAAAAAAATATTTTCAGGAATTTACGAAATAAATAATTTCCAAAATTGAATTATTATTGTATTAAAGCATATGATGTCTCCATTTTTTGAATTATGAACTAATAAATAATTAAAAATAATATTAAAACAACTTTCAATATCAGGATATCTTCTTTTAATTAAAAATATTAAAAACAATATTTAAAAATAATTTAAGGGAAATAAAAATATTTGTTTCTTCCCTATATGTTGTTATTAATTCTCTATCATTCTAAGAAATGTTACAAATAAATTAATGTGTTTACTAGAATATTTTATTGGGTTGAACGGGGATTAAGTGATGAATTGAGGTGGTCGAAAAAATTGAGAGGGAAAAAACATCGACGTCGCGTGCGCGACACAGACACTCTCCGGCTGTCATAATCGA
>TARA_B100000401_G_scaffold438184_1_pt1 | contig 12693 bp, 6 predicted proteins | sample TARA_B100000401 | Tara Oceans TARA_B100000401 (sample SAMEA2620786) | marine metagenome | biome: marine biome (ENVO:00000447); feature: surface water layer (ENVO:00002042); material: "saline water (ENVO:00002010), including plankton (ENVO:xxxxxxxx)" | depth 5 m
GTTTCGGACGTATCCCTCAGCGTAGTGCCCCCCCTCGACATAAAGTTTAAGGTCGAAGGCACTGTTACGTCGTACATCTTGTCGCAGACTTCAAAACCAGATTTTTTGGTGATACTCACAATTTCATCCATCACAGAATCTTGAACAGAGTCGAAGTTGCGGTGCTGTTCTGAGAAGACGGCTTTTTGTAATTTGAATTGTTTTTCTTCGTGAATGAGTTCGATCTCTCTGAAGAATGCGCGTCCCCATTGCGCGCGTACTGACAGATTATATGATCCAGCTATATCAACGGTGCCCAAATTGTTTTGCCTGAGCTGCTTTACTGATATTTTGCTGAAAATTCCAAAGCGATTCAGTAACAGTTGGATACCTTCAATCAAGGATTTTGAAGCAGAAGAGCACTCTATAAAACCTGCCTTTGAAGAATCTCCAATGTGTCCATCTCCAGAAAAGTAACCGCTAATGAGTCCTCTAGCAAATTCCAAAGGCGCCTGGTAAGCAGCATCTGGAATATGTTTGTTTCGTGACCCATGACCAACTAGGCCTTCAAAGAAACGTGCGAATAGCGTAGAAGATCCAATTATACTCGTAGACATTCCAATGTTATTTTTGCTTTCATCGACACGGTGCGTTATGTTGTACTTATCGAACCATTGTTTGACGAATTTTTGCACCGACTCATCATTTTTTGTGATTGATATCGTTCCAGACGACTCATGGAAACAACCATCCGCCAGATAGAGACCGATGAATACCCCGTTATCATAGTCGAGTTCAAAATTGTCTGGCATGTGAGAACCTTCTCGCTTAGCATGATACGGATATATGCAACCTTTTCTGATATTGTCCGTGTTCGAGCGGACCGTGGTTCTTTGGACCCTCGCTTTGCAAGTATACGGAATAGTGAATGTTTTACCGTTGTTTTCTTCATACCAGCCTTTCGGAATGAAATACTTGTCTCCTTGAGCCTCGCGCATGAGTTCTACGCATTTCCAAAACTCAGTGCCGTGAACGTATTGTTCTTTCGGGAAGTACTTTGACATGTCAATTGATTTTATAATTGTTGGAGGAGCAGGTAGGTTCATGCAAACAGGCGTGAAATCACCTTCATTGACGAGACTGGAATGTTTCTTCAGGAACTGTCCTGCAGACTCGTCCCAAATCAATAGAGATTCGCTATCCGCGACAGTCACTGTGCGCCCACCTGAGGTTTTAACTTCATATACGACGTCGGTGGGATCATGGCGAGTGACGGCCGTGAGCAGACCCCATGAAGTGTTACCTTTGGAATCTCCAGTGGGAATGAAAACTTGACATTTATCTTTAATGTCGAGGAATTCGAAATCTGGGCGTTTTTCGTTGTATTCAATATCCATGTGGTGTGCTTCCATGAAATTGTCAATCCAATCCCCGATCTTGACATCCCTGATGACGCCATTTTCGAGGACAATGATATCGGTGTCGCCGGTAACACTCTTGACTGCCGTATCAATCAAACCTTCGCGTCCTCCCATTGCGTGAAAGAAAAACTCCTGCGGATTTAGGCCGTCTATGAAGGAGTGCCTTACGAACCCCCTTGCTTCAGGGCCGTCGTCATACTTTTGATAATGGGGCAATGTGCGATCGTCGAAACCGTAACTGATTCTTTTACCATCGATTATTTGTTGTCCGACTGCTCCCATCATTTGGAGAACGTTGATGACATTTCCCTTGCTTCGCGAATTTACCATGCTGAGCATTCTGTTGTCTTTGGATTTGATGTTTGGATCCTTGTACACAGCTTCTTCAACCTTTTTGTTGTTGGTACTCATTATTTTTTGTAATTCTCTCTCGATAAATTCATAGTTATTCATCATGAGTGTGTTGTTGAGTTCTCCATGGATTCTGTCCTTAGTGAATGCTGCAATCTCAGTTTCGATACCTGCCAAAGCTTTTGATATAACGTTTTTAGTCGTGGAATTAAGCATGAGATCTGACACACCCACACTAAATCCGTTGTAAACGAGCCAGTCGCAAATAAGCCTCTGTGTGTTGTCGAAGAGGGATCTTGTCACTTCTCTACCGTGATCATTCAAAGTTGAGTGTACGATGCCGTTTGTCATGTCTTGATAAGTTTTTTTGCTGAGCTTTCCTGAGTCTTTCGTAATTTCCCCTTTTATGATGACGGCTTCTCCAACTCTTGTGCTCATGGTTGGGGGAAATATGGACGACAAAATACCTTTCCCATCATAAACATTCCCATCATAAACATTTGTTGACAATGAGGTGGGGAGGTTTCCTGAGAATTTGGTACTATTAGCCAAAATATTCATGACTTGTTTTTCATTGAGCTGTACATCCTTTTCAGTCATTTTGTAAATCCCAAGAGCAATATCTTGCACGACCGATATGATTGGCGATGAGTCTTTCGGTGATATGATCTGTGTTGACACGGAAGCCAGTTGTTTGAGCTCGTTCTCAGTCTGTAATGATTGTGGGACATGCATATTCATCTCGTCTCCGTCATAATCAGCATTATAGCTCGGTGTGCAGCAAACATTAAGACGGAACGTGTCGTATTCCATAACTCGTACTCTGTGAGCCATCATTGACATCTTATGAAGAGACGGCTGCCTATTGAATAACACATAGTCACCATCCCTCAGGTGGCGTTCTACAATATCACCAACAGCAAGCTTCATATCCATTGAATTTCTATCGTTTATTCGTACGGTGCGGTATTCTGCTCCAACTTTCTTAATGTATTTTGCGCCAGGATATTCGTTCGGGCCATTCTTGACATATTTTAGCAAAGTGTCTTTGTTGAATTCATTCACAGTCTCAGGGAATGTAAGGTTCATGGCAATTTTAATAGGAACACCTACTTCGTCAATGCTTATATTGGGGTCTGGTGTGATTACACTTCTTGCGGAGAAATCTACTCGTTTGCCCATAAGATTTCCGCGTATCCTCCCTTCTTTGGACTTGAGCCTTTCTGTGACAGAGCGAAGAGGTCTACCCGTGCGTTGTTTCGCTGGGGGAACCCCTGGCAACTGATTATCAACAAAAGTTGAGACGTGATATTGTACCAATGACACCCAATAATCGATGATATCCTTCTTATCCGGATCTTTAGCGATTTTTTGCTTAAGAGTGTTGTTAGTTTTGATTATGTCACATAGCTTATGTGTCAAATCATCTTCGCATCTTTGCCCAGTGTCGTTTGGAAATACACTTGGTCGCACAGCTGGTGGTGGTACGGGAAAACAGGTGCACAAGAGAGCTTCAGGTCGGTTGATTTCTTTGGGAAATCCAAGAATGTTCGCAGTGGAATCAGTGATTCTCTTGAAAATGTTCAACACGTCTTCTGCAAAGAAGACAACTTTTTTCACGTCAGAATCGTTTGTTTCTGCGGCTGAAGATTTTTCATCATTTTTCCATTCCATTACTATCCGTCCAATGTTCTCTTTGGTAATCTTGTTAGGCTGCTTCGCCCCGCAGCCATCTGGATTGCAAGTGCCACATCTTTTGACTTTGGAACACTGCTTATAAATAAAGTCAAATTTCTTCTGCCTTGAGATCTTCTTGTTGATGAATTTACAAATATCTGGATCGTCTGGATCAACAAGTAGACTCGAGCATCGAAAGCATACGCACTTTAGAATTTTACGAACGACGTCGAAAAACTGCATGTGGAAAATGGGCTTCGCCAACTCAACATGTCCAAAATGTCCCGGACAGAAGGTGTTCTTTTGCATGCAGACTTTACAAATTTTATCATTTTCTATGACCCCCATTCTACTGTCGAACAATCCCCCTATAATGGGTTCATTTCCGGAGTATGTATCTGTCGACACGATTTCGGCAACTGACATGCGCTTAATCTCATCGGCAGACATCACAGAGAACTGGATGCCTTCAATTTTTTTGACGTCATTTTCGAAAGAGAGCTCTTTATAAATTGTCATTGGATTGATTATATATTAAAATAACTTATTTTTAAATTGTTTTTTTTTTTGAATCCACTTAAAGACATGTTATATTGACATCACATGTCATTTCAGATTTTGATAGACGTAATCGGATATTTTGGTGGATTCATTCTCGGCATTCAGTTGATACCTCAAATTTACAAAATATACGTTTCGAAATCATGTGAAGATATATCTACGGTGTTTTTACAATTAAATATTCTGGGATTAAGTTTGATGACAACTTATGGCGTGTTAACCAACGCGAAACCTCTTTATATACCCTGCTCGATCAGTTTGTTGAGCACAATCATCGTATATTCTATGACATTTATATACACCTCGCCCAAAGCGAGGGAAATCACACATACATACCGTGAGGAGGGGCATCTATGTTCTTGCTAGGCTTTTTTTTGTACATATCAACAACTTCTTCATCAATAGTAATTGGATATTCTTGCTCTCCAATAAGGGCGTTGAGATTCAAATTACTTATTATCGATTCAATGTTTCTTTTCAAATTCCTGACTCCAGCTTCTTCCTCTGTGCTTTCAATGATCTTTTTGATAATGTCATCTGTAAACACAATTTCTTTTTCCGCGATGTTGAATTGACAGTTTATCTCAGGGATGATGTGCCTTCTTGCAATCTCAACCTTATCAGATACGGAGTAGTCTTTCGTTTCAATTCGTATCATCCGGTCTTTAAGGATCGGATTGATTGCCGAATCATCATTGTAAGTAAACACAATCAAAGCTTTGGATAGATCAAATGGTATCTCTGAGAAATATTTATCACAGAAATTATCGTTTTGGCTGGGATCAGTCAAGTGGATCAGAACATTTATAATTTCTTGTCCTCGTGTGGTGTCGCTGATTTTGTCTAACTCGTCGAAATAGATTACAGGGTTCATGTACCTGCTTCTCATCAACAATTCGGTGATTTTACCCCATGTAGAGCCTTCGTAAGTGAACCCGTGTCCATCCAAAAAAGAAGCATCGTGTGCTCCGCCGAGGGGGACAAATGCAAATGGTAAATTCAAAGCTTTGGCCAGTCCGTCTTTGATCAATGTAGTTTTTCCAACGCCTGGTTTACCGTGGATTCCAATCACGTTGCCTTTAGAATTAGGATTTGAAATCCATTGAGCAATTATCCGCGTTATGTGATCTTTCGCTTCTGCGTGGCCAAATATATGCTCATCAAATTGTTCTTTCGTTTTTTTCATAAAGTCGATAATTTTATCACGCCCATCTGATAATTTCACTGGTAATTCTTTGAATTTTCCGAACGGTATCCCGCATAGAGCATCGATCCAGTGTTTCAGCTTATGATATTCCCCATTATGAGGAGACATAGAGGAAAGATTTGAAAGTTTCTTGTACGCAATAGCTTTGATGTTATCGTCGAATTTTTGGGATAAGATTTTAAACTTCATTGGAGTAGAATCGTCGTTTAATCCCTCAATTCTCTTTAAAGTAAGAGCACATTCTTCTCTTTCAACAGTGCTGAGTTTTTTGAAGTAATCAAGGTCTGCTGGTGAGCATTTGCGAACGAAATTTGTTAAAACACGATCATCCTCTTTCAAATCTCGTTCACTGTCAGTAATTTTTTTTATTTCTCGATCAGACATTCTGTTAATCCAGTTTCCCAACGTGTTACCGATTTTCATTTCTAATTGAATCCTTTCATCGTCATCGTCATCGTCATCTTCAAATTCTTCTTCGTCGTCGTAATCATCCTCATCCTCTTCTTCAGCGTATTCGGATTCGGTGTCAGAATAATCTTGCTCAACTTGGAAGTATGTTGGCTTCGCACGTTTATTTTGTACTGCTTGTTGAGGCATATGATTGTGAATTGTTATGTTGATCGGAGACTGCAGGTTATCTTTTGAACCAAATGTATCGGTCTTTTTATCATTGTTTCTTTCAAAATCGTTGATGTCGATGTCTTCATCTTCATCGTCACTGCCGCTGTCGGGAGATTTACGCTTTAGTGTAGCACGATCGTCTTCGGTTTGGGTTGATTTCGTATCTTTTGATTTAGCTTTTGATTTCGCTTTCTTATCCATTGTTCGTGTGACCACCATTGTCACTAAACCGATGTTTATTATTATTCATAAATGTTTAAATCGATCTGTTAATAAAGTTCAAATAGATCTGTGGTGAGAATTTACTCGATTTTTTTTGTACTGTATATTTAATGAAATGGCAGAAGCCGCTGATGAAAATAATGAAGATGTCATCAATCTCATGTCTTTGAACTGTGGAGAAAATCCAAACCTGACAGATTTGGACATGAATAGAATTTCTGACGACGTCAACTACATATGTAATGATTTGCTGTTTCTTGAAATTCTGAGGGAAGAAAATAATGACGTAAAAGAGTTGCTGGATAAGCACGTATATTCTCTGAAAGAAAATAAGAGCGTTGACGCTAATGATAAGAGAAAAATAGACGACATGTTATTCGAAGGGCAAGATGCAGCATTTTTGAAAAAAAGAAGAGATTTTGCCATATCTCTTGAAAATTTAAGCGAAAAACTTGACTCCATCAACACCAAAAAGGACAACTATGCATTCTTTGAAAATGTCACACATTTCATTATAGTGATCTATGTCATGTTTTACGTATGGAATGTGTACAAGTTTCAGCAAGGGTTGCGATCAGATGATTTCAAAGAACAAGCTGATGCTGAAAAATATAACATTGGCTTTGTCAGCAACATCGCGTACATATACATGCTCTTCACTTTATCAAACAGTTTTTTCCAATACACGAAGCTGAATGCAACAATGGGCGATTTAGACACAAGCGTTTGTTCAGGAGTTTCTGACCTTGTTGTTTCGTTAAAATCAATCTATCAAGAATCAGGATATTATCTTGAGAAAATTCAAAGCAATCAAAACGCTGATGACTGCAAAACCAAAGTTTTAAGACAAATGTACAAAGTATATTATTTGAAATACATCAAAAATATTTTCATTGCTGCTCAATCCGAGTTTAAACAAACTGTAAATTCTATAAATAAGTTCATATCCAAACAAAAGAAGTTTCTTTTGAAAGCCGACAATATCGATACATCATTTACAAATGATAACGTTGCCTTTGAAGAGTTCTACAACATTTTGTTGCATAATCACGGAGTGAAGCTCTTCAAATCCACGAAAAGTCCAATCGAGAAAAGAGAAGAAATTTCAAAGGGATACCGGAGCACTGCCGAGCATACACATTATGAAAATTTCTTGAAAGATAAGTTGTTAGAGCCATATATGGAATTTCTATTTGAACTTAATTCCTACGATTCAAAATCCGATACAAAAAAATTGAAAGAATTTATGTTGACTCTTGACATGATCAATGAACAATCCTTGCCAGAATATAAAGAATGTTTAGAATTAATATTTCCACTCGAAATGCAGGACTACACATCATTTTCAATCAGCACGTATGTCAGTTTTGTCAGGCAATATTTCAGTGACGGCATGGATGATTTGCGCGATAATACGGACATTGATAATTATTTCAAAGCTGTTCGTGAATTTCATGTAAAAGATGGTGTCCTGGTGACATCGGTTGACTCAAGTGACGTTGAATCATTGGATACAGATTTATCATTGAAAGTCATGTTTACTCGTATTCAGCAAAGAAAGAGCAATACGTCAACAATCATAGCAAAATACAGAGACTTTCAGAAAGCAGCTAGAACTAGAGTAATTATAGCAGAAGATTTAGATGACCCGAAATATTTCAAAGAAGTATTCGAAATGATCCGTCAACATTTCATAGAGCTGACCACTGAATACAAATTGAATGAAAACATCATAATGCGATTTATGACAGCTAATTTGAAGGAAGACGAAACATTTGAAGATGACGCTGGAAAACGAGCTTTGGTATTATCTAATATCAAGTTTATTGTAAATCGCATCGATGTCAACTTAAAAATTTCGCAGAAATTTAGGAGTAATGTTCTAGATGGTACTGGTATAAATATGAATAAATACATTTCTTTCTTGAAATTTGAAAACAAGCTTCAACAGCTTGATGACGAAGATTTGAGTCAACTGAATAAGTATGTGCATCAAACGAACCTCACAATTAGATCTTTTAGAAAATATGTGAAATCTGAAGAAATACTATTTAGTAAAAAATTCCAGAAGATGGCGATTTATAACGACATTTGGCAAAGTGCGTTGATCGGCTCTGGGATTCTCTTGATAGTGAAATTCACTGCTATGTTTGGATGGTCGGACAGGAAAATTTTAGGCATGGCGAAAGCATTAGCCACTGATACCGTAGCTGGGGCGAAAACTATTGGGAAGAACGCTACAAAAGGTGCTAAGTCTGTGGCGAAGGGAGTGTCTAAGGGAGCTCAAAGTATTGGAAAATCTACTTCATCAGCTTACCAATCTGCGAAAAGTAAATTTACGAAGAAAAGCACGGCGAGCACGGCTACGAGCACACCAGGTTCTGATCCAGACTGGAGAGAATTTAGCCAAGGAGGCGACGGAGAAGGAGACAAAAAGCAAGAAGACAAAAAGAAAAATGACAACAAAGGTCAAACGGATCCCGATGACAAGGAGGAAGATGATTGGATGAGCATAACGGTGAAGGTTTCCTCTATGATAGTGTTATATGCTATATTCTTTACTTTCGTTTATAGTTATATCACAAAACATAAAGCAGATTTGCAATACGATAAAGTGGTAAATGTATTAAACACAACCAAGTTCGAATACGAATTTAGTAAGCTCACTCGTTATTTCAACGAGTACACAACACAGTCGAAGTCATCGAAGAATTGTAAAAAGGTATATCATTCTCTTATCATGGTGTGTGAAATTTATGACAAATGCAATTTTATTAAGAGTAGTATGAAACGCACTCCGTTCCCTGCGACTGAAATGTGGACTAATGGCGTGGTCATGGCTGTATTCTTGGGAATTATATATGTTGCTTTTATAGGCACTGGGGTGTCGGATTATTGGAAAAATAAGGATAGGCTCGATCAATTAGTCAAAGACATAGAAAAGACATTTTCAGTGGGTAAAAATGAAGGTGCAATACCTGCAACAGATGATCTTCAAAACGAGGAGGACTACCCGGATGAAAAAATTAAACAAATGCTTGAAAGCAGGGATCTTTCAACTGATGGTGATAGGGAAGAATTAATCAAGAGACTAGATGACGCCCTTGGACCACAGCGTAAGGATCAAGAAGAAAGCCTAAGACGAGCGATGAAAGCATCGAAGAAGGAAAGAAGAAAACAAAAGGATAAATTTGAATCTTACCTTGAAAATGATCAATACGCAGAAGCATCTACTGAATTGAGGAAATATTTATCAGACCCAATGTTGGCCTCACCAGTTACAGAGGATATAAAAAGTAAACTTAACAAGTTTGATGACGACTTTGCATCAGATGATTCGAGAGAAGGTTTACGGAAAATAATTAATGAATTGTTTTCATCAAAAGAATTAAGCAAACGCGTAAAGGGTAAGGCAGTGAGTAAAAAGGAAGAATCAGCAGACAGTAACGCTGTTGGAAATCAAAGTGGTGGAGATGAATCTGGTGCAAATTCACAAATGAATAATTCTGCGATGAACATGGGAATGATGTCACCATATGGCATGGGCATGGGCATGGGCATGGGTATGATGAACATGCAAATGAACAGCGATGCAGTGATGCAAAAAGAAATGTTGAAGGACTACATGAACAGATATCAGAATATCAACGCACAATTAATCAGCATGGAACGCGAATCTGGTTATCTGAATCTAGTTCTGGCGGCGTCTATATTACTGTTTGGCACTTATTTCTGCACTAAAATATTAGGCAACACGGATAGGTATCAGAGTCTCCTCACCTCTGGCGGGACCTTCCTCAAAGATTGCCTGTGACGTGGATAAATTTTAAAGTTAATTTTTCTCAAGTGATTGACGTTTTCAAAAAAAATATAATCTCAGTTTTAATTAGTTAGGATTTAACATGGGGCTATGGAGTAAGATAAAAAAATTTGTGAATAGCTTAATCAATCAGGTTCTCGATGCCATAATTATGACTCCTTTGAGGACAATTTTAAAAGCGGTCGGATTCTACAAGTTTATAGATTTTTTGGAAAAAATTGTGAACTTCATCAAGGACATTATGAGTTTCTTTCTGGACATGATAGATATATTTTTCGATCTACTAGAATTTGGCGTGAAATTTATCGAGCTAATCATTTTAATAGCAACAAATATTGGATATTACATCACAAGGCCGTTCGAGCTTCTTGTACTCTTAATCAAATTAGCTCTTACCTTGGCAACTTTTTGTATAGCATTTGTTTATCACAAGTTTACTTTACCTAATAATGTGAAAGTTGCTGAAGCGTTCATATATTACGGTGTATTTATATTCATTTACACGCCAATCATGATGACATTAATAAGTTATTGGATACTATACAGGCTCCTATGTGAATATGGCATCATGCGTAACATCGATAAAAATACTGGTGGTGTTCTGTCAACTTTTATCTACAGATATTTTACCGCATGTGAGAACCCACCTGATGCGTGGTATATGACTCCATCTTGGCATATGGGAAATGCGAATAGAAAATACATTTTCAGCTTCAATCAATGTCCCGCTGGATTTGCTGCAAATGACGCCATGGGATTGTTTTGTGAAAGAAATCACAAATATGAATTAAATGTTTGCCCACAGGCGAATCTATATCGCGTTGTCAATAAGCTTAAGCCGATTGGAGATTTGCGAAACAGAGATTTTAACCAACTTAACAAGGAATATTTAAAGGCGAGCTCATACAACAAAAATAAGATTTTAGAAGACTATAGAGAACAAATTAAGTCAAATAATGGCGAATGTAATCGAGCAACGAAGAATAAAGATGATTTATTAAAATCAATTTGTATGAAATTTGACAAAGGATCATCTGATGAAAAATACATGCATCATTACAACCAACTTTGTTATGATATTTATTGCAGAAACAATAGAAAAGAGCCATTCTGTCACAAATTGTCATATGGAGATGTTGATTTCGCTGGAAATGGGAAGAGTAACATTGAAATCATCATTCATGTATTGATAGCTTCTGCGTTGATTACGCTTGCAGTGTCCCAGGCCGTGCAGAAGTGAATTTGCCTTTGATGGAGTACTCGATTTGATCACACATGAGTGGGCCTCCCATAATCCCCTTTACTTCGATGGCCTGTGTTCCATTTTTGCCGTCGATTATATCAAGGCTGACATATTCTCCCTTGCGTAGCGTCTTAAAGTTGCTGTTTAGAGGATGGACTCCGCTATGATGCACAAAAATGTTGCTGCCCTTATGCTCTATATCTGACAGTACTGTTATGAAACCGTAGCCAAGTTTTTTGTTGAACCATTTGCAGCACCCGATGTGCGGGCCGTACTCGCGATCGATAGTGACCTCTTCTATGATTTCGGAAGGCGGGTGCATTATTGTTTTTTTATATTATATGCTCTAGCAACATGTTTTTAAATGATTTTTACGCTCATTTTAACTTAAAGATTTGAACTGTGGACATTTATATTAAATATGATGGTTGAGGAGCTACAAAAAAATGCTGAGTATTATAAATACGACAGTCAAAAAAAATACACATTTAAAAATGATGAAATTAGGGCAGATTACGAAAGTTTGTCTAATATAGATCGTCTGGTGACTCGCATTTTTGTTGAAAGTGTTGCGGATTGGTCAACAAAGAAAATCGATATTCTAGAATCAAATGATGTTGAGTGCAAGCTGTTAGAAGCCATCGCGCCTTGTTTGTCTAAATTTGAACACTTCTATCCTATACCCGTTGGAGTCGACAACATGCAGATTTCATCGACTGTGGACCCTTCTTATCAATCCAGATTAATAAGAAACAGCTTTAATGCCAAAGGCTATGGAGGAATTCTCATCATCGATCAATTAGACACAAACCAGAATTTCAAATTTAAAATGCCTTACGGGAATTTTTTTTCTTCATCAGCTGACATAGTTGTTGATGTGAGGAATTTACATGAAGGGGAGTTAAATGCCGGGGATTTAATACTTTATCCAAAGCATTTGACAGTATTTTTCCCGCCTTTAATGCTTGGGCAAAAACAGCGTTTTTTTGAATTCAATATAGTAGGACACGATTGATGTGATTAATTGGTGATCTTCGCGTCGGTAAATTTTATTGTTACACTATCTTTCGGTATAGAATAGCCATCTGTAATGAATTTGATTTTTGGCCGAATTACAATAGCAGGAGGTTTTTCATCAATAATTTCAGAACTAATCCGTGTTTCTTCAGTATTTGTAGTGGCTGTAAATGAAATTTTGTCGTCTTTCTTAGCCGGTATATTCTTATCCAATTTTTCAAAAGAAATATCATTTGTGAAATTTGGTAACCCTTCCAAATTCTTGAATTTCAAGCCTTCAATCGAAAGTTTCTGGTTCGAAATTTCAACTATATCTTTGATAGTCATGTTTTCGAATGTTTTATACAGTTTTTGCAATCGTTTAGTTGATAATTTTACATTTGATATGAACGGAAAATTTCCTTTGTTGAGTTTCCATACATGTATCAAATACACCATTATATCCAGTTTTCGATTGATCGTTTTGCTTAAAAGGCCGTTTGAAAATACTTTGCCATTGTCTTTAAGTTTCTTGACTTTATCTTTGATGTACGCGTCGCTTAAATCAACTACCATGTTTCAATTGAAATTAACT
>TARA_B100000401_G_scaffold122845_1_pt1 | contig 12639 bp, 14 predicted proteins | sample TARA_B100000401 | Tara Oceans TARA_B100000401 (sample SAMEA2620786) | marine metagenome | biome: marine biome (ENVO:00000447); feature: surface water layer (ENVO:00002042); material: "saline water (ENVO:00002010), including plankton (ENVO:xxxxxxxx)" | depth 5 m
GTTTGTGTTAATGTAGCCATTTATCTTCCCCCTTAATCTAATTTAACGTAGGCTTGAGCTATGGATTCAGTTCTAAGAACTTTCCTACCATAAACATGAAGACCACGAACAATATCAGCAAAAGAATCTGTGTCTCTCACTACTTCTGTTTTTGCAATTTGTGAAGCTGTTGCAACACCGCCTTGGTGTCCAGCTAGAACAACATGTACATCAGAAGTACTAGCAGAAGGCATATTATTAGACTTATAAAGTCTAAAGCCATTTACTAGTTGTGGAACAACTAAACCATTTCTAACTTGTGAACTACCTTCATTTAAGAAGTTAGCGTCAAGTAGTTTAGAACTAGTTTGCTGTAGCTCTTCAAAGAATCTTGGAGCAGCTACTGCCCATCTGTTGTCTGTAGGAACGTTACCATCGTCTAAAAGTCTGCCTAGACGAGCAAGTACGTTTACAGGATCAACTTCATCGGTGTCGAAACCAGTGTCGATTGAGTTTGTTGCGTGGTCAGCACCATACGTATTGCCTGATGTGACTTGTGATTGAATGTTAGATAGAACTTCACTATCGTAGCTGTCTTTAAGTGCATAAGCACCTGAAGATGTAGCTAGAGTTTCAAAGTTGATGTGTCCTTGTCTTTCCTCAATATCATCTACTTTAAAAGCAAATGCATTAGCTTTGTCGACTGTTAATTGAATTTCATCGTCAGCTAAGTCTTGAGTATTTACAGAGGAACCTCTAGTATACGCAGAAACTGTGATAGTGGGTTCTTTTATGATTCTAACAGTGTCGCCAAAATTTTCTATTTCTCCAAAGTAGTCAGTGTTGGTAATATCCTCAACAACTGAAGCTTTTCGGAAGAATTTAAGAACTTTTTGACTATAGATTTCAGGTAAGAAATTACCTGAAGGCAGGTTGGTATATCCTGCGGCAGTTGAGATAGCCATAATTGAATCCCCTTATAGTTAAAGTTAATAAATTAACGGATTCTACCCTCTCTTCTTGCTAAGTCGATTTCCTTTTCGTACTTTTCAAATTCGTGAGGTTTCATCCGTCTGATTTCCTCAGCACTCCACTCTTTCTTGCCTTTGGCTGGTTCCGACTTCTTTTTAGTAGGAACAAAGTCAGCAGCAGTATTAGTGGCTTGCTTTTTTGATGTACGAGAAATACCTTTATCGGCTTTATATAAATCTATAACTCTAGCAGCCCATTTAGCGTCAGTGTTATTTTTAGTAACTCCATCTGCTATGGAAGGTGGTTGTTCTTCTAACCAAGTACCAAATTCTTCTTCTGCTTTAATCTGCATAAAATCAGGATGTAGTCTAAGAAGTTCCTGTTCTGCCTTTTCTTTAGTTAGGCGTTGTCGGTCTCCTTGTAAGTCCTTAATTTCATCTTGCAGAGCTTTGGTTTTATTCTCAGCTTGAGAATGAGCCACAGTCTCAATAACATTATATACATCAGGATATTGCTCTTTGAATTGTGTTAATTCTTCAGGCGTTTTAGGTGGTGTATAATTAGCACCTCCCCCTGATGCTTGCTTTGCCAAGTCTAAAAGCTCTTGTTCTTTACCTTTAAACTCTTCTATTTTAGCATCATAATGCTTTTTTAAATCATCATACCTTTTTTTGTAGTCATGTTCAGGTTGTTCTGATTTGGTAGTCTGCTCTACAAAGCTATTTGATTCTTCCTTAGAAGTAGCTGCTTCTGGAATTTCTTCTTCAGCAGGGTTCGATTCAGGATCAGGATCGTCTAGCTCTTTTCTGTAAGCCCCTTGATATGGAGCTGGTTCTAAATTTTCTTCTTCCTTTTCTAGTGTTTCTTCGTTCATTTTTACCTCATTGGGGGCTTTACTTTCTCCGTAAAGGTAGCCCATTCAGTTATTAAAGAGACAGGGTTGCTTTCGCAAGTAGCTGTCAACTAAGTGTTGGGTCTTTCACCAACTGACATAAGACCCCTGTTGTTCATCGTTTCGAGAACATTAGAGCCTATATATTCTGTTAAATTCTTTGGTATAATATATTCACCATTGTGTACATTTACTGGAACTTTACCTCCAGATTTTAGATTCTTGCCTGCTTTCGTAGCAGCTCTTGAGAGCATGCGATTTATAGTATCTTTACCATAAAGGGCTACAGCAGGCTGAGAGAGTACGTAATCTCCCTCTTTTAAAGTCATAGGAACATCATCTGCCCTTGCAGATGGTGGAGCTTTGCCTTTTTTGTTGACAAGTCCATAATTACCTTTATTATACTGTACATTCCCACCCTTGTCAAGCGAAATTTTGCCACCTTGCTTTATTCCTCTAAAGTTAGTTACATCAAAACCAGAATCTTTAAATTCTTGTTGTATCTGTTCTTGTGATTTTATTACACCTGTATAGTATTTAATATCAGATATTTGATTTTCTGCAATATAAGCTAAATCAGCCATTAGTGCTTCATACATCTGTGCTATACCTTCTTCAGTAGCTTCAAAACGCCTACGATATACTTTACCCCCATCTTGTGTAGATTGATCTTTACCATCAAAATAGTCTAATCTATTTAAGAACATATCTTGAGCAGATAATCCTTCTTGTTTTATATCACTTAATGTATAGTAAATACCTCTACCAGAAGCTTCTGAATAGTGTATTTGTAAATCGCCTTTAAAATCAAAACCTGTTGTTTCTTCTAATTCTTGTAAATAAGGTACTAAAGGTTGTAATAAACTTTCAGCAAATTCTACATTTTCTGGTTTTGCTTTATCAGGATTATAGTCTCCTTGAGAATATTTGTTTACTTCAAACTTATCAAAATCAAATGATGCATAACCAGATTTATTAGATGGTTTTTGACCTAACCCCATAAGTAATTGAACTCCCATAACAGCCCAACCTAACGGATTTCCTGCGGCTAGTAAGCCTCCTGCTAAACCTGATATAGCTGCTTGTTTTACATCTCCAGTTCTAATTAATGCAATTACTGCAGCTAAAGTACCTCCACCTACACCAGCTATTGTAGAACTAGCATAATCTTCTATAGCTCTTGAACCGAAAGTTTCTAAAAGTTTTGTGCCTACAAATTCCGTACCTAGAACAGTAGCTGCAGTAGCAGCCCCATCCATAAGTACTTCTTCCATGTCTGCTCCTAAAGCTAAAGAAGTTAACATCGTAACAGAAGAACTCATTAAAGCGTTCATATTTGTAGCATGCGTTTTTAGAGCTTTATATTCTTCAGGGTTTAATAATTGTTTAGCTGCATTATCAAAACTAAAATCTTGTTTAATGATTGAATCAAATGCAGGAAGAAGGTCTTCAGATATTCCTGCTCTCCATACTTTATTTACAGCACCATCTACAATATCTGTAGCTGTAAAACTTCCTGCTGCTGCAATAAGTCCTTTTTCTGTATCACCAGTAAGAAAAGCTGTAGTTAAGCCTACAAAAGCATCATCAGCTATACTTCCAAGTGTAACATTAAAAGCATGATCATCTGAAGTAAATAATGTTTGTTTTCCTAGTTCGTTAAACCAACTTTCTGCTGTATTAATACTACTATTCTTTTCAGCATCTGCTTTAGTGTTTGCGTCATCAAATGGGTCTATACTGATTTGTTCATCTGTAGCAGCTAGTAATTTATTTCCATCCTTATCTGTTAACCAATCTAAGCCTGTACTTACTTCTATGTCGTTTGTAAAAAACTTTTGATTTTCGTTTAAAGGACCAATATAATCTGTAGGAACATAATCTGTTAACCAATCTACATTAAATTTAGATTCAGGAGAAACTATACCAGTCATATTTCTAATATCAGAAAGAACATCTTGATAACCTACCCAAGATATACCATGCTCAATACTAAGTAGTTCAGCATTAGGGTCATTAGCTAAACGTAGCTCATTAGTTTCCTCTACCCAAGAATCTACTCTTGTTCTAAAATCCTCATCAAAAAAGTATCTTTGGTCTGTATTTTGTAATTCTTTAAATATGTTTACATCGTCTTGAGTTAATGTAGTAGGGTCTAATTTATCTATAGACCAAAAATTAGCTATATCTGTACCAGAAGCAGTAGCCCCTCTTAACCTATCCCATTTTTCTCTTTGAGCAATTTGATATACAGTCCAAGCATCTGAAAAAGTTCCTATAGCATCTGTAACGCCTTTTATCCTGTCTGTGTTAGCGTCTGGCGTAGGTATAGGTGTAGTTCTGCTTAAATCTATACCTCCAGTTCCTTCACCACCATAACCAAATACATCTGCAAAAGAAGTTGATATTCTAGGGCTTACATAACCTTCTGGTGGTCTGAAAGAACTGGTGTCTGCAAGTTCTAATTTTTCAACAGTTTTATATTTTGGTTGTCTTGCTTCAAAATCTTCTATACTTTCATTAGGAGCAGGATTCATAGAATAGAATCCTTCTGAAGTATCTACAGACTCTGCTATTCTAGGACTTGTATATACACCAGTTTCATCTAATGTTTCATTAGGTAAAACTTTAGAAGTAGTGTCTGGTGCTAAAAATCCTGTTTCTTCATCTGGTAAAGCATCGATTGGGTTTTCTGCATCTGGTATAGTAGGATCAAGATCAGCTCCTGGTGGTATTCCTACTGGTGTATCAGGATCAATTTCTGTCAAACCTCTATCAATAGGGTCTACAGGGTCTATACCTACTTCCCTACCTTCAAAAGGATTCTCTACATCCCCACCTTCTTGCATATTTATAAAACCGCCTTTTGCTTTATTTAATAATATATTTCCAAAATCTTCAGTTCTTACAGGAGTCTGTTTATGCCATAGGGAATTTTTAGCTTCTTCTGCAGCTTTTTCCCAATTACCTGCACTAAGATGTTCTATAGTTTTTTTATGTTTTTTAAAACCTGTTTCGCCTAATTGAAATACAGCACCTGTAATAGCGTCTCTAACATTTGTTAAATCTCCAACAGGTATATTAAATTGTTTTATTATGTTGTTAGCACCTCTCTGTGCAGTTTGATAATCTTTTAAAAATAATTCGTGAGCCTGTTCTTTAGTTAAAGTTGTAAATACTTCACCCTTTTTAATTTTGTGCCCATAGCCTATTGTAGGATTATCCATAGTGTCTGCATATACACTACTTCTAAATCCTTCTCTTTCTTTTACTAGTTCTATATGTTCGTTAGAGTTCTCCATCTTTTCTCTTAGATTCCGCCCTCACCCTGTCCTGTAATTGGAGTAACATTCCCAGTAAAGCCGCCTTCCCCTGCAGTTGGCGTAGTTCCTGTTCCGATTGTGCCACCACCAACGCCTGTTGGATCAGTTGGGTCTGCTCCTGCAGGAACTCCTTCAGGGGCTCCCATGTTTGGTTGTTGTTCACCAGGGGCAATAGCCTCTTCGCCAGTTGTTTGTCCATTTAAACCTCTTAAAATTTCAGCAAATATTTGTGCTTCGTTAACATCATTAACTAACTCATCAGGTTCCATATCCTGAGCTATTGCTAGTTCTTTAATCAACGTAGGTAATTTTACAAAAGGAGCAAGCATAGGATTAGATACTGTTTGTAGTAGCATCGTTAATCTTTGTGACCTTACTTCTTTCATCATTACAGACGTTGTGCCTTTAGGTTTAATCTCCAAATCACCCATTGTTGCATCTTCATCCTCTGAGAATTGCATATTCCACATGAACATGTTTTCTCCTAGAGGTCTAAGAAGATGATCATCTATATTTTTGATAACAGTTTTAATACCTAAACCTGCTGAACCCATTAACATAGATAATCCTGCTGCAGTACGACCAGTACCAGTCACGCCAGTTTGACCATGAACAATACTAGGTATACCTGTTTCTTCGTCAGCAAGTTGCCTTGCTTTGTCATACATCTGAAGGTTTTCTACTGCTGTACTAGGAAACTTAATTCCTGTAATACCAGTACCAGGAGCTCCAGATTGTCTCCTAAATATTTTACCAGGATATATATCCATAGACTGACCTGGTACCATCATGTTTTCGTCTACTTCAAAAATTAAATTGCCAGCCAGTGCTAAATTATCGATAGCCATACGAACATGACCATTCATTAGTAGCTGTGCATCTTCCATATTTTCAGGAACACCTATACCAAAAAATCTGTAGGGATTCTTTTCATATGGAAATACTTGATAAGGTAATCTTTCAGGTACAAATGGATTTAATACTACTCTTAATATTTGATTACCACATATCCAAGCATTTACTTGCACCTGATCTAAAGGTGATGTATTTTTTGGTAAATCTAATTGTATTTCTTCTGCCATAGCAGCATCTAATACACCCCAATATTCTAATACTTCAAACCTATCCTCATTATAGATAGGATCATTATCTGCATATAAATCGTTTTCAAAGTATCTTTCTTCATAGGAACTTCCCATAGTAAGACATGCTTCAATAGCATCTACATCAAAGAAAGGTCTATTTCTTAGAGCACGTAATTGTGATCTGTTCATTCTATGTCTTTCTATAATATATTCTGCATCTTCTAAACTTAATGCTGAAGGATCAGGATATAAATCCCAACAAGAAACGTGGCTTAATCTAGGCACGACTTTTTCTTCTGGATCATAGAATCTACCTTCATCGTCTGAAGACCATTTATGTATAGTCTTAGTATGGTTAAATGGTCCTTTTACAATACCAGTACCTAATAGGCACTGTTCAAAAAGTCCTTTTCTGAGTTCGGAAACTGCTGAAGCATCTAGTAATTGATCATGGATAAGTTTTTCCATTTTTCTAGCTGCTTCCTTGGCTGGAGATAGTTGTGGTTCCCCCATGTTAGATGGACCTGCGGCTAAATTAGCCTGAGCCATATCATCTTCATAAGGACCTAATTCTAGTTCAGTAGCTTCTGTAGCTCCTGCTGGTAATTCCCTACCATCTCCTTCATACCCATAAGGGTCTGACTGTTCTAATTGCTGATCTAATGGTGTTTCTAGGTGAACAAACTCTTCTACGCCTTCAGGCATAGGAGTAGACTCTACAGATATAGGAACTTTACCTTGCGAAAATAAAATATCTACTAACTGCCCAAAAGCAGCTAATACTTTTACTTTAGTTATCTTTACAGTAACTTTAGATCGTTCTGACTTTCTATAGTCTTCACTATCCTCAGAAGTTCCCCTGTAATTTTTATAAGCTTTGAGCCATCTTTGTTCGTCTGATAGACGACCATCTTCAGATTCTTTATACTTACCCTTTATGTAGCCTGCTAAACCAGACATACTCTCTTGAGTAATATCTTCCTGTTCGTCAGTGCCTACCAGTTCACCTAAATCAGCCATAATTAGTAGTCCTTTTGATCAGCCAAAGTATTGAAATTAGAATCTATTTGATTCTTTTTCATACCTTTAAGATTACCACCATCTACTGTGGTCTCAGCTCCATGAGACACGGAAACTTTATCCCAACCTTCTTTTTTCATTCTAGAAAGCTTAGACTCGTCTTCTTGTCCTAAGTCGCCTTGTTTATAACCTTGCATTAACGGCATTGTTTTCTCCTTTAAAGTTAATATCCAAAAATTGGATCGTTAGGTACATACCTATCATATTCTCTAGGTTTTCTAAATCTAGGATGATAGTATGGACTATTCACTAAACGTGTCATACACATATAGCGAAGTGCATCGTAAGCATGATCATCTGCTTTTGTATCTACATCCTCTGGGTTTGTTTTGCTTAGAGGTAATGTAGGTAGCGTTCTAATCAAATGCGTACAATTATTGAAGATACGTAAACGTGGTTCATCTAAATCATTATTTCCTAATCGTTTATGCATCTCTATTTTCCCTGCTAACCTATCTCGGTTAGAAGCCATAAATCTTAAATTTAATCTATTCATAGACTCAGCAATACTAAGCCCATGACCAGTTCGGCTAAAACAGGACTCATCCAAAACAGCCGTCTGGATTGTGGGATCATCATATTCAAGCTCAAGTATTCTTTCAGCTAACTGCTCCCCTGTGAATCCCTTGCCATATAATTCTCTATATATCCAAAGATTACCATCAAAATCGATTGCACCCCAAAGTACACAAGAAGGGCTAGAGTAACCATAGTCTGCAGCCCTAATACGAGCCCAAGAACGAGGAATCTCGAAAGGCTCAACCACATGTCTACTCCTATCAAACTCAGCAAACGCTGCACCATCCGTGACATCCCAGTCTCCTTCTAATAATCTTCTACGTTCTACCTCTGGTAGAGAGTTCAACATGGCTTCGTATTCCCCTGAAGCCATCAAATATGGATTGTCCGTTAATCTTGCTGGGATGAATCTTCGCTGGAAGAGGGGTTTTCCTGCTTTTTCTTCGTTACTAGACCCATAACGTAAGATACGATTCGATTCCACATCCCTAGCCCAAAAAGGAGTATTTGACTCGGAAGGGTCAATATACATTTTTTTAATCCACCAACCACCGACTCCGCCTGGGTTAGCAGTGCAACGCATGTAAGGTACAATGCTTTGATCCGTTGTACGCAGCCTTGAACGAAGGTATTCCCAAACGTAAGGAGTTGGGTAATGCGTGATTTCATCGATTGCAATCCAGTTAAAACTTTGTCCTTGATATCTTGTAACATCTGTATCTCTATCCAAATATGAAAATAAAATCGTAGCCCCAGATGGAAATATCCATGTCGATTTACTTTCTTTAAAAACGGCTTCTGGGAAAGCCTTCATATATAATTGCCTACTTTTGTCTATAAGCTCTGTTAGTTCGCCCAATGTTCTTCTAAGAAGCAACCCTCTATGATTTGGGTTGTGGGCATATCGTAATGCATCTGCAAGTAAGGCGTAGGATTTACCTCCACCTGCTGCACCTCCATAAAGAACATCTCTTTCAGGAGCTGCTAGGAACTCAGTCTGAGGACCCTGATTCGGATTGAACGCAACTTCCCTGTCCGCAACAAGTTCCTTCACCGCAGTTGGTGCATCCGCAAGGACATCCTCCGTTATCGCAGCTTTTCCCTGAAGACCCTTGTCCAGCGTCTTGAACTTCTCTATCTTCTCTTTCTTTAATTGCTTCTGCCTCTTTACTTGGTTCGTATGCTTCTTTATCTTCTTATCTCTATAGCGAATCTGTGCCATAGTAGCTCTGCGAGCTTTTTCTTTTGCTGAGAGATTGTATCTACCTTTCTCTCCTGCCTTTAGCTTAGGTCTTCCTCTTTTCTTATCTTCTGACAACTTCAGCCTCAACATCTGATAAATCTATAGCTTCTGCTTTCTTAGCAGGTAGCAATACAACAGCATGTACATGTTTATTCTCTGATACAATTTCCTGTCGTTTAGATATACCACATCTGTCTAAGATGTCTGTTGCTGCTTCAAATCGTAGTTTCTGTCTGGCGATAGGTTCATCATTACCACCAGATAGTGCATCTTTTATTTGTCCTACTGCATTGGCTGTTGTCGTTGCTAACAACTCTTTTGCTCTTTCTATTATGTGAGGTCGCATAGCCTTTGACACTGAAGACCTAGAGGTCTCTGAATAGCCTGCATGTAATAGACTTTGGGTTATGTTCCCAAAGGTTTTCTCACCCTCTGCAAAGTATGCGTCTAAGAAACCTTGTTGTTTCTCGGTGAGTTCTTTCGATTTTTTTCTTTCAGGTAATAACATTAGGACTTTACAGTAACCTCATGCTCTATACCTCTATATCTACCTAACCTGTAACTTATATGTGTAATCTGTTTTTTAGGGTAGGCAATACCTCTATATTTCTTTTCAAGACCTTTATATATAGGAAACATAGGGTATGTGATTACTTTTGTGTTTGTTCTGTATTCTGTTAACATTTCCATCTTCTCCTTGCTTGTCTAATCCTTGAATTAGGATCATTTCTTGTCTTGGCAGAACTGTTTTTTAATTGTCCTGCTGATCTTGCACAGTATGACTTACGCCTTTTAGCATCTTTGCTGCCTTTCTTTACATCACCAGTCACTGCTGTCTGTAGTTTAGAACCAGGATTTGCCCTTCTGTAGGCTTTAACCCCTTTTTCTGTCATACCTGCCCCAGATTCAGTCGATCTATAGTTACCTCCTGCACCTGTAGTTCTTCTAATAGGTCCACCTCCATTTCTTTTTAGAGTTGGATATACGCCCCCACCATATTTTTTATTATAAGAAACATATTTTTTTCCTACAGTAGCCATTAGTCCATAGGGTCTGGCATACGAGGATTAGGAACTCCTCCACCATATCTTTTATTTTCTGTAGTGTATGATTTAGCACCGCCACCATACATCATTTTTTTCCTATTAGAACATACATTACCGCCATGACCCATATTCTTAGCTGTCTTGGCTGCTCTAGCAAAATTAGCTTCAGTAGGTGCACCTTTATCACCTTTCTTTCTCATCTTCTCACCAGAACCTGCTGCGATTCTTTTACGCTTTGCGTGTATGTTTTCATATAATGACATACTATTTCCCCATCTTTGGATATATTTTACCGCCACTTGCATAGCGTCTATTATTACTAGTGTACTTTTTTATTTTACCGCCACCTTTTTTAGCTGTAATATTAAGTTCGTCTGTATCTTTACCGCCTTTTTTTGTAGAGGTTCTTGTTTTACTACCACCAAACGTTCCTCTTAAATTTATACCAGCCCTTTCTAATAGCCTTTCCTTTCTACCAAAAGAACCTCCAGTTACTACATTTGCGATACCTCTAGTTATAGCCCAGTTTTTTTGACCTCTATCTAAAGAATCCCACCATGCTTTGTCCTCGGCTTTTCTTTGTTCGTGTTTTTCTTTTCCATATTTCTCTCTGTAAGTTCTTGGCATATTATTTTCCCATCTTTGGATAGATACCGCCACCATACTTCTTATCCATAGAAGCGTAGATTTTACCTCCGCCCATTTTAGCTTTAGTTTTACCTCTTCTTTTTTTTCTTGTTTTAGGATTAGTATCACCTCTTCCTTTTACTAACCTACCTTCTTCTTTATCTACCATATGAGCATCAAGAGCCATGCCTGTTCCTGCTGCATCTCTATATTCTTGAGCTTTAGATTTTTTTCGTGACGGCACTGGTACTCCCTCGTCAAAATCTCTTCTATTTTTAAATTTCCTTCCTAGTTTTCTTCCTTTTGGTACTTTTGCTCCAAATGCCATATTTTTCTCCTTTTCGGCTTTATATATATATATATGAAGGTGGGGGGTAAGAAAAACATTGCATTTTCCTACAAGGCTTGCAAGCACTCTTGTGGTCGGTTTTGCCTACTTGGGCATACCCCCCTAGTGACCCCCTTCATACTCCTTATTATACTCTATATATAGGCTTTTGTCAAATAAAAAAAAATTTTCTTGACAAATCTGTTATCTGGGTGTACAATAGGATTAGTCCGCCAGGGCTAATATATAATATATATAGGTGTAGGCAATTAATCCCCTCAGATATCCTCTGGGGGTTTTTTTATGTCCAATATAAAGGTAGGCAAAACTACTTGCGACCCATTCTCAACTAACTAAAAATTAGAAAAAATCTGGCATCTGTGTATACGTAAGTGTAGGTGGGGGGTACTGCCCCAAGCCCACCCCCAAGCTCATTTTTTTAGGTATATATGCGCATAATATATATTATGTCGGAGTTCCGCCAAATTCGCATTTCATAGTCTGTAAATCCGCCTAGTATTAAGAGTGTTCAGAAGTCATTTTTTTTTTAACTTTAGATGACAAATTGTTTTTTATATTGCGGTTAATATTTTTGGTGGTCATTGGAGGGCGGTGTGGCGTATCTTTTTAAAGGTAGTATAAAGGGTATACCAGTCCATATCCAAATATAAACAACAAGATACATATTAAACTGGCATAGAAAAACCCCACCGAATAATTAAACTCGATGGGGTCAGGGGAGGAAGTCTTTAAGTAGGCAATTATTCTATTACATGAATAGATTTTATACTGTCTACAATGTCTCTTGGTTTATCGATTGTTTTAACAATATCATTTCTTATAACTTCAATACTGGTGAATAGTCCAGTTTCAGAGTTATATATCTTTCCATTATGTTCAAAATCCCAAGATATTCTAGGCGTAACCTCATGAATATCAAGAGTGCAAGCCTCAGTTCCACCATTATCACCGCATTTAAGTAATAAAGCTTTACCTGCAATTACTCCATGATGTCCGAATGGTAAGTTATGCACCTTGAAAAATCTTTGGTCTCTTTTCAATAATCCCTCTTCATCAACCCATAAATCATTCACATCACCAAAGCTTACAACCTCAACCAAACTACAGCCAATATGCTTATACATATCTTGCAGAGTGTTATCAGTTTTTACATTTACATTGGTAAGTTTTTTTAAGAATGGGTCTATTAGTATTCCAGTCATATAGTTCATTAGTTAATCTCCTTTTTTGAATTAAGCCTATCATCTATTGATTTTCTCAATCGGTCAAGTTCTTCAGGGTCTTCTTTTAAATCATCAAGAATTTTAATCATATTTAAATCATAACCTATCTGTGCATACTTCAAAGCGTTTCCAATATGTGCCAACCTATCCAAAGGATTCCAGTCCGCAATATATGCAAAGTCTCTAGCTAATAATTCAGGGGTAAACAAGGTTAACTTTCCCTCGTGTTCCTCTTCATATAATCCCTCACAATCAACTGTTTTATGTTCATAATCTGTCTTTTTATCGGTCATCAGTCAAT
>TARA_B100000401_G_scaffold18653_1_pt1 | contig 12602 bp, 6 predicted proteins | sample TARA_B100000401 | Tara Oceans TARA_B100000401 (sample SAMEA2620786) | marine metagenome | biome: marine biome (ENVO:00000447); feature: surface water layer (ENVO:00002042); material: "saline water (ENVO:00002010), including plankton (ENVO:xxxxxxxx)" | depth 5 m
GAAGAAGAAGAAGAAGAAGAAGGACGAAAAGAGAAACGAAAAGAACGACAACACGTTGCGTTTGTCTCGGACGTGAAAAAGCTCGTCAAAGCGACCGCGATAAACGCGTTCGATTTTGGCTCTTGGGAGAGAGAGTTCGAGACTGCGTTTTTCGCCTTCTCACAAAAAAAAAGTCAGCATCAACGCTCGAAAAGCGCGGCGCCGGACGAAGAAGAAGAAGAAGAAGAAGAAGAAACAAACGTTGTTGTTTCTTAGCACATACACACATGCATGCATCAAAATCACTTCATGCGTAGTACTCTGTAGCCTATTTGCAAACCGATATTCAAAAGAGAGAGAAAGAGAAAGAGAGATCCCGTCGCGCGTCGCCGAAGTAAAAGTGGGCACCTTTCTAACGTTCAGCATTTTTTAAAATCGTCATTTTTTCTTCGATTTATAAATCGAAAGGACAAAACATTCTCAATCAATGTCTGATTTTCGCGCCGCGGCGGTGGAATCCAAGTGCCGGGAGCTTTTACGAACGTTAGACCTCGACAAGACTTCCGAGCGTAAAATTCGCGAGCTATTATCCACCGAACTTGGCTTTTCTGTTGATAATTTTAAGGGACTAATTTCGAGCGTCATCGACGAATTCATGAGCGGCGAGCAACGAATGGATAAAGATTTTACTTCGGTGGTGGCGCCGAACAGCGCTGAACCGTTAGTGAAGAAGCAGAAAGTTGTTGCGAACGAGGCGGATTTGAGGAGTAAGTGGGAAGGACCTCCCCCGGTGAAGAAAGAAGTTCCTGCCTCTGTTCCCCCAGAACGAGAGAAAAAATTGGTCAACGAAGAGGAAGAAAAAAATTTGAAACTTTCGCTCGATAACATTTTCGATGTCCTCGAAGATTACGGCGCGAATGGGACGACGGCAAAAACTATAGCCGAAGCGACGAAGATGGAGAAGTCGGAAGTGAATCGGGTGTTGTATATGTGCTTGAAGAGAGGGATGGATTTCAGGTTGATGCACAATAGCGGGAAGTCACCGCCGACGTGGGCGTTGGACGTGACGAAGGAGAAAGGGGATGGTGGCAATGTGACTGTGGGAGCAATTAAAGGTGCTGGAGGAGGACCGGCCGTGACGAGTCAGAGTCAAGCGACGACGCAACAGTACGCGGCGGCGGGAGCGGCGGTGCAACAGGAGCAGCAGCAACAACAACAACAACAACAACAACAAGCAGAAGACGCTGTGGATGGCGAAGTGTGCAGACTCACAAACGCGAAGCGCGTCGCCGTGCAAGTTTTCAAAGGCGCACCGACGATTTCCTTTAGAGAGTACTATCAAAAAGACAGCAAGTGGTTACCGGGGAAGAAAGGGATTAATTTGAACGCGGAGCAGTTTGAGAACTTGCGAGAGAAGATAGCGGACGTGGAGATCAAAATCGACATCGTCGCGGCTGGCAATTCGGAAAGCGAAACGGTGTGCGAACTTGGAGGAAATAAGAGATTGACGGTACGGAAATATATGGGGAAAGTGATGGTAGACGTTCGTGAATATTATCAAAACAAAAACGGCGAGTGGGCGCCCGGATTTAAAGGTTTGGCGTTTGGCCGCGAACAATGGGAGATTTTTGTCAACCATGCAGATCAAATCAGCGCAACTGTTGAGACGATGTGATCAAATTTTCAAAGCGAGAAGGAGATGTGGATGGATAGATGGATGGGTTTGATACTCTATATACTAATAGCAATATTCTCTCTACTACTATGTTAACTCGGGTTTCGTATACGTCCCGTCTCGCCAGCCACCGACACATTGTCTACACGAAACTTTACACGAACTCACCATGTACCCCGGATTCGCCGTACATTCTCCACTCTCCGCCCATCCAGCACACGCCGCGTTCGTATCTTTACACGTCTCCGAATTTGCCGGCCCCCCTGCATAGTGCACCTTGTGATTTTTCGCATTCCATTCGGTCGTTGGATTTACATGAATCCACTTTGTCGCCGTCCACTTCTCTCCTCTCACGACGGGACACCCGGCGTGCGACGACCCGGGATCTAACTCCCCGCCTGGTTTCATGGACCAAAAAAGTAGTGTGTCGCCTTTTGTCACCACCGCCGCTCTTCCCCTATTTCCACACTCTGAGAAATTCTTCCCCCACCCTTTCTCAGTTCTCTCTAAAGGCACCTCCGTATTCGGAAACACCGTTTCCCCTCCAAATTCGGGTTCGTGCAAATACATCAAAGCCGTCACGATTCTATTATTCGCAGTGCCTCCTTTGTGAAAAAAATAATCGTAATGCGCTCTATATTCTTGCTTAACCTCGTATCTCAACACCTGCGTCGCCTCTTGATGTTTCGTCGGCAACATAGAAAACGTCGCCACTCGCTTCTCTAATTTTCTCATCAAATCATTCTCGCCAATCCCCACAAAACTCCCCGTGCTCGTTCGAATGTCCGATTTCGCCGTCCCGCCTGTCTGCGCGTCCACGACTCCACTTTTCGTCATCCGACTTTTACTGTGGTCAATCAAAAAATCGCACTCTTTGTCCGTCATGAACCTCTTGTAGAGAAACGCGCGCGGATGGTCTAAGGAGATTATTTCCATCTTGTTCGGGTCTAACACATGTTCCGGGTGTGTCGTGGTCGCTTCGTTGCGAATAGTAAACTTGTTCGGCGGCGGTCGTGGTTTTCGACGCTTGAACGGATGCAAATCCTCTTCGGTGTCGCCGTCATTAGCTGCAACAACATTTTTTTTCGACGAAGTCGAAGAGATCTCTTTCTTCGAAGAGATCGGTACGACTAAAACGTCTTCGTCTGAACTTTCCTCTCCAAACCGCTCGTTCTTCACCACGTTATCTTTTTCTAAACTCGGGACTAAATTCGCCATCGAATCTTCGTCGTTTTGCTTCGACTCTTCTCTCGCGTGACGCGTTCGGGCGCGCGGACGATGCGCTTCGTAATCTTCCCTCGGCAAGGCATCCTTCTCGTCCAATTGTTTCAAACTCGGCGTTAAGTTTGGAATGTTCGGTCCCAGAATCCCGAACGTGGCGAAGATTAACAACGAGGAACCGATAACGGACGTCGCGAGGATGACTTTCGATCTCGAGAAAGTCCTCCCCATCTCGTGCGAATACCGTCGTGTTTCCCCGTGTGTTCCTTTTTTGTGGAAGCGAATTAAAAATTTATTTTTGTCCTTCGTTGCCTCGAGACAAAGTGATTTTGAGACAGAAAAAATTACAGCGCGATGTATATCTAGACAGACTACATATTACAATTCATCTCTGGTCCCACCCGGTCCAATTTTCCCTCCGTTACCTTTATCCGGTCCCAACCCTTCCAAAGTTAACTTGGTGTAATCGCACAAACCTTCTTTCAACGACGAGACCGTGATATCGTCGAACCATGCGGTACCCGCGTGCCAACGAAACATGGCGTATACAGTTATACTTTCAATGCCAACAATTGGGTCGATAACTCCGGCTTTGAACTGCCAGGTGTGCGTACCTACGTCAAAAGAGACAGAATAGCCGTACATCATTTTTCCGTCGATAAATTTGATGTCCGCGTAGATGGAGTAGCCGCCGTCGGGGGCGCCGGAGACGTCCCGGGCCTTTGACCAGCCAGAGATTATGACCGCGGAGGGTTCTTTTTGGTGCAAATGGACTTCTTGGACCGCACCTCGAGCGTCTTTCCAGTCTGGGTTTTGCATACGCAAGGCACGAGTGTCCGAGGAGGATTCGGAGATGCGTCCATTTCGTTTGTCGATGTTGTATCCGTCCGCGAATGGAAACCAGGATTTGAAGCGTTTGTTCTTCTCCTCCAGACGTTCATACGAAGGGGATTCGACGATTGAAGGATCGTCTTCGTTTAAATCAAATTGCGAATTTTTGACTTCATTTTTTGCGGTGGTTGGAATTAATCCGTCGTCGCATAAATCGTTCAGACTCGTCGCTAATGTTTTCAACATTTTACGAACGTCACGCATTTGACCGTTTTGTTCTTCCAATTGGCCGGCGGCGACATCGTGCGAGTCCTTCATGCCTTGCGCGAAGAGGACGATGTGATGGAGTTTTTGTGGGATTTGTCGGAGATACGGACGGATGGTACGCGCGGCGTTGCCGTATTTAGCAGTTTCGTGAGAGTGCGAGGTGTCACGAATGCGGTACCAGTAGAGTGGAGACGGAATGGATTCGAGTTTATAACCGCCCAAGACAGATTTAGAGAACAACTCCCAATCTTCAAGAGCATAGCCGTAATCCTCCGGGAAACCACCCAAATCGAGGAAGACTTTTCGTCGAATCATGGCGTTTGTGTCTCCATAGAGATTTTGAAACATGCCCACGGTAGTAGCAGCACCGAGTGGAACCCATCTTCCAATCGGCGGTCGGTTCCCGGGTAACTCTAATCCGTAAAAGTATTCATTCGTACACGTCAAAACGTCCGCTTTCGTGTGCATGGCAACGGAGACGAAGGTGGCAATTTCTTTCGGTTTTGCAAAGTTATCATCATCCATGAACATTATGAATTCGCCTTTCGCGTGCTTAGCGCCGTTGTTACGCGCCGCCCCGGGACCTCTGTTGTCTTGTTGCAAATAGACCCACCCTTTGCGTTTGAATTCGGCGTCGATTTCACGTAAATATGCTTGAGCTTCCGGCAACGTGGAACCATCATCAATCAGCACGACTTCAACTTTTGTATACTCTTGTTCATAAATCGATTGCAAGGCTTGTTTTAACAACTTTGGGTTGTTATACGTGACTACTATCACCGTAACTAGCGGTTCTTCCCACGTTTGTAAGGTTGACATGGAGTTCGAGGAATCTTTGGATTGGTGCACTAAATGGTGCTGCCAAATCGTCCAGTCTTTTTCCACGTCTTGTTTGATTTTCGATTTGCCAGGAACGAATCCATTCTTTAGAATATCTCTAATTTTGCCTGCTAAAGGTTTAGGGGTTGGCACGAACAAGACTCTCTCAGCGTCGTCGTTGTCGATAAACTCGCGCGCCGAGCCGACATCCGATGCGACTACCGGGATACCCATGACTAAACATTCCACTAAAGTATACGGCGCATTCTCCAATAGAGACGGCAATACGACTAATTTATTGTTCATGTTCCCTTCCTGGAGGTACTCATACCTTTGCTTCACGTCCATATCTTTCAAAATTTGCCAATGGAACAACCATTTCTTAGCGCGTTGACGAATATATTGATCGACTCTCGCTCGCGCTCCACCTTTAATCGTCAGTTTTTCCTCCGCCGAGTTGCTCAAATGGCCTAAAAATGTCACCCGCACGTTTTGCATAATTTGCGTGTCACCCCTTAAAGCTAACTGGTCCATCGCGTCACAAAACAAAACGATACCTTTGCGCAACTCGAATCTACTGAAAAAGACAATCTCGTTGATCGTGCTCGCTTCGTGAGCGATTTTGTTTTTCGATTTCACCCACTTCGGCAGCGGATTCGTGTGCACTCTCGTAGATTTCGTTCTGTTCCACTCCCATCCCTGCTCGATGAACCATTTCAAAATGTACTGACTCGGCGCAACTATGTGGTCCGCCATTTTCATTTGCTCTTTTTCTAAATGATCGATGACTAAATCGTGCAACGTATCCAACGTTTGCAACGAGTTTGTTTTGTGCCACAAATGTGGTTGTTGCGCGTGAACAACGAATTCGGTGTGTTTGAACGCTAAAGCTTGCTTCTTGGCGGTTAACGCGAAATAGCCTCTTCCTCGATTATCCAAGAAATGTACGCAATCGTACCACTGCTGGTCGTTCATCCACATAAACACTCTGTGCGCGATGGCAACATCTATGGGTACATCGTACGAAACGCCAGTCTCGGGTAATGCGACCACGTGAATCCCTTTCGCAGTGTAATATCCAACCCAGAACTCTACATCCGGCGGTTTATGAATCGGATACCCGGTGTACAAAATCGTAACGTCGAAGCCGCTTTCGTGCAACTCCTCGGCTAACGTCGTCACCGCCGTCGCTGGTCCAGAACCCGTCGATAATCCTAAAACGTAATCCGAAACTAAGCAAATGCGTCCATATGTTTTAATTCTCCAAGACTCGCTCGAAGCATCAAAAACCGATTCGTATTGTTCGCGGTACGAATCCAAGAAATCGGACAACTCTGGAAACGGTTCCATCATCGAAGGATCCATTTTCCTCTTTCTATCTAAACTTTTCTTCTTTCTATTCTTTTTGTGATCGTAACCTTCCATGAAGTCGTCCGAAACCTCTTCGTCTTCTTCTTCGTCGTCATCGTCTTCGTCCTCATATTCGCTCCCAAACGCGCCAAAAACGCCTTCTTTTTGCTTCCCGCTAAACTTTGGCGACGACCTCGAAGAAGAAGACATTGATGCCGGCGACATCATCTCTCTCCCTGAACTACTACCACTACTTGACGATCCCCATAACTTTGGCATCACATGTGCGCCGAAAAAGAACACCGCGTTGGACAACGGAAACCCGATTAAGATGGCCGCGAACAAGAGCGGTTGTAAGCGCTTCCAGACTGAAATCGATGGATCTTTCTTACCAAATTTATCTCTCGTCGACCTCAACACGCTCGGTCCGTACGAAGGCGAGGAACCTCCTCGTCCTCCTCCCCAGAACGAAGAACCGCCACCACCGAACCCGTTTCCCAGTTTCGAGGAGGAGCGACGATTATTCCGACCCTTTGATTCATTCGCATCTTCTTCTACGTTTGTCAAGCCTTCTTCCAAGGAAGAGCTGTGTCGCAAAGAGTGATGATTTTTATTCGCGTGAGCGCTCGAGCGGGAGTGTAAACCCGCGTGCATTTCGATCGCTCGCTCTCCAGACCCTCTGCCCCTGCCTCTCTCAACCGATGATGTCGCGCGCGCGAGGACAAATGGTGGAGAAATACGACGACGACGACGACGACGACGACGACGACGACGCTCTTCAACGCGCTTACAATTTTTGAAGAGAGTTTTTGGGGGGCGAGAAACAAAAAGATAACAAAAATATATGTGAACAATCTGTGCGGGTATAACGCTACGCTATACTCAATCTATGCACACGCACGCATGCACGCACGCGCACGACTACACTCGTCTAATCTACATATTTCTGGTCGTGCTCGCGAGCTTCGCGAGTCGTTTCTTCATGGCTTTGCGCATGACCACGGAAACTTCTTCGCAGCCTTTCGCGCACGCGCGAAGCATGGCGTCGACGGCGGCCAAGGCCAACTTGCCGCCACTGATGTCGTAGGAAACGATTCGTTGCAGGCCGTCTGAGTCGTTGTTTTCGTTCGAGCCAAACCCGATGTGTCCTTTTACACCGTCTGTTTTCTTCTTCTCTTTAGTTTCCGCGACGACGAAACACTCCACGCCTCGACCCCTCTCTTCGACTTCGTTTTGGTCCAACAACGTTTCGCCGTCCAAGCGCGTCGCGCACATGGCTACAAACACATCTAACAACGGAATACCCGCATCGACTAAAGCTAATATTATGCTGTTGAATAAAACCGCCGACGCGGAACCGTCGTCGTTCATCGTCGCGCACGAGATGTACACCTCCGATCGAGGATACCGTTTCGTATCTACGCACGAGCTCAAAATCTGCTCAAATTTGACTGCTAATTCTTTGTTTCTCCGATCGGACTTGCTCGACGCGGAGCTCTTCCCAAGCGTCGTTTTTCTCGATCCACCCCCCCCAGGTCTCCCGCCTCCCACCAAATCTACCCCAAACGCCGCGCTCGTCACTTCCACGCTCACTTTCAACCGCTCTTGCGATAGAGGATCGATGAACGCCGAAGACGCGCTCAAAGTCGAATTCGGTCCAAACACCGCCGCCACGCACACGGTTTGGCCCAAGCTGAACGCCGCCGATCCCGAGCACCCGTTTTTGGATCGACGAGAGATCGGGTACGCGTCGAACGAGGCCGCGCAGAATCGCGGTTCGTGCGGCCGGCGCCCATCCGTGCGCAAGCCTTCCAGGGACACGTATTCCATTAGTAATTTTTGACTCTCTTTTTTTTAGTGCGGCATTTTTCGTCGTGACTTAATAAATGCGCTTTAAAGTCGCGCTGCTTCTGCTTCGCTCGATCGCGAGCGACGCCGCGACGGCTGCGCTCGCGGTCTTCCGCGTCGTCCAGCTGGTGCTTTTCGTGCGCCTCTCGCCGTCGTTTTCGGCGCGGAAGCGAAGCTTCGTCAGCGCGCACGGGGCGAACGAGAAACACGGAAAAGGAGGAGGAGGCACTACTAATAATGGTGTAACGGTTTCGGACGCGACGTGTTACGTCGACGCGTCGATTCTCGACACCGATGATACCGGCGAGGTCAGAGGAGGGATTTCGTGCTACTACGGCCCGGGACACGCCCTGAACTACTGCGCTCGAGTGATGGGAAAAGACTGCGCGGACAACAACAGCGCGGAAGTGTTGGCGTTTTTAGCGTGCGTGTTACGGCACGACGCGACGGAGAGACTGACGGTGTACACGGACTCGAGGTACGTGCTGAAATGCGTGGAAAGCTTTAGAAAGAACACCCACGGGAACACCACCACCGCGAAGGAAAGGAAGACGCGATGGTACGCGAAGTGCGTGCACTGGGCGCTCCTGGCGAGAGAAGGACGGACGGTGGTGCATAAGGTGAAGGCACACGCGGAAGGCAATGCGTCCAACGGGAAGAAGAACGGAGGAAGAGGGTCCTCGTACGCGGCGAGGATGAATAATGCGCGAGCGGATGCGTTGGCAAGGTACGGAGCGAAGAGTGATGTGGACGCGTTTCAGAATTTAGGGAGCTTTTGGGGGATAGTGGTGGCCATGTACCGGTTTGCCGCGAGGCGCGTAGAAGAAGCGCCTCCGAATACTTCTATTGGCGCAAACGGAAGAAGAGGGAGGTACGAGGACGAAGAAGACGAAGAAGACGAAGACGATCAGGAAGAGAGAAGATATTACGAGAGGGTAGCGAAGAACCGACCTTTTGGGTTAGGCGCGTTACGCGTTGTTCGAAACGGGAGGATTATTAACCTCTTCGACGAAAAGGAAGAGGACAAAGAACATCGCAAACAAGAAAACGTTCCCTCGGGACCTCCAAAACCTCTCAACGATGATTTTTCAGTCACGGACTGTTTAGCATTAGATTGTGAGATGGTAGGAACTGGTTTAGGAGGCGTGAAGAGTTTATTAGGCCAAGTTTCGGTGATTAACGAACACTTAAACGTGGTGTACACGAGTTATTGTCGTCCGATGGAAACCGTGACCGATTACCGAACGCAATGGTCCGGATTGACTGAAGCACATCTCCGAGACGCGCCGAGTTTTGAGGAGGTTCAGAACAAAGTGATGGAACTTTTCGGCGGGAGTGATGGTGATGGTGGTGATAGTAATAATATGCCGCGACGCATCATGACCGGGCACGGATTAGAAAATGACCTCGACGTTCTTCGCATGACGCACCCGAAAGAACTCCTTCGCGACACGGCGACGTGGAAACCGATTTTGCGTCCGCCGCATTTTAAAAAGCCGCAAAAGTTGAGAAAGCTCGTGAAGATTCATTCCAATTTTACCATTCAAAGAACGAGCGCAGATGGGAAAATTGGACACGATCCTTCCGAAGACGCTCGAGGGAGCATGGTTTTGTATTTAAAATTTAGAAGCCGATGGGAGCAAGACATTGCCAATCGAGGCGCGACGAGAGCAAACATCGCGCCCAGTAGGTATCACACTAGCAGTAGGAAATAGAAGCGTGCGATTTGACGACACTTTACAGTAACGCAGAAGAGAGTTTTCGGTTTGCGGCGCTCGCGTCTCTCTCTTCTTCTTTGGACATCCATCTCTTTTGGGACGTGTTTTTTCTCCTTCAAAAAAAAACCATTCCCTCAAAAAAAAAAAGCCGCCAGTTTTTCCCTTCACTGAGAACCCGCGCGCTCTTTGAAGATGCTATCCCACGCGTAATCGGCCGCGCGAAGAAATGGACTCCATCTCTGAACACCGCCCGGTCAATCGAACCGGGAAAGCGTTGCCTAAACCATCTCACTCGTACGTGAAAGCAACGCCGGTCTCTCAGAAGAAAATGGAACAAAATAATGTTGACTCAGAGTACTTTGTCGCCGAAGAAAAGGAAGAAGAAGAAGGAGAAGAAGAAGAAGAGTATCTCCCGTTCCACATCTTACCGCACATTCGAGAGCGAGTGTTGTTCATCTACTTATCTTTCGCCGTGATCGCGGTCCGAAAATGGGAAGGGTTCAACGCCTCGCTCGCTTTGGAAGCGTATTTTGGCGTGTATATTCTGCTTCGGTTCGTGTTACCGGTCGTCGTGGAACTCGCGAGGATGGGAGCGAGAAAAATGGAGAAGATGTTTTCTTCCTCTGCTAGCAGAGGAAAGAAGAAGAAGCGACAGAATGACAGAAAGAAGAAAACGAAAAACAGAGTCAATAGCGGTTACAAGTTACAGACGACGAGTTTGCTCAGACGATCCATCGATTTAGGTTCGCGAGATTTTATTCAACACTATCCGACGACTTCGTCAAACAACCACGACGGCGACCAGACGCTTTTTCTGAGAGTGGACAAACAAAAGAATTGGGCGAGTAATGCGGGCACTGACGTGCCGAATATGTCTGCAAATTTAGCGGGGATTGTCAATGAGACGCACAAAAACGCGTTTGTGGACTCCGTGGTGGAAAATAGTAGCGGTCGGAAGAATAGTGCGGCGGATTTAAATGAACGCACGGATGTCGTTTGGGAGAAGATTCACACCGGGAGCATAGAAAGCGCGAAGATGCCTTGTAAGTATAGAATGTATTGTTCGACGTCTTCGTCATCTTGCGCGCATGGGAAACACGTCGCACGGATCAAAACGGAAATTGCCATCGATAACGTCGACGCGGATATCGTGGCGAAAGTACAAACTGATGAGCAGAGAAAAAATGTTTGGGGCAATTCCAACACGACGAGTAGAATTTTAGCGAAAGATGAAGAAAAGCAATGCGATTTGATATTTTGGCGCATTAATTACCCCCGATTGATGGCACCGAGAGATTATATCGGCATTCGACGCGTGTGGCATGACGAAGCGACCCGATCGACGATTTCTGTCTGTGTCGACGCCAACGGAAGCGAAGAGGCGCATAAGAAAAAGAAACACACGCAAGTGCAGCTTGGCGGCGGCGGGTACGATGTTCAACACTTATACGCGGGAAGTCTAATACAGCCGAAATTTGAAGACGACGGAGCGAGAGAGGGGGACGGTGAGAAGGTTGAAAATGGGGCGATGTTGGTTACCATATACGCGGAAGCGCCGGGCGTGCCGAGAAAGCTCGTGCACATGACCGCCGCGAAAGGCTTGGACGAATACATGTTGGCGTTTCACAGAGAGTTGAGACGAGAAAGAAGAATACAGAAGAGAGAACGCATGAAGAGAGAGAGTAGCATGAATCTGGAGCAAAGTTTCGAAAGCTCGAATAGTTTAGGAGAGCAAGGAAACGACGCGAGTTTGAACAACAGTGGAGAGCAACAACTCTTTGATGACGACCCGGACATACTCGACGAAGAAGAGCGCGCCGAACAACGACGCCTTCGTGAAACTCCTTTGCATTTGCGTAGGAAGGCTCGCTTTTTACGGAGCATGCTTCGTAACGGCCTTCGCAAACTCGCCAATCAACTTGAAGAGAAGGAAGAACGCGAGAAACTAAAATTTCAAGCCGCCGCGTCCTTAACCGATAGCGAAAAAGAGCGAGCGCAAACGCGTCGAGAAAATAGACAGAAAAGAAGGACAGCTTTGAGACGGTGGATGAGACGAACGATTGGCGTTGGTGTCGTGTATGCGGCGAAGATTTTGAACGATGGCAAAGATGATTGAAAAATGTAACGTTAACTAATGATAATAGAATAACAGACGTACCATTGTTTTTTGGCTTTTCTTTGTTCGCAACGGTTCATTTTCTCATTCGTTCTTTTTCTTGTTCTTCGAAGACGGTTAACCCGTGGTAGGCGATGGAGCCAACGCCGAGAACTCGAGAGGTTGAGTGGTGATACAGAACCACGGCTTGGCCAATAGAAACGGCTTTTTCTGGATGCGCGAAGTTGATTTGGAGGAGACGAGGAGGAGAGAAAGAGAAAGAAGACGTTTTTGACGTTGTCGTCGTTGTTGTTGTTGTTGTTGTTGTTGTTGTTGCCTTTTCGTACGCCGAGCGGCAGAAGAGAGAGGGTTGTTGCCACGCGGGCGATGGTGGTATTCCCATCGTCGCCGGAACGAGAGGAGATGCGTAGCGTGTTTTCACGCGGACTTGCTGGAGAGAATTCAGAGTATCCCACGTTGTCCCTTCTTCTTCGTTTCGATCGTCGCCTGCATCGTCGTGGATAAAATGGACGTCTTTTATAACGCACCAGTTTGTGAGTAAAGCCGGGTGGTCGCCGCCTTCGCACACGTACACTTTGGACGCTTTACCGTCTTCTTCTCCTTCAATGCTCTTACCGACGACAAAGTACGGTTTTGGAAGACCACCAATGCGCGCGCGTTGGCCGACGGTCACGGAATGCACGCTTTCACACTCGCCCAAGAAATACTTCTTGTCGACCGTGTTGAAACTGTCCATTTCTTTTTTGACACCATCTCTCCTACTGCTGCTGCTGCTGCT
>TARA_B100000401_G_scaffold207296_1_pt1 | contig 12587 bp, 7 predicted proteins | sample TARA_B100000401 | Tara Oceans TARA_B100000401 (sample SAMEA2620786) | marine metagenome | biome: marine biome (ENVO:00000447); feature: surface water layer (ENVO:00002042); material: "saline water (ENVO:00002010), including plankton (ENVO:xxxxxxxx)" | depth 5 m
ATAAATAAATAAATAAATAAATACAGATAAAGAAATGACCTCCTCGGCGTGTTGTCGTTCGAATAGCGCGAGCACGCGCGGTGCGTCGATATTGTCGAGGAGTAGAGAGAAGAAGAAGGCGACGCTTTTAACATCGTCACCGTCGAAGAAATCATCGACGAAGTTAGCTTCTTCGGGAAAGCTGAGAAGATTTTCTCCTATTTCATCCTCTTCTTCTTCGAGCTCTTCTGAATCGATGAGCACGACCAAAGAGGAGAAGAAAGAAGCCACGAAGAAGTTGTTGCAGTCGCAGGTGGATATCATAGAGTTACCACTCGCGGAGAGAAACCAAAACACTCGAGTGATGGGATGCACGGCTTCCCAAACGTGGGTGAAAGTAGGCCTTCTTCGTAATGAAAAAGGAGATGAAAACACTTCTTCTGATTCCTCTTCTGCTACCGCGACGGCCACGGCGCATTTACAATCGTACTCTGATTCAGCCATAACGAGAGGATTCCTCGGCGTCTTGACGAAAATGGTTCAAGGGTACACCCTGAAACAAATCGAAGAAATCGATGTGGATGCATTCGTGACTGCGACTCTGCGAGGCGTTTCGGAAAGTGTGGTGAAAACGAGCGCGATCGATTCTCGACAGAACGGATTTAAAAACGCGCTAGAAACAATTAAAAGACAGGCGAAGAGTTTACTGAACGATTTCCAAAGCGATCCTTTCCCTTCCTTAATCGTCACAAAGTCAGGGTGCAAACCGAAAGGGTCATTTGCAGAAGCGCAGGCGAAATATTTGACACCGGACGATCAACAGGTGGATAAGTTGGCAAAGTTATTGATCGAGAAAAAGTGTGGAATTGTAGCGCATTTTTATATGGACCCAGAAGTTCAAGGAGTATTGATGCGGTGTAAAGCAAAACATCCAGAATGCGCGTCGAGGATTTTCATCTCCGATTCTTTAGTCATGGCGGACGCGGCGGTGCGAATGGTGAGGGACGAAAAGTGCGAAAACGTCTGCGTTTTAGGTGTAGATTTCATGTCAGAAAACGTACGAGCTATTATCGATGACGCCGGGTTTCCCGAAGCAAACGTTTACCGCATGTCCTCGGATGCCATAGGGTGCTCCTTAGCCGAAGCTGCGCAAACAGAAACGTACGAAAAATATTTGAGAGAAGCTGGTGAGGCGAAAAATTCTCTGCATGTCATCTACATAAATACGGGGTTAGACACGAAGGCTAGCGCGATCGCGAAAGTTCCAACTATTGCGTGCACATCTTCAAACGTCGTCAACACGGTTTTACAAGCTGCTGCTCAAATTCCGGACGTGAAGATATTTTATGGCCCAGATACGTACATGGGCGGCAACTTGGTCCAACTTTTGACGCGCGCATCAACGACATGGTCGAATGAAGAAATCAAACAGTTACATCCCGAACACGACCAAAAGTCGCTGAAAAAAGTATTGGATAACATGGAATACTTTCGCGACGGAGCGTGCGTCGTGCACCACTTGTTTGGTGGCGAAGTGTGTCGAGTCGTGAGAGACTGTTATTCCGATGCCTATCAAGCCGCACATTTTGAAGTTCCTGGAGAAATGTTCACCTTAGCAATGGAAGCTCGCGAACGAAATATGGGCGTCGTTGGCTCAACGCAAAATATTTTAGATTTCATTTTAGCCAAAATTCGAGGCGGTATTGAAAAGGAGCGTAAGAGCAAAGAACTCTTTTCTTCTTCGTCTTCTTCCTCCTCCTATTCGAGTAATGATAACAACATTAGCACTAGCGCGCTGGAAGAAGATGGAGAAGTGTACGTGCCCGAACGCATGAAATTTGTGCTCGGTACTGAGACTGGCATGGTCACATCAATTGTGCGAGCCGTCACGGATGAGCTCGAGAAGAACGATTCAAGCGTCGAGTGCGAAATTGTCTTCCCAGTTTCCGTAGATTCCATCACTCAAGTCAATAGCAGCTCTTCGGGGAAAATAGTGAGCGAGGCTATGTCTAGTTTATCCATCATCCCGGGACCAGCTTCTGGTGAAGGCTGCGGCATCGATGGCGGATGCGCTTCATGTCCGTACATGAAAATGAATTCCTTAGCGGCACTGACAGAAACCTTGGAGATGATTGGAGGTGAAAGTGGGCAGAAGAAGAATTTTGGTTTGGAGATGCGCGAGCCAAAGAAGTACGAAGGAAACAACGTCGCGAAGGAGGGGTGCGTGTCAATTTTACACATGCGTAATTTCCAAAGAGATAAAAAACTTGGCGATGACCTCGTTCAAGATATTCTCTCTAGATAAAAATTAGCATTTTGCCGTAATATTATGAAGAATTGTCTTGAAGTTGTCTGTATTAGGTATATATATTAACACACATGTATAACTCTGTAATTTTCCTTGTTATGGAGAAAAAATTCGTTACGCTCAAATAGTACCTCCAGGCACGAAAATATTTACTTGCTCAAACCAGTTTTCGCGATGCTCAGAAGTTCCAAATCTAATGTCACTTCAGAATTCGGCGGGATCTCTTGCACTTGATTATTACCATACGCATACTCGGCAGGCACGAGCATTCTGCGCACGGTTCCAACTCCCATCCCTTGGATTCCGTAATTGAAAGCTGGTATAAAAGGCCCCCCTGGCGAAGCCGATGGTGCTCCTACATTGAAACCATAGGGATCCCCCCCCGTGACTCCTGCACCAACTCTCGAAGATGCAATCGTCAATGATCGAAATTTCAGGTCGTAATGTACAGCAACTCTCGTGCCTTTCGGAAAGGGCACAGCGTTATCGCCACCTCCGCCTTTAATGTCGTAATATTTTATTCCGGGTGCACCAGGCAAATCCCTGAAATTTTCTATCGGAATACCTCCAGTCCTGCCTTTCAACTTTGCCGTTGCAGGTTGCGCGTTAAAAAGTGCAAACATTGCAGTAGATGTCGCTAAAACCGTGCGACGTCGCGTGGATTCACTGTCTCCCCTGTTATCGCTTTCAACAACGGCATCATCGTCGTTACGAAAAGATACGAAAGTCGTTAGGGATTGATTTGTCTTGGTCTTCCTCTCTATTGTTCCCATTCCTTTCTTTCGTTTGCTCGAAGAGAACGAAGAATTTGTGAGAGGAACGCGAGAGGAAAGAGCTGAAAGCGTTGCCGACGGGATCATAGTGATTGCGCTGTTGCGGTGTTTTGTAGAACTTTCCAAAGTATTTTTTGTGTCCTCGATTGGAAAACCTATTTTTACAACAGCGACTTTTGTCTGATCTGTCAGAATCAAGACATCATCATTTACATTATTTCGTTTTCGAGCTTCTTCGTTCGTAATAATTCTTTCGCGACTTCTCTCTCTCTCTCTCTCTTTCTAAAACAGTATTTGTTCAGGAGCGTCTCTCGATTCACGCGAAAAGAAGAAGAACGCGCGACATGTCCTTCTCGAGAAAGAATGAGTTGACAAAACTCGCACGAGACGCGCTCGCTTTTTGTGTGCGACAACGACAATTGTCCTCATCGATGACGACGACGACGACGACGACGACGAGTTCGAGGATGACGAATCTTTCCAAAGGCAACGCCGCGAAAGTTAATGGGCTTGGTAAAGACAACTTCGCGATGAACAAGACCATCGTCTCGAACAACAGGAACTTCATGAATCGATTCTTTGGTTCATCATCGTCATCGATGTCTTCCTCCTCTTCCTCCGCCTCCTCACTCGAATTTCAGCAACTCAAATTGTTGAACAAGCAGAACAAAAGCAACAAAGTGATTGAGTTGTTCGAAACGAACCGAGTTAACCAACATAATGAGAAGAACCTGAGCGAATATCTCAAAGCTTTAGTAGCAACAAATCGATTGAACGAGTCTGCCATGTTGGAAACTTTACAGCGAGGACAAATGATACAGCAACAATCGGCGGCGTCTGCTTTTGGAGGAGGAGGAGGTGGCTTTGCTGCCAACGCCGGCGCAGTAGCTGCAAACAACGCGATGATGGCAAAGAACAACTACAACGGTGGTGGAGGTGGAAGATGGCAGTTTCCAACCTTACAGGGATTTACAAAAGCTATCAATGATGCGACGGCGGCGGCAAATAGTGCCGGGGGAGGAAATACTTCCTCAGTTGCCGCTTCTGGCGCCGCTGCAACAAGTGCGTTGCGTGGATCCTCTTCTTCTTCAACCTCTGGTGGTGAAGCCTTAGGGACGTCAAAGTCCCCGGTATTCGTTCAACACTTAGAACCGACGTTTCCAGCGCAAGTTTGGCGAACGATTCGTACGTTAGGGTTAGCTTTTGTCGTCTTGTCGGGAGTAGGAGCACTTATCGAAGATAAAGGAGGACCAGTCGGAAGATCGCTTCTAGGAAATTCAGATCAACCAAAGCCTCAAAATCAGGACGAATTCATTGAAGAAAGCGACGGTAAGGGTGGCAAAATACGAAGGAGAAAAAAGACGACGTTTTCAGACGTAAAAGGCGTCGATGAGGCAAAGAATGAACTGAAAGAAATTGTACACTATTTGAGAGATCCGAAGAAATTTACACGCTTGGGAGGAAAACTTCCAAAAGGTTTGCTCTTGGTCGGACCTCCGGGAACAGGAAAGACTTTGCTCGCTAAGGCCGTTGCAGGTGAAGCGGATGTGCCTTTTTTTTATGTTTCTGGTTCCGAGTTTGAGGAGATGTTTGTTGGTGTCGGCGCTCGACGCGTGCGAGAGTTATTCAAAGCGGCGAAGAAACAAGCACCGTGCATAGTTTTTATCGACGAAATCGATGCGGTCGGTTCACAACGTTCACCAAAAGATGCACAGAACACTCGCATGACTTTGAATCAACTCTTAACAGAAATGGATGGATTTAATTCTTCTGATGTTCAAGGAATAGTCGTGCTGGCTGCGACAAATACGCCCGAGGCTTTGGACAAAGCACTTGTTCGACCTGGGCGCTTCGATAGAACCGTCGCGGTGCCAAATCCAGATGTCGAAGGTCGCAAACAAATTTTACAAGTGCACTCGAAGAATGTAAAGTTGGCTAAAGATGTAGACTTTGAAATCGTAGCGAGAGGAACGCCAGGCTTTTCTGGAGCCGATTTGGCAAACCTTGTGAACATTGCTGCGTTGAAGGCAGCTTTAGATGACGAGACGGAAGTAAAAAATAACCATCTTGACCACGCGAAGGATCGCATCCTCATGGGTGCCGAGCGAAAATCCGCGGTCATTACGGAAGAAAACAGAAAGCTCACCGCCTACCACGAAGGTGGACACGCTTTAGTTGCCTTACGAACGCAAGGTGCGAGACCTGTGCATAAAGCGACCATCGTTCCAAGAGGTCATGCTTTAGGTATGGTGATGCAACTTCCGGATAAAGACGAGTTGAATCTCACTCGAAAACAGTTGTTGGCTATGCTCGACGTCACCATGGGCGGACGAGTCGCGGAGGAGTTGATCTTTGGAAAAGACGAAATTACGACAGGTGCCTCTTCGGATTTGCAACAAGCAACGCGATTGGCGAGAGAGATGATCACAAAGTACGGGTTTTCTCAAACTATCGGTTTAGCGAGTCAAGAGTACAATCAAGGCGGCTTATCCTCAGAGACAAGGCAGAAAATAGAGGAAGAGGTGAAAGAAATGCTCGAAAGCGCGTACGTGCGCGCCAAGACGCTTTTACGAACGCACGAGAAGGAACTACACGCCATTGCAAAGTCGCTCTTGGACCGCGAAAGCTTAACCGGTGACGAACTGAAGGAAATTATCCTTGGTGGGACCTCGGGAAAGAGTATTAAAAATTCATCCACCAACAATGCTTCCTCCGTCGCGTCTACCGATATAAAAATAAAAGTGGAGAGTACTCGAGGTGCCAAAACAGCCGCCGTGAACTAGTCGTTTTTGTGTACATCATTATAAATATACAAACTAATATAATATACAGAAATCTAAATCCCAGGCATCTTTGGGTCACCCGTATTCGCGTCTATATACTTCGAATCCCAATTTTCATCACATGGTAAAATCCTCAAGCTTTGCCAACATCCTTTGTATTTGGAAAAGGTGCGCTTTACCATAACAAAACCCCAAAAACTATCATTCCCAACTTTATCAGTTACGATGGCTTTCACCAAAGTGCGCCCATCTTTCATCGAAATCTCGTCGACAATCTCGTGTTTGGCGTTGAAAACAAAGGCTTCAAAGTTCACCAGACACTTGCCTAAAAAATGATCGAAGTGATACATATCTGATGAGAAACCGAAGTATCTCGAGCGGTCCATGTTTCCTGATTCTACGCTGTACTCCCACATTACTTGCACTCCGTGATCGGTTCTAGGATTGTTCTTGTCTTTCATCGCTTCCAGTTGTATTTCAACTGCATCTCTACACGTTTGCATTTGATGGGGAAAAAACAGCGGACCGGGTACGTTTTGCGGATTCCTACATACGCCTATACACTTGCTTCCGTTTTCTTTGACAACTGCGTTCACGCAGAACGGACATTCTTCGCTCGTCGGTTTAAACGCTCGTCTGTCTATGGGAACTTCCAATATTTGCTCAGCGGACAGCATGGTTCCGGGAAGATAGCCTTCTTGTTGTGATGATGATGTTCTTGGTACGTTTTTGCTCTTCTTGTACGTCTTCCTCCTCTTCTTTTCGAGTATTTTTTTTGACGTTGACGTTGTCGGTACCGGACACGATGGCAATGGTCGTGACGACGATGTCGACGACGGTAACATCTGAGCGTTCGTTTTTTCGTGCGCGCGTACAGTGGTCTGACAAAGGAAGGAATTTTTTTTGGGAAAGGAAGAAATGCTTCTCTTCTTCTTCATCTGTTTTTCTTTCTTGCTTTTCTTCATCGTTCATCGTTCATCATCACATCATAAAAAAAAGAAATCGAAGAAAGATGTCCGCGACGACTGCTGCACCAAAACCACCCAAAAAGAAGAAGAGAACGTTAGCCATCGGCTTCGAAGGGTCGGCGAATAAAATAGGCGTCGGTATCGTAACCAGCGATGGAACGATTTTGAGCAACAAACGGCGGACGTACTGCGCACCAACCGGAAGTGGTTTCCTCCCTCGAGAAACTGCCAACCACCACAAAAAAGTGCTTTTAGATTTGACTGAAGACGCCTTACGAGAAGCGTTTAAAACAACAACCTCTGGTTCATTTTCTTTGAAAGATTTAGGCGAGGAGATTGATGTGATTTGTTTCACCAAAGGTCCCGGGATGGGGGCGTGCTTAATCGTCGTCGCGTTAGTTGTTCGAACGCTCGGCCAAATTTGGAACAAACCAATCCAAACGGTGAACCATTGCATAGCGCACATCGAGATGGGAAGATTAGTAACCAAAGCTAAGAATCCAGTCGTGTTATACGCGAGCGGTGGGAACACGCAAGTCATCGCATACAACGATAATAGATATAGAATTTTTGGAGAAACGATAGATATAGCGGTAGGAAACGCGTTGGACAGATTTGCGAGGTGTTTGGAGCTCTCAAACGACCCGGCGCCGGGATATAATATCGAACAACTTGCAAAAGAAGGCAAAACGTTCGTGGAATTTCCATACAATTGCAAAGGTATGGATATAAACGTTGGTGGAATTCTAACCAACGCGGAAGAAAAAGTGGCCGCGATGAAAAGTAATAAAAATAATAGTAGTAGTAGTAATGGTACAGTCACGAAAGCAGACTTGGCGATGTCGTTTCAGGAAACCGTATTTGCAATGTTGATTGAAGTGACGGAAAGAGCCATGGCACATTGCGATGCAAACGATGTGCTCATTGTAGGAGGCGTCGGTTGCAATCTTCGTCTTCAGGAGATGATGGATACCATGGCTAAAGAGCGCGGAGGAAAATTATACGCCATGGACGAACGATATTGCATCGACAACGGTGCCATGATTGCGTACACTGGCTTGATTGAATATTTAGCAAACGGAAGTGTGGGTGTTCCTCTAGAACAGACGACATGTACGCAAAGGTTTAGAACGGATGAGGTGTTCGTGAAATGGCGAAACTTGGAAGAAGAAGAAGAAAATAAAAAGGGTGAGGAGGAGGAGGAGGAGGAGGAGGAGAGAAAGAAGCGCCGAAGTTGTTAGTCATTAGTGTTAGCCGTAGAAGAAGGAAAAAAACAAAAAAAAGGGCCCCGCGCAAAAAAAGAGCACGAGAGAGAGGGAGGGAGAGAATTAATAAAAAAAATTTGATTGGCTGCTGGATTGTCACTCATGCCCATCAAATTCGTAGCTGAAAAAAGAAATGAAAGTCTCTCTCTCATCGTCATCTTCTTCACTAAAAAGAAACTTTTTCTACACGCCCGTTTTGTGTATCAACGCACGCAACCACGCACGGTGTGAACGATGAAGTTTACGAAATGCCTTCTGTTGGGGTTACTCATCGGCTTATTTGCTGGTATTTCTGTCCCTTCAGGTACGCGTTAGACATCTCGGTTCCTTCTCGTTTTCTTTTTTCCCATCAATCGAGAGAGCGCCGCGTGCGTTTCGTCTCGGAAATTTGTTTCTTCGATTGATCATTTTTGGATTAGTGTAGCAAACAACGAGTCACTCACACTTTGTCCTTTTACTACGCTTTTGTCTCTTCCTCGCACAGGTTTCGGTAGCGAAAACGCGCTTTCTTCTTCTTCTTCTTCTTCTTCTTCTTCTACGAAAACCTCTTCTTTATTCGTAGAAGCTGCGGCAGCTGAAGATGCGTCGGCATCATCGGAAGAATTCCAACTTCCCACCTTCAAGGCGGGCGCGGAAGTCAACGAGTTTCAAGCCGAAGTTTCGCGCTTGATGGATATCATCATCAACTCCTTGTACTCGAACAAAGACATCTTCTTGAGAGAATTGATCTCGAACGGATCGGATGCTTTGGACAAGATTCGTTTCTTGTCCTTGACCGATGCTTCCCAATTGGGCGAAGGAGATGCCGCTCAGCTCGACATTCGCATCAAAATCGACAAAGACCAAAAACTTATTTCCATCCGCGATAAAGGGGTTGGGATGACCAAGCAAGAAATCAAAGAGAATTTGGGTACGATTGCAAAATCTGGCACGTCAGCCTTCCTCGAGCAAATGCAAAAGGGTGGCGACATGTCTCTCATCGGTCAGTTTGGCGTCGGTTTCTATTCCGTGTACTTAGTCGCCGACTTTGTCGAAGTTCGCACCAAGTCGAACAGCGACGACACGCAATGGATCTGGCAATCGAAAGCCGACGGCAACTTTGCCATCTCTGAAGATACGGAAGGTGAAGCTCTCGGAAGAGGCACGGAGATTAAGATTTACCTCAAAGAGGAAGCGCAAGAGTATTTGGAAGAAACCAAATTGAAGGACTTGGTCGAAAAGTACTCTGAATTCATCAACTTTCCGATTTACATGTGGGAATCTAAGGAAGAATCTGAAGAGGTCCCGATCGAAGACGACGATGAAGAAAAGTCCGACGAAGAGAAGGAAGAAGAGGACGATGAGGATGAAGAGGACGAGGACGAGGACGACGAGGACGAGGATGAGGATGACGACGAGGAAGACGACAAACCCAAAACGAAAACGGTGACGAAGACCGTCTGGGACTGGGTCTTACTCAACGACTCCAAAGCCATTTGGCTCAGATCATCTTCGGAAATTGAACCGGAAGAGTACTCCAATTTTTACAAGGCGTTGTCGAAAGATAAGAGCGATCCGTTGACGTACTCCCACTTCAAAGCCGAAGGCGATGTTGAATTTAAAGCTATTCTCTTCATTCCGGAAAGTGCCCCACCGGATATGTACGATAACTATTACGGCAAGGCCTCCGCCTTGAAACTCTACGTGAGACGAGTGTTCATCTCCGATGAATTCGACGAGCTTTTGCCGAAGTATCTCTCTTTCATCAAAGGTATCGTCGATTCCGATACGCTTCCATTGAACGTTTCGCGAGAAACGTTGCAACAACACACTTCTTTGAAAACGATCAAGAAAAAGCTCGTGAGAAAAGCATTGGATATGATTCGTAAACTCGCGGAGGAAGGCAACGACTCTGAGGATGACGACAACGAGAGTGAGGACGAAGCAGCGAAGATTGCCGCGAATGAAAAGTATGAGAAATTCTGGAAATCTTTCGGGAAAGCCATCAAATTGGGCATCATCGAAGATGCTTCGAACAGAACACGTTTGGCCAAGTTACTCCGCTTTTACACCTCTCAATCTCCGGACAAGTTAGTCTCTTTGGAACAGTACGTCGAGAGAATGAAGGAAGGGCAAAAGAGTATTTATTATGTTGCCGGTGAATCCCAAGAAGCCTTGGAAAAGTCGCCGTTTCTCGAAAAGCTCTTGTTGAAAGGATTTGAAGTTATTTACTTTACTGACCCAATTGACGAGTACACGATGCAAAACTTGACGGAATTTGACGAGTTCAAATTTTCTAACGCTTCCAAGGAAGACATGAAATTTGGGGACGCGGATGAAGACGAGAAGAAGCAGTTCAAAAAGACGAAGGAACACTTCAAGCCTTTCACGAAATGGTGGAAAGACGCTCTTTTGACTTCGTACCCTGATTCAATCGAAAACGTGAAGATTTCGAACAGATTGTCCACGACGCCATGCGTCGTTGTCACGAGTAAATATGGCTGGTCTGCCAACATGGAGCGTATTATGAGAGCACAAGCGTTATCGGACGACTCGAGAGCGCAATACATGAAGGGTAAGAAGACGTTGGAAATTAACTACAAACACCCGTTGGTTGCCGCTCTCAAGGAAAAATACGATGCTGATGGCGAAGACGAATCTTCAAAGAACTTGGCTGTCGTCATGTTCGAAACTGCGCTCATCGAGTCTGGATTTGTTATCGACGACTCTAAATCCATGGCGTCGCGCGTCTTTGATTTGCTCAAGGACAAGATGGGCGTTGAAAAAGACGCACCTCTCTTGGATGAAATCGAGTTTCCTGATGATGAAGAAGAAGTTGCTGAAGCCGAAGAATCTGCCCCGAAAGTAGATGAAGAAGAGGCTCCGGCAGTGGAGGAAGAGGAAGCACCAAAAGATGAACTTTAAGTTTAGTAGCGAGAACTTTTTTTTTGAATGTGAATTCGCACTTATCACTACTACATACGATACATACTACCACTACTTATTTTCAAATATACATATATTTACGTTCCTTGATCGCCTGCTAAATCATCACCGAGAATTTCCAAGAACTGCGCTCAAATACACCGTCGTCGAGTCTAAAACTTGTTCTTGGAACGATTTCAGTTGTACACCGTTGCGTAAAATTTTCATAAATTTTGTGCTGTCCATGCTAATGTCAGCCGGTGTTCTTACCACGGAAGCTATACAAAACGACGTAGTTTTACTTTTCACCGCCGGTTTTGCGCGTTTCTTACTCGCTCTCATGGTATTGCAAAATATTGTAACCATGTCGTAACGACTCAAGCGCTCCGGTCCGCCAGCGTGATAAATAGGAGTTCTATTTGACCGCTCACCTTCTTCCTCGAACAAAAACATGGAGACATCGCGTTTACGTCGTAAACCTACGAAAATTTCAAAACAGTACACAATAGCCTCCGTCAAATCAATGCGAGATACTGGATTTCTAAATTCATCCGTCCAAAACTCCACTGCGTTTTCATCTTTTACTTCTTCATTCTCTTCACCTTCTCCGTTTCGACCCTGCGTGTTTGGAGGGCATGTTTTTGCGATAAAATCTAAAAACAACGGTCTATCGACGCGTCGAAACGGTGGCTGAGGTCCCGTGATAACAGAAGAACGCAATATGATAAGTGCGTTTTGGTCGTAATTTTTAAGTAAATACGTTTCTGCATACTTTTTCGAGCGACCGTATGCATTTATTGGTTCAAAGGCATTTTCGCGCGTATCGTCTTCTCGGGTGTTGGAGTACGAACCACAGAGCACCTGATCCGTGCTCATGTGGACCAATAAAGGAACTTTCTGTTCGCTTCCCTCGTATTTCCTCATCAGGACTTGACATAAATGCGTTGGGACATTTACTTTACACGCTTTTTCTTCGTTTTCTTCGCACTGTTTCGGTTGTGAAAGCGCGGTGCAGTTCACGACCAATTTCAAGTTTTTATCGCCTGCTAGGTACTCTCCCTTGGACGCTTTCTCGACGCACTCTTCAATGCCCGATCCCGTTTCAAAGTCACACGCGTGACAAACCAATCGTCGTTTGTGCTGTTCATGAACGTTTTCCGGGAGCTTTGAGCTTTCGGACGAACACGTGTAGTGCACCGCGTTAACTTCCTTCAAAGTAAGAAGGCGTTCGATGAGGAACTGCCCGAGATATCCGGACCCACCTGTGACGAGCACGTTCATTTGACCAGCGAACAAATAAATGACGACAGGTTTTTATGGGCGCAAAAGAAGGACAACAACAACAACAACAAGAAGAAGAAACAGACAACACGCGGAGAGCGAGAGTGAGAGAAGGAAAGAGAGCTGCTCAGCACGGAGATTTTTGTTCCTCTTTTTTTTTTTGGAGACTTTACCACACATGACACACACACACACACACGAAGAAAACCAAAATAGTGTTCGGATTCCCGAAAGTTTCCGTACTCTTTTTCTATTACACCTTCATCAACGAACAATAAAACGCCTCGATCAATCATTGCGCAGATGTTTCCAAGCGCTTCCACATC
>TARA_B100000401_G_scaffold212935_1_pt1 | contig 12502 bp, 14 predicted proteins | sample TARA_B100000401 | Tara Oceans TARA_B100000401 (sample SAMEA2620786) | marine metagenome | biome: marine biome (ENVO:00000447); feature: surface water layer (ENVO:00002042); material: "saline water (ENVO:00002010), including plankton (ENVO:xxxxxxxx)" | depth 5 m
GCGTACATTCTACTTTAAAGAAAGGTGGCACACAGCACATTCCTTCTGGGGGCCGAATTATAATTATAGAAAGTATTATTTCAAAGATGAAACTGGACATCAAACCTCTTATACAACTCCCTATCATAACCACTACGAATATCAACACATGCGACATTTTGATATTGGGCCAATGACTGGGCATGTTTATTTCAGAAGATCAAATTATATTAGAAATACTGACGAGAATAATGGTACTATGTGGCATTACTGTTATACAATGCGTGTCTGGCTGGAGGAAAATGGTTCATATACGGAGATAGGTGATGTCCAAAATTGGTACCGAATTACCGCAGACCCTACCGAGTCAACTGCGAGTTATTCTATCCAATGGTTCAATAGGTACATTTGCGCTGACGATTGATATTTTGATGTAAAAAAATGATAATTTACTCGATTGCGCCGGTTCGATCGAGTCAATGAACTAACTCTGAAATGTTGCTGTGCCCGTTTCTTCTCGTATCCGACTATCGACTATTTTTTTACACATGCTCATAATAGCATACTGTGTCGACACAAATTTATTGGCGTATTCATCAGTTTCGCTTCTTACTACATGTTCAGACTTTAATGCCGATATGTTGTTCTCAAAAAAGTCAGTGTATTCGTTTAATCCTCCCTTAACGTGAGCTAATTGCTCTAAGCTTCCCCTCAATATATGTAAACTTGCATCGATACTTAAATGCCTGTAACTTCTAATTATTTTTTTAAGACATTTCGCGATTATCTTGTCGTTCATGCACACTTTATTGAGGTTGCCATGGTTTGCTTGTGAAACACTGTCATTAATTAATCCAACAATGGTATTGTACAGTTGATCGATATCGTGTGCGTTAAAAAACATGTTCTAATAATATACATTTTTATATTCATGCAGATATATCTGAAACCATAAACCTTCATCGATCAAACTTTGATGAAAATTAAAAAAACGATGGTGAATATCGCGGACGACGTGATTTGAACACGCGCGGGCAATGCCCATTCACTTAGCAGGCGAACACCTTAACCACTCGGTCACGTCCGCAACAAATAATTATTCACCAATTTAAACATACATATTTTTTATTCGATGCAAACGCGGAGAAAACCTGCGTCTAACATTGTGTTTTTTATCACCGTGTCACATACTGTTGTCTTTGAATACAATTTCCCCCTGGTAGCTATTCGGCAAATTGAAGAGATTTTTGTCTTTCAGAGATTTATTCTTAAACCAAATTTTAACGATACAGAAATTTTTTTTGGGACTGAATGACACGCCATTCACATAATCCCACTTTATTCGTTCTTCGTCGATGAGTATTGTCTCTCCTAATATTCTCATCAGTATTGTGACCGAGAATTCTTCTATCTTATCTTTTAGGACTTTGAACGATAGAAACGACCCGTCCTTGTTCAATGGATCGTCCCATGTTGGAAAAATGTGCTCTCGCATAAAGAAGAACATTCCATTATGAATATGTTGGTTCAGCTCATTGTAAACTTTCCAGAAATCCTCTATGGAACTTATATCAGCTATTTTGACGTACCCGTCTCTATCCCAATTGTTGCTAATTGGGTTATGAAAGAATACACTCCAAATATCGTTCAAGAAAAGTTCGGATTCCATTGATGGTACATTTTGAAACTAGCTTTAAATGCTTTATTTTCATTTCCAATAGCTACCATGTCTCATGACAACACATATGGCATGACAACCGGATTTCACGAGTTCTTCTGAGTATACCAACGCCTCATCTAATTTCAGAAAACTCCAGCTCAATGTTGAGTCTCTGATGATCAGTTCATTATCCGTATGATTTGTGGAAAAAAATTTTTTATTCGTTTTCGATGCGAACCAGTGATTACAAACTTTGTGGAACGGCATGACGTGTATTTTGAACGAGTCTCTATGCTGTAACCATTTAGTACATATATACTTCGTACCTGTGAACCCATAGACATCCTGCTCATTGATATTTAACATGTCCACCCCCTTGCACCGTTCTGTAATCGAGTCACACAGATCTTTCCAAAACAGTATTCCAGGTTTTGAAGAGAACAGAAAACCATTGTGTAAAGTACCGTTCTTCTCTATGGAATTATGAGATTCTCTCGTTAGAACAATGTCATTTCCATCGCACTCAGATATGAAGTCGCCGAGTGGACGCAAGACAAGGAAATCAATATCCATATATATGCCTCCATACAAATACATGAGGACATACCTGAAAAAGTCGCATTTCACGATATTTCTGTTTGTATCACAATTCAGAAACGCATAATATTCTGGAAATTCCGACCGTGTTAGTTCAAGAGCGTCGTCTAAGGACCACATCTTATACTTAAAATCGGGATTATGCGTCATAATGGCGTCCCTCAACATACAACGCTCCGTTGTCGAATCTTTAGATTTGCCTCCATTGAAATCGAACCAAATCTGGTGTATATATTTCATCCGTAATCTCCCTTTGTTTGAAGCAAGAATAAAAAAACTCATGTCACATATACGTCTTGTGCTTTTCTAGTTGATCATCATCATTTGATGGTGTAAGGGTTAGCCATGTGTTCACTGTGTATCTAACTGTTCCATCAAGAGGTTTGGTCACGTAGTGTGGATGTGTCCAAAAAGGAGGAAAGGCTATCATCTGAAGTTTTCGTAGCTTGTGTGAGAATGATTGTTCTGGAAAGTTGATAATACCACCATTGTAATCATCATTCAATGCGATTATAACGCTTAACACCCTGTCATCTGCCTTGTGTAAGTGAGCGTCGTAGTGTGGTCTTGTAGCACCGTGTATTTCTCGAAGTTGCAGGGACTGCACCCCTGTGATATCTACGAAGCCATCCATTACTTTCCTTAATTTATCAAATGCCTTTTGGAGGATGTCAGTAATCGTATTTGAAATGGAAACATCTTCTCTTTCGATTGCCCGTAAACCAACACCGTTACATTGTACGTTCGTGCTTTTTCCCCACTTTTCAACATTGATTACCTTGTATGTATTTATGGCCTTTACTATGAAGTCGCACTCTTCTGCGGATATTACGTCATCGAGATCTAGGACAAATATCTGACCGGGAGGAAGCCTTGGACCTGTGTCCGAGACATCACGATCATCGGTTATTTTAAACTGCCCCCCTCGGCCCCTGTCAAATGTGCAAGTTTTGTTGTGCTGCATTGTCATCCCTTGTTCATTATGAGAAAAAAATAAAGGAGAATCATCTCAGCCAAGTATGCCACAAGTATTTCTGTTGTTGCTCAAGGCTGTGCCCCATTATTTTGGCGATATTTTTACGCTGTGTACCTGATTTTGTCTCCAGTTCTAAATCTCGTCTAGATATGTAAACGTGTCTAAGGGTAGTCAAGCTGATATTGTTGTTGAAGAGTCTTTTAAGTGTTCTATTAGCCCATTGCACAAATGAGTTGTCCGATGTGTAAGGTTTGTTCGTTCGAGTCGACACGAATAAGTGGTCTCTTGGCATTAATTCAAGCGACTGGAGTATTTCTTTTCTTAAGGACTGTGGCACTTCAATTTGAATTTTTTCATAAGATCTATCTGTCTTGAAATCGTTCAATGTGATGTTAGCTTTGTGTTCATCGATTACAATATAATTTCCAGTGTTGTACTTTGGCTTTGATTTGTAAATTCGCATGTTATGGTAATCGTTCCTCACTGGTGGTATTTCTGTGTACATGAAAAGGAGTAATCTTTCCTGAGTACCTTTTTTCATTTTGTTCCTTGTATTAATCAACTCATCAAAACTCACATAAGCTTCTGCTTGTCTTGTGGTGGGCTCATTCTTTTCATATTTTTCATCTATTAAATCTTTAATTTGTTTCGTCTCTTTAATCCATTTGTCGAATAAGTCTTTGTTACGTTCTTTAAATTCATGGTTGTAGTTGAATACAGCCATGAACACATTGCAAATTTTGTCGGCAGTGTGCATTCCGAAGTTATTATCTTCTGTATATCTGAGAACGTTTTTTACGAACCAATTTGGATGTTTTAGACAATAAATCAGATCCTTTTTCAAATAATTACAGAACTTTTCAATGCGATTGACATATTCAGCTTTGGTTTCATCTTTCAGAAACCTGGTGTTTTTGATGTTGTTGAGAAGATCTTCCTTTGTCTCTCTTGTTGTCATTACATGAATAAAATAAAATAAAATATCATAAGAAATCAATAGAATATCATAAGAAATCAATGAAATTGGATGTACTGAGAAGCAAATACATTCCGAGTTGGGTGCTATCTTTTATCAAAAGTAGCAGAACGCTTTATAAAAGAACAAATATGTTTAAAGAGACTGAAATCAATGTGTTCTATAGGGAGGCTGAAGATGAAACACTTGCGATAAGGCGAGTCAAAAAGGTTTTGCAATTTTTGCGAAGAGAGTTTAAAGAGTTAAGGAGTTTATCAATTAAAATTGTTTTAATACTCAGTCATAAAAAAAAGTTTGTAGTAAAGAGAAACGATTATGACAAGCCTGTAATTGGTGCCCATGAGATTAATTCGGCGGTGTGCATTCAAAACAGTATCGATGAAGTTGACATCATCATATACAGAATCGAGGATTTGCCGAAGGTATTAATACATGAAGTGATCCATTTTTTAAAACGTGATTTACTTGATGTAGCTCATGCCGTGATGCCGATTGAAGCGGATATAAAGCGGGAATTTCCATCCGTGTCGCACGTGAACATTATGTTCAATGAAGCATTCACGGAAGCGTATGCTCAATATTTATATTGCATGGGTGGGTTCACTTCCATCGATAAACAGAGAGATCGTTCGTTGTCTAATGTGAAAATATTTTTAAATTTGAACAATTGTGAAACGATAGAAGAGTTTAAGGGATTGCAAGACTATGACGAGGATTCGCACCCATTTGCATACATCTTGCTATCATCGGCATTGTTACATAGCAATAAATTTATATCATGGATTCAAAATAATGGGAAAACATCAAGTTTACGTGCGATTGTGAAGGAGTCGTTCAGTCCAGAATGGAAGGACGCAATATCAAGAAGAAATTCGAGATATACTCGAAAATTTCCGTTTCAGTTGTCAGCTTGATCAATAAGCATACTTTTAAGTAGAGTTTCGCATTCATTAAGTTGTGCAGCGTCAATTGTTTCCAAGGGCTTTAGTTTTGGCTCTTCAATTTTGAATTGAAATATAAGTTGTCTTCCCCTTTTAAATCCTTTTCCTTCGACGATTGCTTGTTTACTGTCGTTCATGACGATGTTTAAGGTCCGCGTGTTTATTTGGATTATTTCACCAGAAGGATGTTTGAAAGTCGACTCATATCCGAATATAGATTCAGTGAATTTCATTTTTCTCGACACAAGAATGTCTCCTTTAGCAGTAATTGATACGTCTTCTGGAAGTTTGTAATTAACGAAAACATCGAGATCAAAACCTTCAATAACATTTTTAAAAATTTTGTATCGTCCTTGTGACACTGCTTGAGGAAATTTAATGGTTTGTATTTTTTCCACGTCCACTGTCCGTTTATTGCTACAAACTGTACACTCGCCTGATTGATATACTCGTCTATTGCCTCTACATTTTGGACAAGTTGTAGTGGACGTTGAAACAAAGTTGGCAAATCCCATAGATTTATGTTCTTCGATTGTTATGAATCCCGATGAATTACACTTATCGCACGGAGTAGAACAACGAGCGCACGGTATCGCATGTTTAAGCGATAATTTTTTACTTTCTCCATTGTATGCTTCTTCCAAAGTCAAATCAAAGCTTTTTAAGATTGTTTGATTTTTCGTAGGTTTTCTGATTCCTGGTTTGGTCACGCGAGAGTTAGAATTTGTAACATTTTGGGAAAACATTTCGTCAAATGGATGATGTCTATTGAACTGATGGCTTGGTGCGAAATCGTTCTTCTGAATACGTTCATATGCTTCGGATATGAGCTTAAATGTCTTCTCTTGGCCTCCTTTATCTGGATGGTGAATCATGGCGAGTTTTCGATAAGCTTTTTTAACTTCATCAGATGACGCGTCTGTTTTCAAATTCAATTGAGCAAAACACTCATCTTTTTTCATTTTATGGTTACCAAAACTGTATATATTTTTTTGGAGAAATCTGACATAAATCAAATTGAGAATAAAAAAATTCTTAGTTTAATTCAAGATGCTTTTAGTGTACGTATACTTGTTACTGGTCGTGGTTGAACATGCAATTACATACAATTTCGCTAACCGATTATTGAAAGATAATTGCGAGTGTTCTGATTCGTGGAAGCGTGGAGCGGTTCTTGGCATGACAGCATTCAACTTTTTCACAGTGTTTGTTTCCCTGATCCATATTGGAAACAGAAATACATATCCGGCAAGTTATGTGTGGTTCTTATCGATATATTCAATTCTGTACTTAGGGGTTGTATTTTCATATGTCTCTGAGTTAAAGCGTAAGCAATGTAAATGCTCGAATGGAATGGATGCTGATTTTATTTATTACACTCGATTGATAGACATCATCATGATATTACTTGTTATATTTTTGAAGTGTATTGGGTTTTGATCGTTACAAATAAATGTGCGAAATGTACGGAATGGGTGGTAAATGATATCGAAAAAAAATCGAGTAAATTCCATCCAGTTTAAAAATTTGATTTAAAGGTTAGGCTTTATTAGTAAATCAAACATACATAATGCAAGTGCAAGAACAACCAGACTATGCACTCAACATCAAGACTGTCCAAGGAACGACTTTCAAGATTCTTATTGAAGCTTTGAAAGAGATTCTCACGGATACAGTTATAATCATTAATAGTAGCGGAATGAGAATATGTACTATGGATAGTTCACATGTCATCCTGATTCACATGAAATTAGAAGCATCTAAGTTTGAGCATTATGAATGTGACGGGGAACAGATGATAGGTGTGAACATGTTGAACCTTAATAAGCTTATCAAGACGGTAAACAACAATGATACGATTGCGTTCTCAATGCTTAATACAAATAAGAATGAATTACAAATTCGTGTCGAAAATACTGATAAGAACACAATTAAAGTATCACGATTAAACCTTCTCGATCTTGACAACACTAACATGGAAATTCCACCTGTTGAGTTCAATTCGGTAATCACGCTCCCGTCTACGGATTTCCAGAAGGTTTGTCGAGATATTTCCAACCTTTCTGACACGGTGGAAATTACTAATACGGATAACAAGCTAATTTTGTCCTGCCGTGGTGATTTCTGCGAACATGAGATCATCTTAAATGACTCTGAAAACCTGAAAATAGAACAAAAGAAGGAAGGAGTCATATATCAAGGTGAATTTGATTCTAAGTACTTGCTGCAGTTTACGAAGTGCACGAATCTTAGCAACGTCATCGAGATTTACTTGAAGAATGATTATCCTTTGATTATTCAATATTCGGTTGGTTCCCTTGGCAAAATCAAGCTTGTTCTTGCTCCTCAGCAAAAGCAAATGTAATATAAGTCAACGGAAATCTTCTTCCTCATTTTGATAATATAGATTATCTTTAAAGAATTGCTGTCCTGATATATGGGATGATCTAGCCCAGAAGCAAGCGTCTCTAAATATATTAAACGGAAAATGCCAATTGACTATGTATTTGTGAATTTTTCCGTTTTTGTCTTCCATTATTCTCTCCTTGAATTGGTCTACCGTCATTAATTTTTTTTGGATTACAGCATCTTGTAAATTCAAACTCGACAATTTATTTTTGTATACAAGAGTCTCGCGGTAATCCATTATAATGTCAATATCTTGTTTTAGCTGGATCATTTCCTCGGTGGAACCATCTTTTTGAAGATCTTGCATTTTTTCGTGAACTCTTTTAAAGTATTCTTTCCAATCAGTAGAGGGCTCTATATTTTTGTGCTGCTTGGCAAATTTGATCTTTTTCCAAAGCTGATTTATGTTTATAGCTAATTTTTCATTAAGCTTCGTCAATTTTTCCTTAGTATCTTCCCATTTATAGAATCGTGAAATAGCAATTATAAATCCTATGTATGTTGACATGATTATAGGAACAATAGTTGTCGCAGCGTCTGGCATGGGAATATATTGCTTCGCTGTATCCACAAAAGTTATCATTGTCGCAACAGCAATAACGGAAATTTGAATGAAATCTATTTTATTTTTTAAACCATGATACTTAAGGGATAACATTCTTTGATTTTGTCGTAGTAATGATTTATCCTCGTTAAGATTTTTCAACCATCGCCTCAACTGTATAAATAATACATATGCTTGAAACCTAAATTCTTCAGCGTCAGTGCTGATTGAATTCTTGTCCTGTTTTTTATCTTCTATTTGCAGTCTTCTAATTAGGTTGTCAATGTGGACGTCGTGACTTCTTTTCAGCAGTTGTCGTAAAAGATGGGTATTATGGCCCCCATTATCAGTAGTAGTTTTTTCTTTGTCTTCTAGCGCGACATTAATAGCTGCGACCTTGGCACCAATTCTTTCTATGTCATGTTCATTGCGTGCTTTCTCGTCTTTCATAGCGATGTTTTGTAATTCGATTTCGTCAAGCTTCTTTGAATATTTGTTAATGAAGTCGTTGTCGGTTTGATTTTTAAAGATTGGTGGTCCTATGGTAATATCAGACAACTGTTCAATATCAGCTAAATCGTCTTCGTCTGAGTCAAACGGTTTAGCGTCCTTATTTGGCTTTCTTACCCCTCTTTCATCTTTTACAATAAATCTACTGATTGCCCGGACGGCATTCATCTATTCTTAATGTGATGTGCAGAGATTTTTTCGATTTTATCTTTAATTGGTGTTTAAAATCGAAATGCTAGAATTTTATATGAATAAAAATTAATTCAAGCTATAATGGCAGCAAACAATGTAGAGAACGTAGTCGACTATTATAAAGGAATGGACATTACTTTTCCTTTCGGTAATGATGATGCACAATTGGATCTTCACAATGACTCTGTGAATATGTTTAATACTATCGTTGCTAACAAAATTTTTACTCCAGACAATGGCACGTCGCCTGAGGATTTACAAGTGCGTGTCTCGAAGAAGGTGAAGTTTTTTATTGGTTCAAACGATGAAGCCTCTAACCTCGATTATTCATTAGGCATTTCAGATGATGACAAACGCGGTATACTCGATTCTAAGAGGGATAATCTCCGTGTCGCATCTGTAGATACTCTAGAGCTGAAATCTTTACTGGTGCATGAACCAGATGGAGAAGATTTAGCTAAGCTTACCATGGATAAACATTTGGTATTTCAATCTAAAAAGAGTCTAAAGGTTGGCGGTGATGCCGAATTTACAAATAATGTAAACATAGAAAAAAATCTGTACGTAGGAGGGAGTCTTATCTTTCAGGAAGCGACCGATAACAGTAATCAAACGAGGATCGGAATGCAATATAATCAGCAGAAGGACACTCTGGATATTGTAAAACAACAAGGGGATAACAAGAGATTGATGGCAAGATTGGGACTTACTATTGGGACTTTGTCAGGTAATGAAACAGAACTGGATGACATACCCTTTTTCAAGGCTAATTCAGCATCTACCGGCAATGCACAAGAGGTAGCTGAGGCCCCCAAGTATGCAGTTGCAAATACTTGGCACACAACCGGAAACAAGCAAACGCTATATTACGGCACGCGAGTGGGTGAGAACATTGGTATCGGTTTATCAAATATAGTTGGATCTGATTCTAAATTAACAGTAAAAGGAGATTCCAAAATTAATGGTGTGACGATCGATGATCAGGATAGCTTATCAGACGTGAATCAGTTAACGGTTACCCAGATTAATGCTAGAGTGTTTGAATCAGTCCAAGGAATAACGGTAACCCAACCCGTTGATTTTGTTGATGCAAAATTCGCCGCGATGACATTCAAGGGTATTCCAGCTGGATCGGTCACTGCAAAGACTCTTCCCACACAGACATTTGCGGTTCCATACAATGATAACGTAAATTACTGGGATAGCACGTACGGGGCAGGTATGAGTCCAATGTACATCACCATCCGATCTGGGTCGGTATACAACCCCGACGGCGCAACAATGGTCAATGGTTATTCCAGATCTGCAATATTTACAACAAATCCATTTGATCGAAATACTATTTTAGAAACAGACTTTAGTAATTCTGGTAGTACAATTACTCTCCCTTCCGATTTTAACGCTTTATCTAAATTCACGGCATCAATAACTGGCTATTATGAAGGTTACGGTGCGGATAATGTTGGCGATGCAGACTACTTTCCTCTCCAAGTTGTCGCGGTGGTTGGAGGAACTCTGACGACGTATGGCGAATGGGACACCCTTCCCAGTAAAATGGCGATGATAGATTTCAACCCACACCCATCATCTGCGTGGCCCAGTGATGCGCAAGACCTTATTTCAGGGGTTAGTGTATTAAATGGGACCACTCCAAGTCAAAATTTGCTGGTATTTGATAATGCTACTCTATCTACTACTTCAATGACATCAGGAACTTTCGAAGCTGGCGATGTTGTCCAATTCTTAATTGGGGTTCCATCGGGAGAGATCTTTCGTAATGTGTTTCAAGGTCCCGGTGTATCGTTTTCAATGAACGTGTCTTTAGAATACACTGAAGGTCCGGAATTTGACGGGAGACTTAGTAAGCTAACTAATGATATTTTCCCGCTCGATCCCGTCCCAGCAAACAATAATGTTACGATTTTCAACAATGACATTGAGTACATTTCAAATGTTCATGAGGTACCGGTCAAAAACGGCGGGCGATGGCGTTTCAAAGAGGATGGAGAAGACCTTATAGTTGAGAGATTTAATGGTTCAGGTTGGGTGCAAATGTTCAAATTTGAAGACTGATTTCCTGAGCACTTTGGTACGCTGTTCTAGGCCAAAAATAATAGTTTTTTTTATTTAAATATGAACATCATATCTCGTCGAATGATACTGCTGTCACCTTTCACTCGAATTCCTCCTAAGTCTGATATGATAAGTTCATCTGTAAGCGGAGGACGCATTGAACTATCAAAAAATACAACAGTCCAAATGGAAGTGATCAATCCTAAATTCAGAGCAGTATTAGAGTTATCAAATGATGCTGATCGTATGATAACAAAAAAGCAGCGCATCGAGTGGTTCGATGCTGTAACAGGCGAAATCATGAATGAAGTAGAGATGAGATCATACATGATTTCGGGCGATGAATTATGAAGATTTTTAATATCATATTGAATCAAGATGCGTTCGAAGGATGATGATGATGTTGAAGATGCGGAAGAATGCGTAAAAACAATAGGAAATGAAATTATGTATATGGGTGAAGTTAACAGAGAAAACGCACTGGAGTTTTGTGTAGAATTCAAAAGATTAGAGATAGATTTACTGAAAAAGAGTGCAGAATTGATCGGCTATAAGCCAGAAATTCGTATTCACATAATGAGCCCCGGAGGCGATATTTTCGCGGGGATGACCATAAAAAATATGCTGGAAAAATCACGTGTAAAAGTAATAACAATTGCGCAGGGAGCGTGTTGTAGCGCTGCGACATTTATTTTATTGGGTGGCAAAGAGCGTAAAATGGGGGCGAATGCTTACATTCTAATACACCAAATATCATGTGAGCTGTGGGGTAGTTTCAATGACCTGAAGCACGAATTGAAATCAACTAAAAAGTTCATGCGAATGCTTAGAAAAATGTATCTATCAAAAACTAGAATTCCGGAGATATTATTCAAACGATTGATGAAAAAGGATATCTATTTGTCGCCTCGCGCATGCCTTAAATGGAAAATAGTGGATTCAATTGAATGAATTAATCATAATCATCATCTGTATCATCATCTGTGTATGGATTCCAACGTGAAAGCCAAAGCTTAATATTTGTATCATGTTTATAATGTTTATAATAATCTTCAAAGTCGATCGCAATATTTCTGCTACCGCTCTGCTTTGGGTCAATTGGACGAATTCCATTGAAATTCAAGTAGTAACCCCAATCTCCTAGACCTTCGCATTTTTCATGCAGTTCTTCCAATACTTCGTTCATCGCTTTCTTGTGATTCAATTGATAGCACAATTCTTGCAATTCATCTGGCAAAATATCCCAAAAGCTCGCAGCGCACCTCGGGCTGACATCTGTTCGGCGTACAAGCGAGCAGACAGGCGTTGAATAATGTACACAGTTGGCGCGCCAGTGCAAGGCACGTGTGGGATTGACTGCGCATACACTCATTATGTATATTTTTTAGTGTCTTGTGTCAATTTCTTAAAGTTAAAAATGTGTTTTTTGAAAAACGATAAGGGGTCATATATTCAAAATATTTGCGATCGCAGTCTTTGAAATTTTCCTCCCGTTTGCTTTTGTGGATTTCAACTGATCTTCATCAGCATTCAACACGCCTTGTATATCTCCAAATTGTGTTAACAGCGCCTGAGCAGTTTGGCAAGATACTCCTGTTATTTGGCAAAGCATAGATTCGTGTATATCTTTTTTATCGACCTTTTT
>TARA_B100000401_G_scaffold381089_1_pt1 | contig 12416 bp, 9 predicted proteins | sample TARA_B100000401 | Tara Oceans TARA_B100000401 (sample SAMEA2620786) | marine metagenome | biome: marine biome (ENVO:00000447); feature: surface water layer (ENVO:00002042); material: "saline water (ENVO:00002010), including plankton (ENVO:xxxxxxxx)" | depth 5 m
TGCAGAAGTTTATGAAAGATGCTCAACTTCAAAAGTTTATGAAAGGTGCTGATCTTCAGAAGTTTGCTAAAGGAGCTGATCTTCAGAAGTTTGCTAAGGGAGCTGAGTTTCAGAAGTTTGCTAAAAATGGAGACTTTATGAAGTTTATGAAAGGTGCTGATTTTCAAAAATTTATGAAAAGCGGTGCTTATTCTAAATTTGCAAAAGGTTCATCTTTTCAGAAGTTTATGAAAGGAGCAGAATTTCAGAAGTTTATGAAAGGTGCAGAATTTCAAAAATTTGCTAAAGGTGCTGTAAATTAGTATTTACATTAATTTACATTTTATAAAAAAGGAGAAAACATTAATTTTTCTCCTTTTTTTTTTATCTTAAACAAAAAAATTATCTAATGAAAAAATTATCCATTCCATTATCGTTTATTTTCTTTTTTTATTTTAATAGTTCTTTTTCTCAAATGGATAAATTAGAAATAGAAAATTTTGATATTGTTTCTATGGGAATTGGTGAAGCATTTGTTTTACCTCATGCAGCAAGATGTGCTCATAGTGCTCTTAATTTTCATAAAAAGTTATTTGACTACGAACCAAGAGATAAAATTCATGTTATGATTCAAGATTTTGGAGATTATGGAAATGGAGGAGCAACCTCAATTCCTAATAATATGGTTTCAACTTGTATTTCACCAATGAATTATTCTTTTGAGTCAAGTATAGCTGGTGAAAGAGTATTTGCTATCATGAATCACGAACTTGTACATATAGTTGCGCTCGATAATTATTCAAAAACAGATGTTTTTTATAGAAAACTTTTTGCTGGAAAAGTTAGAAATACAAACGACCATCCTGTTTCTATGTTTTATAGCTATCTCACTAATCCAAGATATTATTCTCCTAGATGGTTCCATGAAGGTATTGCTGTATTTATTGAAACTTGGATGGATGGTGGAAAGGGAAATGCTTTAGGTAGTTATGATGAAATGTTTTTTAGAACTAGAACACTTGAAAACTCTAGGATTTATTCAGCTCAAGGATTGGAATCAGAAGGTACTTCTGCAGATTTTATGTCTAAAGCTAATTCATACTACTATGGTACAAGATTTATGAGTTATGTAGCTCACGAATATGGACCTAATAATTTAATTGAATGGATAAAAAGAAAAGATCAAAGCAAACGTGGGTTTGCATCCAATTTTAAAAACGTATTTGGTTTATCAATTAGTAAAGCTTGGGATACTTGGATTGATTTTGAACGTTCCTTTCAGGATGAAAATATTAATAGACTTAAAAAATTTCCTATAACTCAATATGAACCTATTACTGAAAAAGTACTGGGCGGTGTTTCTCATGCATTTCATGATAAAAAAAGAAATAAAATTTATGTTGCTGTTAATTATCCTGGTAAAGTTCCTCATATCGCTAGCATTGATTTAGAAACAGGTGAGATTGATAGACTAAAAGATGTAAAGGGACCAGCTTTATTTAATGTTGCTTCACTTACCTACGATGAAAAAAATGATCTTCTTATATATTCAACTGATAACAATGCAAATAGAGATTTAAATAGTTACAATTTAAAAACTGGTGAAACAAAATTGTTACAAAAAAATGAACACATTGGTGATTTAGCTTTTAATAAAAAAGACGAATCTTTATGGGGTATTAGACACCTAAATGGTTACAATACAATCGTTAAGATACCAAAATATAATTCTGAGTCTCCAAATGATTATTATACAAATTGGAATCAAAAATATACATTACCATTTGGTCATGATATTTTTGATATAGATATTTCACCTGACGGTAAAAGTTTAAGTGCAGCGGTTGCTGATTACTTTGGCAATCAATACCTTCATATATATGATATTGAATCTTTTGATAAAGGAGGTAAAGAAGATATAGTTTATAAGGAGGTTTTTAATTTTGATGTTTCTTCACCTCAAAGTTTTAGATATACCGAAGATGGTAATTATCTTTTTGGTTCTTCTTATTATACAGGTGTAAGTAATATATGGAGAGTAGATGCAAATACTTATCAAGCAGATGATATAGATTTAATGTCTAATGCAGTTACAGGGTATTTTCGACCTATTCAAATAGATAAAGATAGAATTTTTGCTTTTAGATATACTAGTGATGGTTTTCTTCCTGTTTACATACCTAATAATACTGTTCTAGAAATTGAAACGATTAAATATTTAGGAAATGAAACTATCAAAAAACATCCAGAACTTAAAGAATGGAAGAATGATTTGCCTACTACTCAGACAGTCAATTTAGATGAAATAACTATTGAAAAAAACGGTGTTTATCTTCCTAGAAAGGAAATGAAATTAAATTATGCTTATCCAATAGTGGTAGGTTATAAAGATAATATCGGTATAGGTTATAAATTTAATTTTGAAGATCCATTTAGCTTTAGATCATTTGATCTGTCATTTTCTTTTACGCCAAAACAATGGAAAAATCAACTAAGTGATGGAAATGCAACAATTGATAATGATGAACAATTTCATGGCTCTTTAAACTTTTCTACAAGTAAAATTGGTGGCTTTTTATCTGGAAGTTATGATTTCTTTGCACATTATAACAAAGACAATTTTTATGATTTATTTGGCCCTACTAAAAGATCAAGAAAAGGATTATTGTTTGGTTTTAATAATAAAAAGTCCCTGATATGGGATAATCCAAAAAACTTAGATTTAACCACTGGTTTTAGAGGTTTTTATGGTTTAGATCAATCGCCAGATTTTCAGCAAATTGATAATTTTGATAAAGATTATGATACAAATCTATTCTATGATATTTTTTCCTCATTAACTTATAGAAATATTAGAAGATCTGTAGGTGCTGTAGATGGAGAAAAAGGGGTTAATATGTCATTAAATGCTTCTTCTTCAGTTTCTGAAGGAAATTTTTATCCAACCTTTACTGGAAATTTTGATTTTGGTATACAGCTACCAGTTAATCATACTTCTCTTTGGTTTAGAACATCCTCTGGAAATTCATTTAGCAAAAAAGTAAACCCATTTACTAGATTTGGATTTGCAGCGTTTGGTAATAATTATATAGACTATTTATCTTCAAAAAGATACAGGGGTACTTATTCTTTTCCTGGAGTGAGTTTTGATTCAGGTAGAAAAATTATTGCAAAAAACTTTTTTAAAACTACAGCTGAATTGTTGCTTCCTCCATTAAGATATAGAAAAGTAGGGTTCTTTAACTTTTTTGCATCATGGTCTCATCCAACAATTTTTGCAGGGTTTCTTACTGCAAAAGATATTAACATCTCTGGTAATGATGTTAATCAGAACTTTTATAATATAGGATTTCAATTGGATACGAGACTTGTAATGTTTTCTCATCTAGCAGCAACTTTATCGGTAGGTTGGGCTAAAGCATATGATTTAGATGATAGTAGTTTGACTTATGATGAATGGATGGTTTCTTTAAAATTTTAGATGAATGAAAAAAATATTTTTAGATAGTATCTACGGTAGCATAATGGCTACACTTCTTTATCTTGTTTTATTCTATCCACTGGTATTAATTCATAGATTTGATTGGTATGATATGTTACTTGTGACTCTTTCTATCTCACCTGGAATTTTTATTATGTTTTTTATTTATCATTCTGATGAATATGATAAGGAGCCAGTATGGCTTCTTGCGACTTGCTTTATTCTTGGAGCAATCAATTTACATTTTGATGTAGATATTCTTGAGTTTGTTTTTTCATATATAAATGTTGAAAATAATTTTTTACGAGTAGGAGGTGAAGCATTAACTGTTTCTATAACTGAAGAGATGTTAAAATTTATTGTGGTATTCTTAATTATTTTTCCAAATAAAAGTTTTGATGAGCCATTTGATGGGATTGTTTATTCAGTATTTGTTGGTATGGGTTTTGCTACAGCAGAAAATATTACTTACGTTTTACAAGGATCTTCATCAGTTGCATTTTTCAGAATGTTGACAGCTGTGCCAGCTCATTTTGCTTTTGCTGTTATTATGGGATATTATCTAGGTAAAGCAAAAACTTGTAAGCTTGGAAAAAAATGGTTTTATGTATTTTTATCGCTTTTTGTATCAATAACCATGCACGCATTTTATGATTATTTTTTATTTCTAGATTTTGTACCAGGTATATGGCTAGGAGGTGTTGCTACGTTAGGTGTTGCAATTCTTTTTGCAAGAATGGCAATTTTGGAACATCTTGCTGCCTCTCCTTTTAAAAAATAAATTTCATCACGATTTATTAAACTAATTATATAATATAAAAATATATTATATTTTTGTGCAAATATTTACTATCAGTTAATGTCAATACTTTTAAAATCTATTACAGTTGTTGATTTAAATTCTAAGTATAATTCAAAAAATGTAAATATTTTAATTAATAAAAATGGTATTATTGATAAAATTAGTTTATCCAAAATAAATGTAAAAAATTCATCTGCTAAGGTTATTGATTGTAAAGGGAAAATGGTTTCTCCTGGTTGGTTTGATTTTAGATCAAATTTTTGTGATCCTGGATTTGAACATAAAGAAGATTTAATATCAGGTTCTAACTTAGCCTCATCTTCAGGATTTACAGATATTTTATTAATGCCTAATACAAATCCTGTTTTACAATCTAAAAATGATATTTATTATATAAAAAATAAAACTGAAAACAACCTCTCAACTATTCATCCAACTGCTGCTATAACTAGAAATACGGAAGGGAATGAACTAAATGAAATTTTAGATTTAAATGAAGCAGGTGCAGTTGCATTTACTGATGGTGAAAAAGAATTGCAAAATTCAGATATAGTATATAAAGCATTACTATATATTAAACAGTTTGATGGTCTTTTAATAAATAAACCAAAAGATTATAGTTTATCAAGATTAGGTATTGTAAATGAAGGATATAATAGTACTATATCTGGTTTAAAAGGAATTCCTGATATTGCTGAAGAAATAATGATAAATAGAGATCTATCAATTTTGAGATATTCAGGAGGTAGGTTACATTTTTCTGGTATATCAACCAAATCTTCAGTTGAAATAATTAGGAAAGCAAAGAAAGATGGATTAGATGTTACATGTGATGTTTCTATTTATAATTTATTATTAGATGATAGTCAAATTATAAATTTTGATACAAATTATAAATTAGATCCACCTTTAAGAAAAAAAGATGATATAGATGCTTTAATACTTGGACTAGAGGATGGTACCATAGATGTGATTTCTTCTTATCATCAACCTCAAAATGTTGAAAATAAATCTGTTGAATTTAATAATGCTAAAAATGGAATGATTTCTCTTCAAACATTTTTTAGTAACATATTAATTTTATCCTCAAAAATTTCTTTAGAATCTTTAATTCTAAAATTTACTTCGAACCCTAGAAAAATTTTAAATATCGAAGAAAAATCTATTAAAGTTGGATCAAATGCTTCCCTAACAATTTTTGATATAGATGGATCATGGGATTACTCACTAGAAAATAATATATCTAAATCTTCTAATTCCCCATGGTTGAATTGGTCTTTGAAAGGTAAAATCTTTGGGGTTATAAACTCTAAAGATTCAAAATTTAATTATTAAACTAAATTTGTATATGGATTTATCTATTGTAATTCCTGCATATAACGAAGAAGAGTCAATTCCTGAATTAATTGCTTCAATTAATGATGCAATTACCTCATCTATTATATATGAAATAATTATTATTGATGATGGAAGCACAGATAGTTCATGGAAATTTATCACAAATCAAGCTTCAAAGAATTCATTGGTGAAGGGTATTCGGTTTATTAAAAATAATGGTAAATCGGCAGCTTTAGATATTGGATTTAAACATTCGTCTGGTAAAGTGGTTATAACTATGGACGCTGATCTACAGGATGATCCAAAAGAGATTTTACCCCTTTATAAAATGATCATTGATGAAGATTATGACTTAGTTTCGGGTTGGAAAAAAATTAGATTTGATCCAATTACTAAAACATTACCTTCAAAATTTTTTAATTTTGTAACTAGACTTTTTTCGGGTATTAAATTAAATGATTTTAATTGTGGTATTAAAGCATATAAAAGTTCTGTTATAAAAAATATTTCTATATATGGAGAAATGCATAGGTATATTCCTTTAATTGCAAAATGGAATGGTTTTAATAAAATAGGAGAAAAAATAGTGAATCATAATCCAAGAAAATATGGTAAGACAAAATTCGGAATCGAAAGATTTATTAACGGATTTTTAGATTTGATTTCTGTAAGTTTTGTTTATAAGTTTAAGAAAAAACCTATGCATTTTTTTGGAACAATGGGTGTTTTTTCTTTTTTATTTGGATTGATTGGGGCAGGTATTATAATTTATGATAAAGTTTCTAAAATATATGCAGGTGTTCCTCTTGATGAAATTAGACCGGTAACTGACCAACCACTCTTTTTTATCGCTCTTGTATCCATAATTATTGGTGTTCAATTATTTTTAGCTGGTTTTTTAGCAGAAATAGTTGTGAAAGTTAGTTCTAAAAATGATGATCAGATTGTTAGTGATAAGAAAGGTTTTGATTGATGAAATTTTCGATAATTATACCTGTATTCAACAGGCCTGATGAAATAAACGATTTAATTCAAAGTATAGTAGATCAAAAATATAGAGATATTGAAATTATAGTTATTGAAGATGGATCTTCAATAACATCAAATGATATTATAAATAGTTTTAAAAATAAAATTAATTTGCAGTATCATGAAATATCAAATCAAGGCCCTGGCCTAGCTAGAAATCAAGGTGTAAAATTTGCAAATGCAGAGTGGATAATTTTTTTTGATTCTGACTGTACAATTCCCAAAAATTATTTTTATGAAGTCGATGAGTTTTTAAAATCTAATACAGAAGTTGATTTTTTTGGTGGCCCAGATAAATCAAATAAAAGTTTTAGCTTTTTACAAAAGGCAATTAATTATTCAATGACATCAATGTTAACAACAGGTGGTATTAGAGGTTCTAAATATACAGTTGATAAATTTTTACCAAGATCATTTAATATGGGTATGAAGAAAAAAAACTTTTTGCAGGTAGGGGGGTTTTCCTCTATGAGATTTGGTGAAGACCTAGATTTGACATATAGACTTTTGTCTTCAGGAGCAAAATCAAGTATTATTAAAACCGCATATGTTTATCATAAAAGAAGAAACAATTTAATTGGATTTTTTAATCAAATTTTTTCTTCAGGTAGTGCTAGAGTTAAATTAAACCAAAAGCATAAGGGTACATTTAGATTTTTTCATTTATTACCCTCTTTATTTTTTATATTTTTTGTTTTCATGTGTTTACTTTTACTATTTAAAATTGATTTTAATTTCATTTTTTTAATTCAATTTATTTATGGTATCTATTTTATGTTAATATTTTTAGAATCAAGTATCTTAAACAAAAATCCATTGGTTGGTCTTTTATCAGTAATAACAACTTTTACTCAATTTTTTGCTTATGGAACAGGATATTTGAAAGCTTGGATCAAAAATTATTTATAGCAATAATATATTATCTCTTTTTCTTGTAGCCCAAAATAGTTTTTTTCTTTTTTAGAGAATGAATTAATAAAATTTGATTTTTTGACTTTCAGCCCTTGGGATAATATCCTTTTATCATAATCCTTTCCATATTTTCTTAAATGATCTGATTGACCATAAACTTTTTCTCTTTCTTTTTCGGATAGTATTGATTTATCTTCTATAGTTTTTTGCGGAATTGGATAATAAAATGGAACTTGAAGAATAGAAAAACCATCTTTTTTCATAACTCTATTTATTTCTTTAATTGCTTTTTTATCATCTTCAACATGCTCAAGAACATGATTACAAAGAATAATATCGAACGAATTATTTTGAAATGGCATGTTATGTATATCCATTTTTATTTTTGCTAAAGGGGAAAATAAATCTCCTGATACATAATCTATGTTTTTTGAATTGCTAAAAACATTAATCAAACATTGTTCAGGGGCAATATGTAAAAGTTTTATATCTTTTTTAAAAATATTAGTTTTTCTTTCAAGGAAAAGGTACAAAAGTCTATGTCTTTCAAGAGACAAACAATTTGGACACAAAGCATTTTTTCTAATTTTTCTTCCATATGGAAGAAACTTATCAAATTTTTTTTTACAAATAGGACAAAGTACTTTATCTCCTAAATAAAATAATCTGATAATTAAAAAAATTGGCTTACTGATTCTTTGTAAGAAAGGTCTAGGAAATTTTTTTAATAAAAACCCAATAATTTTACTCAACATTTTTATTGATTTTGACTATTTCCTAAATAATTTTTTGGGGATATATTTTTTAATTCCTTTTTTACTTTATTACTAATCGGAAGTTTATCTATAAATTCTAAATATAATTTTTTATCAATTTTTGAATTTCCTCTCGTAATTTGTTTTAGCTTTTCATATGGATTTGGAACTTTTTCTCTTCTTAATATAGTTTGGATTGCCTCAGAAATTATTGACCAATTGTTTTCTAAATCACTTTCTATTTCTTTTTTATTAACATCTATTTTTTCTAACCCTTTCAATAAAGAGTTTAATGCAATTTTAGTATGCGATATTGGTATACCAATATTTCTTGATACAGTTGAATCTGTTAAATCCCTTTGAAGTCTAGAAATTGGCAATTTTTCAGAAAGAAATTGAAATATTTTATTTGCCATCATTAAATTTCCTTCACCATTTTCAAAATCTATTGGATTAACTTTATGGGGCATTGCGGATGAGCCTACTTCATTTTTATTTACTTTTTGTTTAAGATAATTTATGGATATATAATGCCATATATCTCTAGAAAAATCAATTAAAATTGTATTGATTCTAGACAAGCAATGAAAAATAGCTGCCATGTTATCATAATGTTCAATTTGGGTTGTTGGCTTACTTCTAATCAATCCAATTTTTTTTAAAAATTTGTCTGAAAAGGAATCCCAATTAATTTTTGGATAGGATACATAATGAGCATTTAGGTTTCCTGTTGCACCACCAAATTTACCATTATTTGGAATTTTACTAAGAGAATCTAATTGAACCTTGATTCTTTCATGAAAAACCTGAAATTCTTTTCCAAAAGTGGTAGGGCTGGCTGGTTGTCCATGTGTTCTACTAACCATAGGTATATTTTTAAATCTTTTAGACTTATTTCTTATAGATTTCAAAAGAATTTTAATTGAAGGAATAATACTTTTTTTAAGACAATCTTTTAACATTAAAGGAACTGCTGTATTGTTTATATCCTGAGATGTAAGTCCATAATGTACAAATTCTTTGTATTCATCTATTCCTAATTTTTTGAATTTTTCTTTTATAAAATATTCTACTGATTTCAAATCATGATTTATTTTTTCTTCAATTTTTTTTATTCTTTTTGCGTCATTTATAGAAAAGTTATTTACAATTTCACGCAAATTTTTTATTTCACTTTTTTTAATATTTTTTAATTCGGGCAATTTAAGTTCATAAAGAGCGATAAAATATTCAATTTCAACAAAAACGCGATATCTAATTAATGCAAACTCAGAGAAATATCTAGATATATCTTCAGTGCTTTTTCTATATCTTCCATCTATGGGACTTATTGCAGATAGGCTTTGCATATTCATAATAATGATTTTTGCAAAAGTAAGAAATATTTAACTAAAGAGATATTTTAAAACAAATCATTAAATTATATTTGCGCGTCAACTTAAGTTTATATTTATGAGTATCGTTAAAGTATTAATGGATGGAAAAACTTTTCAAATGGAAGTAGATAAGGATACTACAATACTTGAAAAGGCAATGGATGAAGATATTGATATACCTTTTTCTTGTCAAAGTGGAATATGCACATCGTGTATAGGTAAATTAAATGAAGGTAAGGTTGAAATGGAAGTAAATGACGGTCTTTCTGATGAAGAATTAGAAAATGGATACATTTTATGTTGTCAATCTTTTCCTAGATCAGAAAAAATAACTATTGAAATTGATTAAATTATTTAAATAATTGATTTCATTAATTAATAAGAACATTAATCGATTTCTTTCGTATTTAGTCTTGACATATATGTAATAATATGATACATTTGTCAATTGTTTAATTTCTCAAAAATACTTTATTCCTAATGAGACAACTCAAAATCACACAATCAATAACCAATAGAAGAGAGAGTCATACTCTTGAAAAATATTTTACAGAGGTAAGTGGTGTTCCTATGATTACACCTGAAGAAGAAGTTAAATTAGCTAAACAAATTAAGAAAGGTAGCCAAAGAGCACTAGATAGACTTGTTAAAGCAAACCTGAGATTTGTTGTATCAGTAGCAAAACAATATCAGAATAGAAGTCTACCTCTAAACGATCTTATAAACGAAGGAAATCTTGGATTAATTAAAGCAGCAAAAAAGTTTGACGAGACAAAAGGTTTTAAATTTATATCTTACGCAGTATGGTGGATTAGACAATCAATCATGCAAGCTTTAGCTGAACAATCTAGAATTGTTAGATTGCCAATGAATAAATCGGGAGCTATTAATCAGATTAGAAGAGCATATGCTGAATTAGAACAAAAATTTGAAAGGGAGCCCACTGAAGAAGAATTAGCAGAAAATTTAGATATTAAATCGAGTGAGGTAAGAAGCACACTGGGTGCTGAGGTTAAGCAAATGTCAATGGATGCTCCATTTGGTGAAGATGATTCTGGTTCATTATTAGATGTTTTAGAAAATGATGCTGAAGATCCTACAGATTCTGGTCTAGTTTTTAATGATTCTTTAAAAGTTGAAACAATGAGAGCTTTGTCAACACTTACACCAAGAGAAAGAGATGTTATTGTAATGAGTTTTGGAATTGGATTTGATAATCCTTACACCTTAGAAGAAATTGGAGATGTTATGGGATTAACTAGGGAGAGAGTAAGACAAATTAGGGAAAAGGCTTTACAAAAGTTAAGAGAACCTGGAAAAAATATGAGGCTGAAAGAATTCACTGCAAATTAGCTTTAATATCTTCATTCAATAAATAAAAATCTATATATTTGATACGTTATAACTTACATCAAATATGAATGCATTTACTAACTTCAGACATTATTTAAAATACATTTTTTCATTAATTCTTATTTCTGTTTTTGTTTATTCTTCACTTAAAAAAAATAGTTTAGAAATCCCAAAGTATAAGGGTCCCGAAAAATTCCATAAATATAAAAGTGAAATATTAGGTGATGGTTACTATCCCGGATATAGACAGGTGGAGCTCGATAAAATGATTTCTAGGTTAGATGTTGTAAGGTTAGGTCAAAGCAATGTTCAAGGTAGTGATAATTCTATTCGTTATGGAGCTTCTGCTGCTTCTGCTGCCACTTTCACAGAGAGAGGACCTAATAATGTTCCTGGAAGAACTAGAGCAGTTGTGGTGGATGCTGCTGATGCTACAGGAAATACATGGTATGCAGGTGCTGTGGGAGGTGGATTGTGGAAAGGGGTCTATACGAATGATGGTTCTGGTGAAATTGTTTCTTGGACAAATTTAACACCTACAACGGTATTAAATATTGCAATTTCAACAATAGCTCAATCTGCTAATGATCCGAATATATTGTATGTGGGAACCGGTGAAGATTGGTCCTATAATATAGATGCAATTACTGGAGATGGTATATTTAAGGTAGATATTTCAGATCCCGCGTCTCCAATATGGACAAATATAACTCCAACTACTGGAGCAGGAATAATTGATGCTAAATATGGTAATGTTAGTAGGATAATAGTTGATCCTGCAAATAAAAATATAGTTTTAGCTAGTACATTAAGTAAATCAACTGGATTATCCTATATCTTTAAATCTATTGATGGAGGAACTTCATGGACGCAGGAGGCTCAGGGAGGTGGAAATATTCAACAAATTTATGCTTCTCCAAGTAATTTTAATATTCTATATGCTGCTGTTAGGGGAAATCCAATGTTAAAATCTACAGATGCTGGTGATAATTGGGCGGCAGTTACTGACTTTTCAGTTGCAGGATATGGTCGCTACGAATTGGCTGTTTCTCATACCGATCCTAACAAAGTTTATGCAGGAGTTAGAAAATCTGGTGATCAATCCTACTTATATAGAAGTCTTGATGGTGGTGCATCTTGGACTCATATTACAGAAAATGGTGCTTCAGGAGATGCAAGATATTCAACTGATTTTTGGTTAGATGGTCAAGGCTGGTATGATAACTGCATAACAGTAAGTCCATTAGATGATAATGTAGTGTATGCTGGTGGAATTCAGCTTTTTAAGTTTACTGTATTAGGAGATAATACAAAAAACTCCACACATGTAACAGATGGGTATTGGGATGTTGATGGTAAAAATTATTATGTTCACGTAGATCACCATTTTT
>TARA_B100000401_G_scaffold163489_1_pt1 | contig 12325 bp, 10 predicted proteins | sample TARA_B100000401 | Tara Oceans TARA_B100000401 (sample SAMEA2620786) | marine metagenome | biome: marine biome (ENVO:00000447); feature: surface water layer (ENVO:00002042); material: "saline water (ENVO:00002010), including plankton (ENVO:xxxxxxxx)" | depth 5 m
TCATAACAACGGTTCTATGGCAAGAGATATGACTTTTATTGATGATGTTATAGATGGAATAACCAAATCCATAGATTTTTTAATGAATTCTGATAAAGAAATTAAAAATGAATTATTCAATATTGGTAATGATTCTCCAATTCTAACTTCAGACCTGTTAAAAACTTTAGAGAATAATTTAAAAATCAAAGCCCAAGTAGAAAATATTGTGACTTCTGATGAATCACTTTATACACATGCAAATCTTGATAAGTCTAAAAGTATGTTGGGATATAATCCTAAAATAAGCTTTAAAGAGGGAATTAAAGAATTTTTAGACTGGCATAAGACTTATGAGTGATAAAGAATTAAAAATAGGAATTGTGGGACATGGCTTTGTTGGTCAAGCAACGGATTGGGGTTTCAATAAGAAAACTAGCAAGTTTATCGTAGATCCAAAAAATGGGACAAATATAGATCAGCTAGCTGAATTTGATCCAGAATTAATTTTTGTCTGTGTGCCAACACCAATGGGAGAAAATGGTATTCAAGATTCTTCGATAATAGAAGCTGTTGTGCAAGAGTTATCAGCGAAATGTCAAGAATCTATAATTGTAATAAAAAGTACAGTTTTGCCCTCCATTTTAGAAAAAATAGAAAAAACAAATACCAAAATAATATATAACCCCGAATTTTTAAGAGAAAAGCATGCTAATGAGGACTTTATGAGCTCAGAAATGATTATTTTTGGTGGCGATAAAGATATTGCTTCACAAGTTTCTAAATTTTATTTAGATCACTCTAGATGTAAAACAACTCAACATATATTTTTAGACATCAGTTCAGCATCACTGGTTAAATATTCAATTAATTCATTCTTGGCAACTAAAGTTTTATTTTTTAATGAAATACATGACGTATTTAATAAGCTCAAGAACAATGATGATTGGAAAACATTCATAGAAACCGTATCTTTAGATAAAAGAATTGGAGAGAGTCACATGGATGTTCCCGGTCATGACGGTAAAAAAGGGTTTGGAGGCGCGTGTTTTCCAAAAGATACTTCAGCATTACTGAAGTATGCCCAAGATATAGGTGTAGATCTTGATGTTCTAAAAATAGCAATCAATAAAAATAATAAAATTAGGAGTCAATACACTGAATTGGGTGCTAGGGAGAAAGAACAAAATGTCTCATTTGATGATAAAATTTGATGCTCTTGCCCAGGTGGTGAAATTGGTAGACACAAGGGACTTAAAATCCCTCGAAGGAAACTTCGTGCCGGTTCAAGTCCGGCCCTGGGCACCAAATTAGATTATAATGAGCGATATGAATAATAATTTTCCAGAAGACGAGCTAGATATTAAAGAAACCTTTTCAATACTTTGGAATAAGAAAAAGTTAATTATCTATATTACATCTGCATTTGCTTTATTTTCTGTAATACTTGCACTATTGCTTCCAAATGTTTATACATCATCAACTCTTTTAGCTCCAACTAAAGCAGATAATTCTCTATCTTCACAATTAAATCAATTATCTTCGCTTGCTAGCATGACAGGCATCAATATTCCAGTTAGAAGCAATTCAAGAACTCGTGAAGCAGTTGCACGTATTCAATCATTTGAATTTTTTTCTAAATATTTTCTTCCTAATGTATCTTTAGAAAATGTTGTAGCAGCTAAAAGGTGGAATGCATCAGATAATACAATAGTTTATCAAAGTAAATTTGATCCAATAAATAAAAAATGGACTGATAAGGTACCTTCAGAGCAAAAAGCATTTGAATTGTATTTAAAAGCTATAACAGTTTATGTTGATCCTCAGTCATCATTTGTTACTGTTTCTATTGAGCATAAATCACCAGTTATTGCTAAAGAATGGTTAGATATTATTATTTACAATCTCAATGAGAGTATGCGTATGGAGGATATACAGCTCTCCCAGAGCTACATTGATTTTCTAAACTCATCTCAACAATCTACCAATATTCAATCTCTTAGAGACTCTACTTCAAGACTTCTTGAAAACCAAATGCAAACTCTTATGCTTGCTTCCTCTAATAAAGATTACATATTTAAAACATTAAACTCACCTATAGTTCCTGAATTAAAATCAGGACCACCTCGTGCCATAATCTGTATTGCAATAACACTTTTTGGGGGTATTTTGAGTGTGCTTATAGTTCTAATGAGACATCATTTTTTCTTTAGAAAAGAAGAAAAAGTAATTTAAACATTTGAACTACTATATAAAATTTTATGCATATTTATTCAGAATACCAATGAAGCTATTTAAGAAATTATGAAAAAGATATTGGTTGTTTTTGGAACAAGACCCGAAGCTATCAAGATGGCACCAATTATTCAGAAACTCAAGAAAGAAGAAGATTGCTATGAAACTAGAGTCTGTGTAACTGCACAACATAGAGAGATGCTTGATCAAGTTTTAGACCTCTTTAAGATTAACCCAGATTATGATTTGAATATTATGCAACCAGATCAAGATCTTGATGAAGTTGCTTCGAAGATACTTATAAAATTGAAATCTGTTCTAGATGATTTTCTGCCAGACCTAGTTTTAGTTCATGGCGATACAATAACAACTTTTGCTGCAAGCTTATCAGCTTATTTAAAAAAGATTAAAGTTGGCCATGTTGAAGCAGGCTTAAGAACAGGAGATCTGTTTTCTCCTTGGCCAGAAGAAGGAAATAGAAAATTGACATCTATTTTGACTGATTATCACTTTGCCCCCACTGCATTAAGTAAGAAAAATTTACTGGATGAAGGTATTGATGAATCTAAAATATTTATTACTGGAAACTCTGTAATTGATGCGCTTCAAATTACAGTCAACCGCATAGAAAATGATAAGAAATTAAAATCTCAAATTGAAAAGAGAGTTGAAAAATCTGGTTTTGTTAATTTAAGTTCAAAATTTATTTTAGTTACTGGACATCGTAGAGAAAATTTTGGCCAAGGAATGCTAAATATTTGTGAATCATTGAAAGTTCTAGCTAAAAATAATCTCGATATAAATTTTTTATATCCGGTTCACTTGAATCCAAATGTCAGAAAGCCAGTTAATGATCTTTTATCAGATATCAGCAATATAAAAATTGTAGAGCCATTTGAATATGAAGAATTTATTTATTTAATGAGCAAATCTTATTTAATTCTTACAGATAGTGGAGGCATACAGGAAGAAGCTCCGAGTTTAGGTAAGCCAGTATTAGTAATGAGAAATAAAACTGAAAGACCAGAAGCTATTGAAGCTGGCACTGTAAAGTTGGTAGGATCTGATAAAGATAAGATAGTCAAAGAAGTGCAAAAGCTGCTTGATAATTATGAAGAATATCAGAAAATGTGCAAAGCTATTAACCCCTATGGTGATGGCAAGACAAGTAAAAGAATCATAGAGATATTAAAAGATTAGATTTTATGAAAAAAGATTTAAAAATATGCATTGTGGGGATGGGGTATATTGGTTTACCAACAGCCGCATTATTAGCTAATAAAGGCTACCAAATTCATGGCGTTGATATTGATGAACATATAGTTAATACAATTAATAAAGGTGAAATTCATATTGTTGAGCCTGAGTTAGATGCCTCCGTAAAATCAGCAGTAAAAAGTGGTTATTTGACTGCTAACGTTAACCCAACTGAATCAAATATTTTCATGATTGCTGTTCCCACTCCATTCCATGAGGATAAGTATAATGAAGTGACGAATTCTCCAATCCCTAATATTGATAATATTGAGAATTCAATAAGAAAAATAGCTCCATATGTAAGGCCTGGTAATTTAATATTGTTGGAGTCTACATCTCCAGTTGGCACAACAGAATTTATAACTGACCTGCTAAAAAAAGAAGAAATTGAAATTGATGATATATTCATTGCTTACTCTCCTGAGAGAGTTTTGCCTGGCAATATTATGAAAGAGCTCATAGAGAATGACAGAGTGGTTGGAGGAATCAATAAAAAATCAACTTTAAAAGCCGCAGAGTTCTATCGAACATTTGTTGAAGGCGAGGTTCTAGAGACTTCAGCTAAAACAGCAGAAATGGTAAAGCTTGCTGAGAATTCCTTTAGAGATGTAAACATTGCATTTGCTAATGAGCTTTCAATTTTATGTGATGATTTAGATATAAGTATTAACGAATTAGTATCGCTTGCAAACAAACATCCAAGAGTCAATGTTCTAAAACCTGGTTGTGGGGTTGGTGGGCACTGCATTTCAGTTGACCCATGGTTTATAGTTGATAAAGCTAATGGCAAAGCAAAAATTATTGAACAAGCTAGAAGGACAAATAATTATAAAGCTGACTGGGTTATTAAAAAAATTAATGATCATATAGCTATTTTTGAAAAAAATAATCAAAGAAAACCATCAATATCATGTATGGGCCTTTCGTACAAACCAAATATTGATGATCTAAGAGAATCACCGGCATTATATATAGCTATGGAGTTAAAGAAGCATCATAAAGTTAAAGTGGTGGAACCAAATATCAAATATTGCAAGGATTTAGAATTAATAAATCTTGAAGAGGGATTGCGTATGGATATTTGTATTTATCTAGTTGCACATAAGGAATTTCTAGAAGTGGATATTAAAAAAGATGATTTAAATTTTAGTGGAGGTCTAGAGTGAAAACAAAAAAAATAGGCATCATTGGTCTTGGTTATGTTGGATTACCTCTCGCAATTGAATTTGGTAAAACAAGAGAAGTTGTAGGTTATGATATTAAAGAATCTAGAATCAACGAACTAAAAAATAATACTGATCTTACTCTTGAGATTTCTGAAGAGGACTTTAAAGATTCAATTCACTTAAATTTTACATCGCATATTGAAGATCTTAATGATTGCCAGATTTTTATTGTTACAGTTCCAACTCCAATTGATGAATATAAAAAACCTGACTTAAACCCTTTGATTAAATCTAGCCAAGCTGTAGGGTCTATCCTTAAAAAAGGGGATATTGTTATTTATGAATCTACTGTCTATCCAGGCACGACTGAAGAAGTTTGTGTTCCTGAACTAGAAAAGAATTCTGGTCTTATTTTTAATAAAGATTTTTATTGTGGCTATTCCCCAGAACGAATTAATCCTGGTGATAAGGAACACACAATTACTAATATCAAAAAAATTACATCTGGCTCAAATCCTAATATTGCTAATGAAATCGATGAATTATATAAAGAGATTATTGTTGCTGGAACACATAAAGTTAGCAGCATAAAGATAGCCGAGGCAGCTAAAGTTATCGAAAATACTCAAAGAGATATCAACATAGCTCTTATTAATGAGCTCGCACTTATCTTCAATAAATTAGATATTGATACTGAATCAGTATTAGAAGCTGCAGGAACTAAGTGGAATTTTTTACCATTCAGACCAGGATTAGTGGGAGGGCACTGCATAGGTGTTGACCCATATTATTTAAGTCATAAAGCATTAGAGGTTGGTTATAATCCAGAAGTGATACTTGCTGGGCGAAGACTAAATGACAATATGGGGAGTTATATTGTTAAACAAATTACCAAACTTATGATTGACAAAAATATTAATATTGAGAATTCAAATATTTTAATAATGGGTCTAGCCTTTAAAGAAGATTGCCCTGATATTCGTAATACTCGAATTATTGATTTAATTGAAGATTTTAATAATTTAAATTGCAGTGTTAATGTTTATGATCCATGGGTTAATAAGAGCCAAGCTATTCATGAATATGGTATTGAGATAATTGATAAGCCAATAGAAGGTAGCTATGATGCAATAATTTTGGCTGTAGCACACAGTGAATTTAAAGACATGTCAATGACTCAAATAAAAGCTCTTGGCAAGAAAAATTCTATTATTTATGACATTAAGTATTTATTTAAGGCGAAAGAAGTCGATGGAAGATTATAAATGAACAAATATGAACATTTACAAAAATATTTAAAAGAAAATCAAAAAACTTGGTTAGTCACTGGAGTTGCAGGCTTTATAGGTTCTAATATTCTTGAAAAATTATTAATTCTCAATCAAAAAGTTATAGGACTAGACAATTTTGATACTGGTTATAAACGTAATATAGATCAAGCAATTGAGGATGCAAATAATTTTTCTAACATGAATAATGATAATAATTTTAAATTTATTAATGGAAATATTGGAAATATTGATAATTGTAGAGAAGCATGTAGTAATGTTGATTATGTTCTTCATCAGGCGGCCTTAGGCTCTGTACCAAGATCTATTGAAGACCCAATCAACACTAATAAAGCAAATATTGATGGATTTCTAAATATGATAGTTGCTAGCAAAGATGCCGATGTTAAAAGATTTGTTTATGCTGCATCAAGTTCTACATATGGAGATCATCCAGATCTTCCAAAAAAAGAAGATAAAATTGGCAATCCTCTTAGCCCTTATGCGGTCACTAAACTTACTAATGAGCTTTATGCAAAAGTTTTTTCAGAAACTTATGGATTGGAGACAATAGGATTAAGATATTTTAATATTTTTGGCAAAAGACAAGATCCAGATGGTGCATATGCTGCTGTTATTCCAAAATGGATATCAGAAATTTTGAATAAAAAAGAAGTTTTCATTAATGGTGATGGAGAAACTAGCAGAGATTTCTGTTATGTTGAAAATGCTGTGCAGGCAAATCTTTTAGCAGCAACTACTGATGATGATAATGCAACTAACCAAGTTTATAATGTCGCTTTAAATGATAGGACAAGTCTAAATAAATTACATCAAATAATAGAAGAAGGATTAATAAAAAGAAAAAAAGGATTAGAAAAAATACAACCAATTTATAGAGACTTCAGGCCTGGCGATGTTAGACATTCACAAGCTAATATAGAAAAAGCAGAAACACTTTTAGGTTATAGTCCGGAGTATACAGTGTCTCAAGGTTTAGATGAGACTATGGATTGGTATATAGAAAGAACTAAAAGTTAAATTTTATTGTAGGATTAAGAAATGAATAAAAAAGTGTATGTTGGAATGAGCGCAGACTTACTACACCCAGGACATATAAATATAATAAACGAAGCTGCAAAATTAGGAGATCTCACTGTAGGGGTGCTCACTGATACTGCAATAGCTAGTTATAAAAGACTTCCATTCATGACTTATGAACAACGAAAAAAAGTTGTTGAAAATATTAAAGGCGTGTCCAAAGTAGTTGCACAAGAAACACTAGATTATAGAGATAATTTAAATGCATTAAAGCCTGATATCGTTGTTCATGGAGATGATTGGAAAGAGGGTGTTCAACTCAAAACTAGACAACAGGTAATTGATACTCTTGATAAATGGGGTGGAGAATTAGTTGAATTCTCATATACACAAGGAATTTCATCAACTCAATTAAATAATGCATTAGCAGAAATAGGAACAACTGTTGATGTTAGAATGGCAATGCTTAGAAGATTAATAAATTCAAAACCAATTGTTAGAATTTTAGAAGCTCACAATGCATTAAGTGCACTTATTGCAGAAAACACACAGGTAGAAAGAAATGGAAAAATGGTTAGTTTTGATGGGGTTTGGTCAAGCTCTTTAACTGATGCAACTGCAAAAGGTAAGCCTGATATCGAAGCAATTGACATTACTTCACGCCTAAATAGTGTAAGTGATATTTTCGAAGTTACTACTAAGCCAATGCTTTTTGATGCTGATACAGGAGGCAAAACTGAACATTTTGAATTTACAGTCAGAAGTTTAGAAAGGGCAGGTGTAAGTGCTGTTGTAATTGAAGATAAGACAGGCCTTAAAAAAAATTCTCTGTTTGGAACTGATGTCAAACAAACTCAAGATACTATTGAGAATTTTTGTGACAAAATATCCCGAGGCAAGAAGGCACAAATTAGCAATGATTTTATGATTATTGCAAGAATAGAATCACTAATTTTAGAAGCTGGGATGGATGATGCTCTGACTCGTGCAAATGCATATATTAAGGCAGGTGCTGATGGAATTATGATTCATTCACGTCACAAGGATCCAGCTGAGATTATTGAGTTTATGAGCAAATTTAGAGCAAAAGATCAAAGCACTCCTGTCGTTGTTGTTCCTACAAGTTTTAATAGCGTAACTATTGAAGAATTTATTGAAATGGGTGTTAACGTTGTTGTGACAGCAAATCATATGCTTAGGTCAGCTTATCCAGCAATGCTCAAAGTAGCAACTTCAGTTCTTAAAAATGGTAGGACTCTAGAGGCTGAACCAGATTGCATGTCAATTAAGGAAATTTTGGAGTTCATACCAGGAACAAAGTAATGTCTCTTAACACAAAGAGTTTCATAGATAGCTTAATCCAAAATCAATACACACATCTTTGTGTCGTTCCATGTAGTTTTGCGAAATATGTTATTAATGAAGCTATTAATAATGATGGTATAGAATATTTGCCCGCTGCAAGTGAAGCAGTTGCATGCTCTATTGCAGCTGGACTAAAAATGGCAGGTAAAAAACCAATTGTTATTGTTCAGTCATCGGGAATGACAAATATGGGAAGCTGTATTACTAGTCTGATTAAACCATATGGGGTGACTTTTCCAATTTTAACTAGTTGGAGATCTTATAAAGAGGGGGATAGTGAAATTCAACATAAACACTTAGCTACAGAGCTACCAAAGTTAATAAATGCTTATGGCTATGAACATTGTATTTTAGATAATCAGAATTTAGAAAATGCGATTTCTCAAATAAATGATTGCAATGAAAGCAATATAATTTGCATCATTAAAAAAGATAGTTTTGAAAAAGTCGATCTTCATGACAAACATCAATTGGATCTATCTAACTACATTCCTAGAAGTGAATTTTTAATTGGATTAAATCAAGAATTTGGTGGTACAGATATATTATTTATTGGAACTACTGGCAACGCTGCTAGAGAAATGTACAGTTTTATGCCTGATACTAATAACTTTTACATGGCTGGTAATATGGGTGGAGCCCTTAGTGTAGGTTTTGGTGCAGCAAAAGCTGGAAAAAAAGTTGTTGTTTGTGGTGGTGATGCTGAATTTGTAATGCATATGGGAGGTATAACTACTGCGGGAAGAGATGCTAACCAAGTAAATCTAACCTATATCCTATTTGATAATGAACAGAATAAGTCAACAGGAGGACAAAATTCTTATCAGAAACATTTAGATTATATTAATCTTGCTATTAATTCAGGTTTTAATGTTGAAAATAATATTGTGAGAGAAGTAGAGGATCTTAAATCAGTTGTAAAACATATTAAAGGATTAAAATTCATTCATGTTAAATGTGGACTAGATGAGGAAACGCCAAGACCACCATTGGATGAAGTAAAAAAGAGTAAATTTTAATAGTTTCATTATTTATTTGATGAATATCAGTGATTATAAATCTTGGATATATAAAATATTAATTATTAAAAGAGGAGACATAAAATCAAAAAATTAACTTCACCAAATATTCTATGGGTGATTGTTGACTCGGTAAGAAATTATCATACGGATGCAGACGATCGAGGTCGAATAGACATAATAGATAAGCTTGCTAAAAAGGGAGTTGAATTTACGACTGCTGTAACTTCTGCTCCAAGCACGGTCATGTCAACAAGTGCAATGATGACAAGTGTACCAGCAATCTATCAGAGCCTCATTTATGAAGGTTTTAATAGTGAAACAAGAAGTCTTAATACTCTTCAATCAATATTGCAAAAAAATGGCTACAATGTTCTAAATACTATTTTCTTTCCAGAGGGTAGAGCCTATTTAGCTCCCATGATAGGCGATATATGTGAAAAATATTGGCCGGATCATTTAGATCGAAATGAATTTTGGGGCAATGATGATATAAATGAAATATTAGAAGCATTGCTTCAGGATGGATTAACTGAACCCTTCTTTTTATATTTAAATTATAACTGCAGGCATGACCCAAAAACTTCACAGAAAGTAGAGCATGGATTAACAATGCTTGAAGAAAAAGGTTTGCTTGAAAATACAATTATAGTAATTAATTCAGACCATGGTTATCCAGACCCTTCAAGGAATATATCCTACACACAAATGAGAGATTTAGGACATGATTTAATTATGACTGATGATAATATTCTTACACCTCTAGTATTTGTTGTTCCAGATACCTCACCAAAAGTTATAAAAGAACCTGTTTCATTACTTGATATCTCTCCAACTATTCTCGATATTGTCGGAATAAATGATGGGGAATTGAAGAATGAACATGAAATGGGTAAAAGCTTAAAATCTCTTATTTCTGAGGAAAATTTATCGCCAAAAAATCAAATACAAAGAGTTGATAATAGGTATATAGCACAAAATAACAGGCTTTCAGCACTAAGGGATAATAGATATAAATATATTTTTGATTTCGATAATAGTAAGGAATTTTTTTATGACATTAAAAAAGACCCACTTGAAATTGAAGATTTAATTAATGACGAGAAGAAAATTAATGAAATAAATAGATTTAGAGCTGCATTCAAAAGTGAAGAATCAAAAATTTTGAATCATCATTTATCTTTTATTAAAAAAAGAATGATTGAGACTATCGGAAAAGGAGTAAAAAAAATCGCTCTTGTTCAAATAAATAATGACAAGATATTGGACTTATGTAGGAGAGCAGCAGAAGAATTGAATATTGAGATAAACAATGTGGTAAGTGATTTAAAACTAACAAATGAAGGCAAGACCGAAACTTTTGATTTATGCATTCTTATTCTAGAAGGTACGAATCCAAGAATACATAGCCTCCAATATCATCTTTCAAAAAAAATAGAATCAAAAAAAATACTAATATTTAATGAGAACTTTACCAAAGTCTCAGCTCCAAAAAATTGGATCATAGCTTCTATAGAGAAATTTTCTAATGTACTTCTACCTAGATTATTTACCTCTCCTAAAACTTTTTTTGTAGATTTTTTTAACGCATTAAAACGATTATTGAAGTTAAAGAAATAATTATGACGATAAAATATTATTATCATAAGTTATAAAGCATTAATTATTTGTAGAGATTTGCTTAGATTATGAAAAATATCTATTTAAATATACTGTCCCTTATAAATGTAGGTCTAGGATTTATATTTATATTAGCGCTAGGTCAAAAACTTGGTTTAGGCGCTCAAACTGATGTTTATTTCTTTGGCCTTGTCTTTATTACTTATTTAGAAACTTTTGTAAATATTACATGGTTTGCAATAAAGCATTACTATGCTGAATTAAGAATACAAGATAAAAAATCCCTAAATAGCATATATATTACTTTGTTAAATAATATTATTCTTTCATCTGTAATTATCATATTTTTTTACTTTCTAGCTACATCTTATTTTGACTTTATGCCTCCGAAATATAAGGCTTTTTTAGATGTATTTATTTATTATCTTGTGATTAAGAGTCTGATGTCATACAACAAAAATATCTTAAATTTAGAACAAAAATATGCTTCAGTTTATTTAGTGAATATCTTTGTGTATGCAGTAAATTTATTGGCAGTTATATTTCTTATGGAAGAGAGTGTAATGATACTAGCTTATACTACAATTACATCAAGTAGTTTGGTTGTAATATGGCAATTGAAGAAGATCTTCGACTTAAATAATTTTAAATACGAATTAGTTTTTTATGAAAAGAATGTTTTTAGAGAAATATTTACTAGTTCGCTTAAATTAAATTTTGGGACGATTTTATATAACTCCAAAGACATAGCAATTGCTGCGGTTTTTGCAGGATTTGCTAGTGGTACATATTCATTATATAGCTATGCCAATAAATTTGTTGGAGTGATTACAGCAGTGGTTACAGGCCCAATTGAAGTTGTTTATAATGCAAAAATTAGTCATACGATAGCAAAAAAAGAATTTAAAAAAGCAGCGAAAAATCTATTAGAGACTTTGTCATTAACGTCGACATTATTTTTCTTATCGGGCTTAACAACATATTTTATTATGCCGATTATCCTAGAATTTATGTTAGGTAATAATATCAGCGGCAATGACATGGATATAATCCAGTATTTGTTTATGTTGTTAGCAATTTATAATTTCCTCAAAGTCATAGAATTGCCTTACAAGAAAGTTCTTAATTTATTTAAATTTTTCAATTTTTCAATTTACATAAATATAATTTATTTTTTCATAGTAGTTGTTGGCTACGTTTTAAGTAAGTTAGCAGATCTAAATTATGCATACATATTATTCTTCATAATAAGCGGGCAATTAGTAAAAGTATGTTTATCACTGTATAAATACAGGAACTCCATGTATAAAAATTATATTGTTAGCGGCGCAAATAAATGATTTCAACTTTTCCAAAATCAGCGCTTCTTTTCTTA
>TARA_B100000401_G_scaffold368660_1_pt1 | contig 12241 bp, 13 predicted proteins | sample TARA_B100000401 | Tara Oceans TARA_B100000401 (sample SAMEA2620786) | marine metagenome | biome: marine biome (ENVO:00000447); feature: surface water layer (ENVO:00002042); material: "saline water (ENVO:00002010), including plankton (ENVO:xxxxxxxx)" | depth 5 m
ATCCATATGTGTGTTGGATCAGAAGCTGTAACACTATTCCCAAACCATTCATGACCAGTTTCATGCATTATTAAAGGATCTATAACACCATACATAGGCCAGCTTTTGCTTCTAACACCGTTGTACATACTAAAGCCATTACCATATGTTACTGCCGATTGGTGTTCCATACCTAAATATGGTACCTCAACTAGCTTATAACCATCTTCATACCATTGATAATCACCAAAGTATTTTTCATAAAATCTTATTACTTCTTTTGATTGAGGGAAAAAATTTGAAGCTAATTCTTGATTATAATCTAAAACGTAATGGTTCATGAAATGTGTTTTACTATCTTTAACAAAGGTGTCTTGAACTGCTACATAGTTTCCAATTTGAACTGATACATTATAATTATTTATAGGATTAGTTACGAACCATTCATATGTAGTCTTATCACCTAAATCTTTGACATTTCTTAATTTTCCATTTCCAACTGCGACTAAATTTGAAGGTACTGTATATGCCATTCTTACACTATCTCCTTCAGCTGTAATATGATCTTTATTAGGCCACCAAATTCTTGCACCTTCACCTTCACAAGAAACAGCAATCCAGTCTCGTCCATCTTTATCTTTTGACCAAGTAAATCCTCCAGCCCAAGGGGGATTATCAGCACTTTGAGGAACTCCATCATAAAAAACAGTAAACTCAAAAATATCACCCTTTTTTATTGTTGATTTGAAATCAACTAATACAGCATCAAATTCTCTTGAAAAAGATATATCCTGATTTTTATAAGTTATTTTTTTGATATTTAAATTTTCCGCTAAATCAATTTGCAATTTATCTAAATCTCTTACACTCTGAGCTTTAACTGTTACAAAACCATTTAGCGATTTCTTTTCAATATCAAAATCAATATTTATATCGTAAAACGATACTTTATATGATGAACGATTATCATTTAAATTACCAATTAAAAAATTATTTGGGGTTAATTCTGGTAAATTATATTGATCGCCATGAGGCCTATTTTCTTGGCATGATATCAATGAGATTAAAAGTATATTAAAAATTATTTTTTTCATAATAAGTCCTTGTCTTAAAAATATTTTGAGCAAAAATTATATAGTATAAAATCAAGCAAAATAAAAACCATAATAAGATTGCAAATGCCTCTTTTATTAAGAAAAGAATATATATAATTGTTAAATATATTATCCATTTTATCCAGTTTGGCTGATTCCAAATCTTTATCATAAATTTCATCATAGTATTTTATAATATTAAGTTTTATAATTTAGCAAATATTAACAATCCCTTTTTATGAAAAAAAATAATGTATATATAATTATAGGTGCAAGGCCTCAATTTATAAAGTATGCTCCATTATCACATCAACTAAAAAAAATAGTTAATGCAAATATTATTGTTATTCATACTGGGCAACACTTTGACAACAATATGTCAAAAGTTTTTTTCGACAAACTTAATGTAGATCCTCCTACAATTAATTTAAATATTAATAATCTGTCGCGGGGAGAAATGATTGGTGAAATGATTAAAAAAATTGATAATGAGTTCAGAAAGTGTAGTCCAGACATTGTTGTATTATTTGGTGATACAAATTCAACATTGTCTGGTGCTGTTGCTGCATCTTCATATCAATGTGAAATTATTCATGTTGAGTCAGGACTACGATCTTTTAATAAGCAAATGCCAGAAGAGCATAATAGAATTGTGGCAGACCACTTATCGACAATACTTTTTGTTTCAAGTGAAGTTTCAAAAATTAATTTAATTAAAGAAGGTATTAGTGAAGATAAAATTATTTTTTCTGGTGATATAATGCTCGATACTTTTTTAAGCAGTAAACAAAAAATATTTAATAAAAAAGCATATGAAAAAATGGAGTTGTCGAAAAGTAATTATATAATTACAACTATTCATAGATTGGAAAATACATCAGATAGTATTAGGCTAAAAAATATATTAAAGTCTTTGAACACTATTTCAAAACAGCTACTTCCAGTAGTATTTCCAATCCATCCTGCTACTAAAAAAGCAATGAGTTCATTAGATGTGGATATTACAAATATTATAATGATTGATCCTTGTGATTATATTACCTTTTTATCTTTGGTTGAAGGATCAAATTTTGTTATAACAGATTCTGGTGGTTTACAGAAAGATGCTTATTATCTTGGGAAAAAGACTTTAGTTTTCAGGAATGAATCAGAGTGGCCAGAACTAAAGATGGATAACGCATCAATTTTAGTTAATCCATTAGAAGTAAAAAATATTATTAATAATGCGAATAAATTGATGAATAATAAAATTAAATATAAAAGTTTTTATGGTGAAGGGAATGCTGCTTCAATAATAAGTAATAAAATAACTGAAATTTTAAACAAATGATTAATGTATTAACTTATAATTATCCACATAAAAAAACACAAGATCTTTTATTTAGATTAATTTCAAAAGATTATAGAAATGTATCAGTTTTTTCAACTCCATGGATTGAAAGAAAAAATTTTATTCCTCTTGTCCCACATAGACCATTTGAATTTCATAGAGAAGCGACTTTAGATATATACCCCGAAAAGTTATCAAAAAAATTAGGATATGATTATCATGAATTAAAAAGTCTAGATGAACTTCCTATAATAAAAAAGGAAGATTTTGTACTAATTGGTGGAGCTGGCATAATAAAAAAAGAGTTAGCTGACTCAAAAAGAATAATTAACTCTCATCCAGCATATTTACCTTATGTCAGAGGGTTGGACTCTATGAAATGGTCAATTTTAAATGATAAACCACTTGGCGTAACAAGCCATATTATTTCAGAAGAGGCTGACCAAGGATGGTTGATAAAACGATCATTTGTACCTCTTTTTGAATGGGATACATTCCATAGCGTTGCAGTAAGACAATATGAAATGGAAATGGATTTATTAGCAAGTTCAGTAGAAGATTTTTCAACAGCATCTTTGGAGTCGTTAAAAGATGATGAAATTCCAGTTTTTAGAAGAATGCCAAATAAATTACAAAAAGAAATGATTGAATATTTCCCAACTTATCTAAATAAACAATTACTAAAGACTTAATTTTATCATCTTTTGATAATACTCTTGGCATTCAAAATATATATCCTGATACATTTCATTAATTACTTTTTTGTTTTTATTATTTGATTTGATAAATCTATTTGTTTTAATAACAGAATCGTACCAATGTTTAGCCCATATTCCATCTGTAGAATAAATTTTATTTTCCCAGCTTAGCATACTATTGTCAAACTCTATACCAAGTTTAAAGCACCATTTTTTAAGAATTTTTTCAGGATTTTCGATTAATTTATTTGAATCAATTACAACAAAATCTATATCCTTTTTTTGTAAGTAGTTAATTAACTTATACTGTTGTAGAAACCCAAGTTCTAAAATGTCATTAAGTCTGTTTTTAACTGTATAAGAATTAATAACAGATATAGGATCGCGAAGTAGGATACAGTTATGAAAATTTTCAATCCAATTTAATTTTTCCAAATCAAATAAATGGTGTGCCATGTGTTTCTGATACCAAATACTTTTAGATTGAGGGATTTTTTTAGTTATTGAATTTAAAACTTTTGTAAATGAATTGGGGTAGGAGCTTATAATTTCCTTATACATAGGATGTTTTTTTCTGCTTTTTTTCAAATAAAACGCATAGAATGGTTCATCCGATACAAAAGTATCTTTCCTAGAAGACCATGATCTCATTAGTGCTGTTGATATATTTCTTGGCCCAGACCAACAAGCTATTTTCATATTATCTTGATATACTCATTTATTTTTTCTTGGTAAAGCTGTTTAATTTCGTTAACCAATGAGTCATTACATGTTGACCTCAGCTTTCTATTTTCAAGTTTTGAAACAGGTATAACTCCTGCAAAAGTTCCAGTAACAAATGCTTCATCGCAATTTTCAATTTCTTTGAATTTAAAGTTTTTTTGAAAACAGGGAATTTGATTTTTTTTACATATTTGAATGACTTTTTCTCTCGTAATACCATTTAAACAATACTTTCCATTTGACGTATATATAGCTTTATCTTTTATAAAGAATAGATTGGTTGAATTGCAAGTACTAACATATCCATGAATATCATTCATTATTCCTTCATCATATTTCAGTTTGTTTGCTTCAATACTTGCCAAAATACAATTAAGCTTACTTAAAGTGTTGTATTGAGGATTTTGTATAAAATCATTTGGTCTAATATTTGAAACTCTCCCTATCCTTATTCCTTTAATATATACCTTGGGATCAGTTTTTTTATGTTCTGGTATAATAACAAAGTTTATCGGCCCAACATTTGCATTTGGGTTTTGATATGGAGTTATTTTATTTCCTCTAGAAACAATCAGTCTTATATGAATGTCATTTTTCATATCATTTTTAGTAAGTGTCTTATTTATTTCAAAAATTATCTGTTCTTTAGATAAAGATATATTTAATGAAATACCTTTAGCACTTGCAAAAAGACGTTCTAAATGATTTTCAATAAAGAGCAATTTTGATTTATGAAACCTTATTCCTTCCCAAATTCCATCTCCAAGCAAGAATCCGCTGTCGAAAACTGATATCTTTGCTTGACTACGTTTGATTAACTCTCCGTTAATATTTATAAATATTTCATCATTTCTGGGGTCTTGTATATAAGAATGACTGCTCATTTGTGGGCCCACAGGGACTTGAACCCCGAACCTGCGGATTATGAGTCCGTTGCTCTAACCAATTGAGCTATGGGCCCTAACTAAATATTTCAAATTTTTTATTAAAAAAACTAATAATATAAATTATATTTACTTACTATTTTATTGTATAAAAAATCTTTTATGAAAACTGGAAAACACTCAATAGTAATTGATTCAGAAGTTGGATCTGGGACTCAGATTTGGCATTTTTGCAACATTTATGGCTCTAAAATAGGACAAAATGTAAAAATCGGATCATATGTCGAAATACAAAACAATACTAATATTGGTGATGATTCCATTATTAGTTCTCATTCTTTCATTTGTTCTCTAGTTGATATTGGGAAAAATGTATTTATTGGTCACTCTGTTATGACTGTCAATGATATTAATCCTCCTTCATTTAAAAGAACAGGTTCAAAATCAGAATGGAAAGAAACTAAAATATGTGATAATGCTGTTGTTGGCAGTGGTTGTGTTATTTTTCCAGTAAGGATCGGCACCAATTCTGTTGTTGGCGCTGGGTCTGTAGTAACTGAAGATGTACCAGATAATACCAAAGTTGCTGGTTCCCCGGCAAAAATAATTGGCAAAGTATAATTATGAAAATACCATTTGCAGATATTAAGCGTCAATATCATTCAATAAAAACCGAGGTGCATGAAGCTATAAATGAAGTTTTAAATGATACTGCCTTTATTAGAGGTAAATATGTCAGTCGTTTTGAAGAAAATTTTTCAAAAATGTATGGAGTTAAAAATGTCGTTGGTGTTGGCAATGGAACTGATGCTATCTATTTGGCATTAAGAGCTTTAAATATAGGTCCCGGAGATGAAGTTATTACTGTTTGTAATTCTTGGATTTCCACATCTGAGGTAATTGGGCAAGTGGGAGCAAGCGTAAAGTTCATTGATATAGAATCTGATAATTACAACATAGATGTCAATTTAGTTGAAAGAGAAATATCAGAAAAAACTAAAGCTATTATTCCAGTACATCTTTATGGACAGCCTGTCAAAAATTTTGACAAATTAGTTAAGATTGCAAAAAAATATTCTCTCTATATAATTGAAGATTGTGCTCAAGCAGTTTTTGCTAAGTATAAAGACATGAACGTAGGAACAATAGGTGATATTGCTACTATTAGTTTTTATCCAGGAAAAAATTTAGGCGCGTACGGAGATGCTGGTGTTGTTATTTCCAATAATGATGAATTGTCAAAAAAGGTAAGAATGCTTGCAAACCATGGGCAAGAAAAAAAACATACTCACATTTATGAAGGAATTAATTCAAGAATGGATGGTATACAAGGCAATATAATAAACTTAAAATTAAATTATATTTTAGATTGGACAAAAAAGAGACAAGTAATCGCAAAAATTTATGATCAAAACTTATCAGACATAAAAGATATTACAATCCCAAAAATTGATCAAAATTCTACGCATGTTTATCACCTTTATGTGATCTGCGCTAAAAAAAGAAATGATTTGCAATCTTTTTTAAAAGACAATGGCATTGGTACAGCTCTTCATTACCCCAATATTTTACCTTTGTTAGATTGCTATAAGCATTTAGAGTTGTCAGGTAATGATTTTCCTGTTGGTAAAAGGCTTTCATCAGAAATACTTTCCTTGCCTATGTTCCCTGAAATGAATCAAGATGAAATTAAATATGTATGTGATAAAATTAGAGAATTTTATAAATGATGCAGTTTATTGATTTAAAAAAGCAGCAAGATAAAATTAGAGAATCATTAGATGCTCGAATCAAAAATGTCCTAGATAATGGACAATACATTTTAGGTAAAGAAGTTAATTTATTTGAAGAAAATTTATCTCAATTTGCTAATGTTAAGCATTCCATTGGTTGTTCTAATGGTACTGATGCTCTGATTCTAGCTTTGATGGCATTAGATATAGGTCCTGGAGATGGAGTAATTACCGTCCCATTCACATATATTGCTACATTAGAAGCAATTGTTTCAGTAGGTGCAACACCTATTTTAGTTGATGTTTATGATTCAACTTTTAATATAAACCCAGAGGAGGTTGAAAAGGCTATAAATAACTCAAACGTTAAAATAAAAGCAATTATGCCTGTAGATTTATTTGGTTTGCCAGCTAGATACAGAATGATTAATGAGATTGCAAAAAAATATGATATCAAAGTCATTGGAGATGCAGCTCAATCATTTGGCGCATCAATTAATAATCAAAAGATAGGAAGTTTTGCAGATATTACAACAACATCATTTTTCCCAGCAAAGCCCCTTGGGTGTTATGGAGACGGTGGTGCTGTATTTACTAATGATGAAAATTTATCAAATAAATTAAAATCATTGAGAGTACATGGAAAAGGAGTTGATAAATATGATAATATCAATGTAGGACTTAATTCAAGATTAGACACTATTCAGGCAGCTATTCTTTTGGAAAAGTTAAAAATTTTCCCAAATGAAATTGATATAAGGAATGAAATAGCAGACTATTATAGAGAAAAACTTTCTAAACTTCCTCTTAAATTTCAAGTAATACCTAAAAAATATAAATCAGTATATGCACAATTTTCTATTCTTTTCGAAACTGGTCATCAACGAGATTTAGCACAAAATAAGTTGAGCAAACATGGAATACCATCTGTTATATATTATAGAATACCATGTCATTTACAAACAGGGTATTCTTTTCTAAACTATAAATTAAATGACTTTCCAATTTCAGAAAAATTGTCTGAAAGAATTTTAAGTTTACCAATGCATCCATACTTAAAAAAGAGTGAAATAAATAAAATATGTGAAACGATCGAAAAATGTTTTTAAAGTGGCATAAATTTAGGAGGTTTTAAAATGAGTGATTATAAAGCAAGAATTGGAATTATTGGTAAGGGATTTGTAGGTACAGCTGTAGCACATGGTTTTTCTACTCAAACTGGTTTTGGAGCATCAATAAAGATTTATGATAAAGATCCAGTAAAGAGTATGAATAGTTTAAATGAAACAGTAAATGAATCAGATTTTATTTTTCTATCTGTACCAACACCTTCAAAGAAAGATGGATCTATTGATTTAAGTATTTTGAAAGATGCTATAAAATCAATTGATAGTGTGAATGAATCTGACAATATCATTCTTGTGAGATCAACAATTGTTCCTGGAACAACAAGAGATATTCAAAATGAATTTCCAAAATTAAATATAGTATTCAATCCAGAATTTTTAACAGAAAGATCAGCAGCTTTTGATTTTATTAATCAATCAAGAGTTATTCTAGGCGGAGAACTTGAAAATACATTACGAATAGAAGAACTTTACAAAAAAAGATTTGGAGAATACCTTCCAGTATTAAAAACAAATTTTGAAACTGCAGAACTTATAAAATATATGAACAACTTATTTTTTGCTACGAAAGTTTCTTTTTTAAATGAAATGAAATTATTAGCTGATAAAGTTGGAGTAAATTGGTCAGAAGCATTAGAAGGTTTTATATTAGATGGCAGAATTGGTCATTCACATCTTCAGGTTCCAGGCCCTGACGGTAAATTTGGTTTTGGAGGCAGTTGTTTTCCTAAAGATATTCAAGCTTTGATAAGTTTTGGAGATAAAATCGGTGTTGACATGAATGTCTTAAAAGGTGCATGGGAAACTAATTTAACAGTAAGGCCTGAAAGAGATTGGGAGAAACTTAAAGGAAGGGCTGTTTCAATTGAAGAATAAGATAATTTGGCTTACCGGTCAACCAGGCAGCGGTAAAACAACTATTGCAAAAGCTTTAAAAAAAAAGATATTAAGTAATTGTAAAGATAATAATGTTATCTTAGTTGACGGCGATGATTTAAGAGATATAACAACTAATAAAGATTATTCAAGACAAGGTAGAGAAAAAAATATAATTACCGCACAAAAAATTGCTCATTTCCTTTCAAATAAAGATTTTATTGTGATTGTTGCTTTAGTTGCTCCTTATTTAAACATTCGAGAAGAATTTAAGTTAATCACACCTGTCTTTGAGATTTATTTGCATACAGAAGAAATTAGGGGCCGTGAACATTTTTTTGCTAAAGATTATGAAAAACCAAAAAAAGATTTTTTAGATATGGATACAACAAAAAAGACAGTTGAGGATTGTGTGGATGAAATACTCTCTATTTATTGGTAGATGGCAGCCCTGGCATGAAGGGCATAGATGGTTGATAGATCAAAGATTAAATGAAGGATTAAATGTTTGTATTGCAATTCGAGATGTAGATAAATGTGATTCAAATCCTTTTTCACCAACTGAAATAAAAAAAAATCTTGAACGAGAGCTCCATGATTTAATTACTTTAAAAAAAGTTAAAGTTATTATTATACCAGATATTGAATCAATAAATTATGGTAGGGGAGTTGGATATGATATTATTGAACATTTCCCGCCAGAAAAAGTAAAGAAGATATCAGCGACTGAAATCAGAAAAAAAATATTTAAGAAATAATTGATAATACTATATAGTACTATCGTGCTCAATAGCTGCATTGTAAATAAGCATGAAATAAATAGAATAAAGAATATATTCATGTATTACTAGCAAAAATAAAAAAGTATAAAAATCTATTTCTAAAAAATATGCAGAACTATATAGCGCAATAGAAGATATTAAGTATCCATATTTCCATAAAGCTCCTTTTAAAACAAATTTTTTTATCGATAATAATTGACTTACACTAGATACTATAAATTGTATTAAAAATATAAATGCTAGATATTGAGCTATTAAACCTGACTCTTTCCATTCTTCTCCTAAAAATAAAGGAAAAAATTTTGGACTTAAAAAGAATATGGAAATAAAAATAGGAAATGCCATAAAAAATAATTTTTTTGTTGAATCCTTCAAAAATGCCATGATCTTATAGTTCTTATTTATCATTTCTGAAATATCTCTATAAAAAACTTGACTAAAAGATTCTCCGATCAAAGTTGTTGGAATAGAAATTAGCCTCGCAGCTAAAAAGTATAATCCATTTATTGCCTCACCTCCGATGAATAGTATAAAAATAAAAGGTAGATTATGAGTTATTTTATTTGCAATAGAAGAGGGAGCATTGTAGAGTGGGAATATTTTATACTTATTTAAATTTAAAACGAAATTTTTTTTAGAAATATCTGACAAAATATTTTTATCAAAAAAATTCTTTTTTATTAGTGCAATATAGGTAGCTATAAATCCACCTAAATAACCAATGAGTATATTTAAAGTGCTTACTTTAAAAAAAGATAAAATTATTGGTATTATATTTTGAAAGATTGCTCTTAAGATTTTTGCAAAAGAAATCGATTTATAATTTTGAAATCTAGTATTTATTATGTTTAGAATATTAAATATTCCTATTAAAAGTGACATTAATGGTATGAATAAAAATATTTTTTTATCTAAATTATTTTGTAAAAAAATATCTCCATCAATTAGGTAAAAAATTAATGTAAGAAGTATTGTGGATAAGAACATTAAAGCAAAACTTATTGAAGCTAAACTCATTGCTTCATTATCTTTTTTAGGCTGAACAATTGCTACTTCATATCTCCCACCAATCATTATTGATATAATTCCAGTTATGCTAAAAAAAATCGCAAAAATACCAAAATCTTCTGGTTTATAAATCCTTGATAGTACAGGGGTTAAAAAAATTGTGATTAACTGAGCAGTTAAAGTACCCCCAACTAGGATGACAATATTTTTATTTGAGTTATTCAGTTTATTTAGCACTATAATAATTATCTATTTTTTTTCATCAAATTATAACTTTATATTAATATTATGTCTTATAAAATAATATTCAATTTAAAATCTTTATTTGACTTAAGAAAAAATCCTAAGATTTTATTCAAATTCATCTTTTTAAGCTTCATTTTATCTACAATAATCTATTTTATCACACCTAGAGAATTCGTTTCTCGTGCTTCAGTTTTACCATCGCAATCTGATTCAAATAACTTAGGTGCAATGGCATCACTAGCTAGTCAGTTTGGATATAATATGAATCAAAGTAATAACCCATTGACAGATCCTAGCGTTATAAAGGAGATAGCAAGAAATGATAATGTATCTTCAAAAATTTTAACTCACATTTTTACTTCTACAGATGGAGAATCAAAAGAGATATTTTATTATCTTTATCCAAATGAAGATTTAAATAACCCATTAGATTTTGAATTAGGTAAAAAGCATCTAAATAAGAAAATAATTAATGTTTATCAAGACATAGAAAGCTCTATTATACACTTTAAGGTTACAACTACTAATCCAGATCTTTCTTATGAAATTTGTAAGCTAGTTTTTAAGGATACAATTGCTAAGATAAATAGCCTAAATTCATCTAATAATAGTCAAAAGTTATCTTTTCTAAGAGAAAGAAATGAACTACTTAAACTTGATTTATCTCAAAAACAAGATGCATTAAAAGAATTTCAAGAAAAAAATATTTCTTCCAAATCTCCTGCTTTACAACTTGAGATTAGCAAACTTATAACAGAAATAGAAATCATTAAAAATATTTATATGGTTTTAAGAGGCGAAGAAGAAACATTAGCAGTTGAAGTTAATAATAATAATAACGGTATTTTTTTAATTAATGAACCTTACTTACCTGTAGAGCGTTCATACCCTAAAACAAGAAACTTAATTTTTATTTTTTTGTTTTTAAATTTATCTTTTGCAGTACTGCACATTCTCAAAAATTCACAAATTATTGAACTAATTGACAATTAACTTTAAAACGGTTTTTTTTCTACTCGTATGTAGATTTTTAATTGATATTTTATACTACTTAATAAGTTTTAAAATATATTCATACCAAGGATATTCAGCCAATTTAGAATTATACTTAGTTAATTTACCTTTCTCACTCTTTTTTATTTTTCCATTTATTTTTAACGATGACAAAAATAATATTTCAAATTATTTAATATTTATTTTACTGATTGGAATATTATTACCTCTTAGTTCTTTATTTGCTTTTGGGGCATCCCCTTTAAGTTGGTATTTGATAAATTTGATATCTTTCTCTTTCATAGTTATTATGAATAATTTTATGTCTAATATTCATTTAGATGTTCCGTATTTAAATAGTTTTAACCTTTTTAAAATTGCTTTTTATTCTTTTTACATAATTTCAACCATTGTATTTATATCGAAATATGGAATTGATATTAACCTGAGCAGCTTTTCACTTACTAGTGAGTTAATTTATAGTCAGAGAGGGCTTTTTAAAGATTCTAATCCAGGTTATTTAATTTTAAATTTTTTTACGTTAGGGCCACCCCTACTTTTTGCATATTCCATAGTTTATAGAAAATTTTTTTTAACAACGGTATCATTGATACTTACAATTATAATTTTTTCTACTTCTTCTGAAAAATCACTTTTGTTTTCAATGGCACTTTATTTGGGAGTTTTTCTTATACACAGTTTTTTTAATAAGGTTAATCAGAAAAATTTACTTAAAAGCTACATATTTATGATATTGTCTGCCTCATC
>TARA_B100000401_G_scaffold67262_2_pt1 | contig 12099 bp, 10 predicted proteins | sample TARA_B100000401 | Tara Oceans TARA_B100000401 (sample SAMEA2620786) | marine metagenome | biome: marine biome (ENVO:00000447); feature: surface water layer (ENVO:00002042); material: "saline water (ENVO:00002010), including plankton (ENVO:xxxxxxxx)" | depth 5 m
AATGTCTCTCAAAGAATTATTTGAAAAAGTACAGGACGGATCTCTAAGAACATATCGTCCGAAATCAGATTCCAGATTCCATCGAGATTTTGAAGTTGATTTAGAAGGCGACATAATGGAATGGTATGATAATAATCTAGATACAATTTTATCTGAATCCATATATTCTCAGGAAATCAGTCACTCGGATAAGGCAGAGATTTCTATCTTACTAGCGAAATGGTGTTCCTTTTCTGAGTGGCGTTGTTGGGAAGCTCGTCTTTTTCTATATGTTGAACCTTCGTTAAATTATTCTATTTCGAATACAAATGATTTCCTGAATTTTTCATTATGGAATAATTTCCATTCATGTTTATCAAAAACCGATAAGAAATCTTATTCGGAATCTGTTGTTCTTGATTGGATGAAAAGGAGGGAGGAATTAGGAGAGACGATGGAACCCTCGGAAGATCCACGTATTTTACCGACCATGAACTCTCATAGTAACTCTAGTGAATTATTACATATTTTTCTAAATAATTTTGATTCTGAGGATGTTGGTTTACTAATAGGTCGTGAATATCTAGAGTATGAATCTTGGACGCTGAATGGAAATTTTTTGTATGAAGGGGGTACGGTGAACAATGACTAAATTGCCTTTAATTCCTCCACCACCTCTCGACTCTATGGATGATAGTTTTGTCGTTTTAGGACGTTTTCAACCATTTCATAAGGGTCATGCAGCAATGATAAAATCAGCCGAAGATTATCGCTCTGAAAACTATCCTAACTTAAATTTAGTTATAGCTATAGGTTCTTCTAACCGTCCCCAAACATTACAGAATCCTTGGTCATATAACGAGAGAGCGGAGATGATTTCTTCATGGTTGCGTAATGAAGAAAACATTGATGCTAAAATTGTATCAATCCCAGATATTGACGATCCTCCTAATTGGGTGAGTCATGCTGAGACCTATCATGGTCATTCCGGCGTATTCTTTAGTAGTGATGATTATTCATGTAAATTATACCAAGATTCTGGATGGATTACCGTATCAACGCCTTTGGTTGATAGAAGTAGATTTGAAGGTTGGAGGGTTCGTGAAACTGCTAGGATGCTCTCAACAATAAATGATGAAGAGGCAATAAGAATGGTATTGGGTGAATCTCTGCCCCAATCAGTTGTCGATTATTTAATTTCTAATGACTCACTCAAAAGATTGGCCTTCTTGGGTGAAGGTGGTGAACCAGTTGGATAATCTATACTAAATCGTCCGGGCTGAATTCACAATATCCTTCGCATGTATCAATAACTGTTCCTTCTGAAAGATAATTAAATGCCATTTCTCTCGCAATTGGAAGCACTCCAATAGCATCATGTGCCGGATGTGGCTCTTCTCCATACTCGTTTCCTACGGGGGCTTGTAAATATCCTCCGTCAAAGAAGACTCCTACCGAGCCTGAATGGCCCTCTCCAACGATTGTGAGCCCATAAGGACTAATTGTTGATGAATTTAGTAAGGCAATATCTCCTGTCCTCATCATTCTGGCGGATGAAATATTTGAAATTTGTAAATCTGAAATTGAAAATAACGTCATTAATTCAAACGGTTCAATTTGGTCTTCATAACCTTCTTTTCTTAAACTTAAAAATGTATCAGTTTCAGTAGAATCCCATAGAGATTGCATTATTGACATAGCTACTGCCCTGTCTAATTGATTATCATATCCATATTCGCTGGCAAAAACAAAATAGAATTTATCATATTGCGTACATCTCTCAATTATATGTGAAAATGATGAACCACCAGCCCACAAAACTCCTCTATTCAAATCTGGCGATAGTCCGATAATCGATGGTCCTCTCAACGCTCCATTTGAGTAACCAGTGTATGTTGGATTTGTGGTATCAATTAATTTTTCATTTCCATCTTCATAGTAGAATTCAGGTAAATCTGAACATATTCCCATGAAAGTTTTAATCATTACAACCTGATTAATCATCGCTTGTTCAAGCCTTTCAGCTTGATGTTGAAAGTAGTGCATATTCAGAACTGCATACTCAATGCTAGCGAAATCATCATCAGCCCATCCATAGAAACTTGTTCCTAGCATTGCAGCATTATTTTCATTTGCCCAGCCACTAAGTCCGTCGGTGTTACCATTACCAAGGAAACCATGACCCCAGATTATCAAATCCGCTGGCTCTTGTGTTGTTACTGCGGAGTATGGAATAACTAACCAAAATGGTATTTCTCTATTTTCAACGAAAACGGGCGTTCTATCCTCCGCCGAAGCTCTTCGGATAAGTGCTGGTGGGAAGAAAGATTCTGTGTATTGAGGAGCGGTAAAAGTTCCAGTGATTAACCAATGACTAATGTTCCCATCTTTTGTTTTCATTTCATTATTTTCTATGGTACAGCTTATTCCATCTCCAGTTCTTTCTAATGCATCATTTCTCATTGAAATAATAGGCCCTATCATAGATTCAGTAGATGATGTATGAAAACTCCAAGCGGTTTGTAATTGATTAATTGAGATATCTGTGTTTGATTCAATCCAAGAAAATAAGTTTTGAAATTCAGCTCTTCTATTTTCTATGTCTGGCGATGAAGTAGTAATCTGATCTCTCAATGCAGCAAATCCATCAGGAGTCGGGACCAGATTTCCATTTTGGTCTACTAATCCTGAAATTATTACAACATAAGGAGTATCATGTTGTAAAGCTTTAATGGTTCTAATGTGAAGAATTGTTGGTTGATCAATCTCGGATCTTATGTCTAGCTCAACCCAATGTGGGATTAATTCTCCAGTTAACTTGTTCATTAGAACAGTTGAGTGCCCACTTTCAAGACTCTTTGAAATACTATACTGACCGGCTAAATCAGAAACATCAGGCTCTATAGTAAATGCTGTCATTATTTGTGTATTCGGACTCGCCCCATCCATTTGATTTAATATCGGAATTTCTATTGGATTAACGGTGCCAGAACCCGGTATTGTGTTGGATGAATAATGTATTCTTTTACCCGTAATTGTACCAGGATCATCTATTAGAAATGCATCAGATGGAAATGGTAGCATACAGTGAATTGAGTTCGTATTATCGCATCCATCAACATGCGCAATCTGAAGAATCTCTTCAGGTTCTTCAAAAATACAGCTGTCATCATTTACAGTAGCATTCTCATCGTAATTCACAGCATTAACATCAGTACACCCCAATTTATCAATAAACTCTTCGACAATTTCTTCATTTGTTCCTGTGCATCCAGAGAGTACCATCGAGACACACAACAATACAGCCATTATCCTACTCATAGAATGACGAGTTAAAGGAAGGCTATCAATATTAGTTATCCGAAACTATAACTTTCACAGGCCTTAATACACGATCATGAAACATATACCCCTCTTCTACAATTTCAACTACTGAACCAGGTTCTTTCCCTTCTGGGGTGGGAATTACAGCTATAGCCTCCATGAATGAAGGATCGAATAATTTATCTCTTGCATCAATCTTTTGTACACCCTCATTTTCTAATGTACTTCTCAATGATTTTAGCGTCATATTAACGCCTTCAATAAATTTTTCTGATTCATTATTTTCAATTGAAATTGCTTTCTCCAGATTATCAAGAACTGGTAGAATTTTCGATGCTAAATTCATGCTTGAAAATTTAACCAATGTATTTCTCTCTCTTGCATATCTCTGCCTAAGGTTCACTATTTCTGCAGTAGAATATTGCTTTTCTTTTTCTAGATCTTGAATTTTTTCTTCAAGGGTTTTTATTGGGTCAATAATCTCACTTTCTTCGGATTTTTCTTCCTCGGAAAAATTCTCAGTGACTTCATCAACCTCGTCGGTCATGATACTTGGTTTCAATCATCCTTCAAGAATCCAATGGTCCTAGTTACTCAAGATAGAAGTATTCACCAGCAATTTTCTGCTCTCTATCTTTACGACTATCTGGTTTATTGATACGTGGCCTATGTGACTCATGATCTCTTCTAAATGTCACATTGACATCTTTTAGGAATTTATTCATACCTTTTCTAAGATTTAGCGGACCTACTGCATTGCCAGTTTTCCCTCCTTCGCCATCGAAAACCAATAATGAGTCACTAACAATATCAATAAAATAAATGTCATGATCAATCACCATAGCGGCTTTTTCATTACTTTCCATTGTTCTTCTGATAGCTTTAGCAGCCTCCATCCTAGCATTCGCATCAAGATGAGCACTTGGCTCATCCAGAAGATAAAGGTCAGCATCTTTACCTAAACAAATTACTATACTGACAGCTTGTAATTCTCCCCCGGAAAGTTTCTTCGCCTTTAACTCCAATAATTGATCAACTTGCAAAGGCCTAACAACTTGGGTATGGAACTCACCTGTTCTCCATTTATGTCCCAATTCCGTGTTTAACCAGTCCTCGACAGTTCCTTCGAAATCAGTATTCACATGTTGAGGCTTGTACGACACTACAGCTTCCATTGTACACCAGCCTTGGTCTGGCTCCATTTCTCCAGCAATCATTTTCACCATGGTAGTCTTCCCGGTTGCATTTGGCCCTACTACACCAACAACTTCCGCGCTTCTGACCATTCCTTCACCAGTCTTTAGGTGAAAGTTACCTAGGGTTTTTTCCATATCTCCCCACTTTAGAATTGGTAAACCTACTTCCTCACCTCTAACTCTACCTCTTAAAAATTGTATTGGCTTATCTCTAATTCTAACATTTTCTTCATTCAAGAAACCTTCTAGATATGCGTTTATTGCACTCCTAGTCGAGCGTGCTGGAGTGAATATCCCAAAAGCAGCTCTCTCTCCATAGACTATGTGTAGTAAATCGCATAGAACATCAAGAATAGCTAAGTCGTGTTCAACGACTATTACTCTCTTCCCCCTCTCTGCTAAATTTTGGATGATTTTGACCATTCTCATTCTTTCATGAATATCTAGGTAAGATGAAGGTTCATCAAAGAAATAAACTTCAGCCTCTTTCAACATTGTAGCACATATTGCGACCCTTTGTAACTCGCCACCTGAAAGTTGTCCGATATTTCTATCTAAGATATGATCTATTGCTAGTAATGTAGAATATTCATTCAATTCACCTCTTTCATCAACTTTTTCTAGTAATTCTCTAGCTTTCCCATCAAATATTTTAGGTAATTTATCGATATATTGTGGTTTCACAGCAATTCTAACTCCATCATCAGCAACTAATTGCAGATAATCTCTCAATTCTCCTCTCGGAAAGGACTCGATGATATCTTTCCATTCAGCAGAATTAATTGTCCAGTCACCTAAGTTCGGTTGTATTGAACCAGATAGTAGATTTATTGCTGTAGATTTTCCCATTCCATTAGGGCCTAATATCCCGACAACTTGCTTTTCTCTTGGTGCAGGAAGCCTGAATAATCGAAATCCATTTTGATCATATCGATGAGTCATCTCTCCTTCTAATTCCTCAGGTAAATTTGTAATTATTAGAGAGTCAAATGGGCATTTATTTACACAAATTCCACAACCAATACACAGTGGTTCGGAGATTATTGGTTTTCCACTGTCATCGTCGAGGATAATACATTCAATTCCATTTCTTACAGGAGGACAAAAAACCCAGCACTCAGCATTACATTTTTCTGGGCTACACCTATCTTCAAGAAGTACTGCAACCCTCATGTTTTCATCTCCCAAGTATTCCACTCAATATATCTTCTATCATTTGGCCTAATTTTGGCCATTTTTATTCACAATGCAAAGAAACGAAATCTTACGTATATGTACGCTGCTAGACCAATCTTTTCAGTTTTTGACAATTGGGTTCTTTCGGAAAACACATCTCCATCATTTTTCTCTATCTTCTTCATAATTGAGTGATAAAAAGTAGTCATTGCTGCTGGAGAATATCTACTGGATTTATCTAAGAGAGGGAATAATTTCATTCCTCTTTCCCTATACTTATCCGCTCTTTTGATGTATTCTTTTACGAATGGTTTCCATCCTGGATGATTTAGAATTTCTTTGCCACTTTTCAAGTCTTGCTCTGATATCCCAAATCTACTTAGGTCTTCAATTGGAAGATATATTCTATCTCTTTCAATATCTTCTGCAACATCTCTTAGAATATTTGTTAATTGCATATAAATTCCCCATGATTCAGCATATTCTCTAGCTCTTTTATCGTCATACCCATATATCTCGATACACACAAGACCTACCGTTGAAGCAACTTTGTAACAATAAGAGTATAGATCTTCAAAGGTTTCATATCTATTTCTATGGAAATCTTCTTCCATTCCACTAATCATATCGTCTAACAATTGTCTTGAAATACCATATTTATTCACAGTATCCTTCAATGCTATGAATATAGGGTCAGTCGATGTTAAGTTTCCATATGCAGTAGATAATTTCTTCCTGTAGTAAAATAATTGAGACATTTTGTCGTTGTAAGATGACCTGTCTAATACCGGAACTCCATCAATTAATCTCTCGATTTTAGTTCTATAATCTATGGATTCTTGATTATTTTCCGAACCGCCAGGAAAATAATCCACATAGTCTCCATCTGCTATGTCATCAGCTCTTCGGCAGAATGCATAATAGGCCATAATCGCCCTTCTTTCCTGTTCTGGAAGGTATTTGAATGAATGATAAAAATTTCCTGCTTCCCTTCTTGTCAATTCTTCACAATAGTCATATGCAGACTGAATAATGTCTTCAGGTAGCCTATTTTCCGACCATAACGCTGCATCGATATGAGAAAATGGATTAACTAATTCACCTCTAGAACCAATTACTCCCATGAATAATGCACTTTCTCTCAAAGTTTCTAAGGCCGTGATACTAATTGCATGTACGGCTTCTTTAGTTACGTTAACTGCATTACGAACTTTTTCAATTGGTATCGAATTATTTTCTTCTCCAATTAGTGAAATAGTGTTACCTAGGTCATACACCACCTCTGGTTCCGAATCACTAATCTGTCTTCCCGACATGCTACTTCTAACTCTACCCCTGTTGATTTACTCTTGAACTTCACGCAGGAATGTACAAGCTTTGAATCATCATTTTTTTATTTTTTTAGGATTAGTTCCAGTTATCGATAACAAAAAGGCTCTTCTTATTATTTTTTTAATCTCATTTCTCATAACCTTAATTCTATTTTCAGAGTCTAGAATATTTTCTTCACGCAGTAGTTTCAATGTTCTTTGCCCTATCAGCACAGGTAATAGACATGATAGGCGCAGTCTAATTTGTCTCTTTGGTAACATTTTGATATATTCAATAGCATCATCAAGATAATCTTCAGCCAAGTCTAGATATGAATCAAATAATGGCCTAAACCTTTCAATATTATCTGATTCAAGTAATTCCTCGGCACTCATTCCAATATCATGAAGTGCTTGATTTGGGATGTAACATCTCCCCATCCGTAAATCCTCAGGCAAATCTCTCAAAATATTGATTAATTGTAAAGATTTACCGAAATTGACAGCCCTTTCGAATAATATATTTTTTTTATCATCCGTAATTGAGAGTAGATGATTCAACGACATATGAGTCCAAAATTCACCTACACTTCCTGCAACTCGATAAGTGTAGTCATCTAATTCATTGTCATCGGTTAATGCAACTATCCTGTCTCCTGATGCATCAGTGAATCTTTCTAAATCTAATATTTGTCCACTAATTATTATATCAAGTAATTTCCTTATTTCCTTCCTGTCCGATTCAGTTAACGTTTCAGATTCTTCCAAATAATTAATTGGTATCACTGCATCATTGAGTAATCTTGCTTCCGCAGCATCTTCTTGTATTGCTGCTAAATCGGAGAAATCTGGTAGAGGGCTATTTTTATCTTGTATTCTTTGGTTATATTGCTTCAGTAATTTGAGTAATATTTTATTATCGCCCACCCTGGAGTCAGCAATGGTATCCGATAATCGTGGAAGTATATATCCCAAACCGATTTGTTTACGAATTTTTTTGGGCAGAACTTTCAAACTTAGGTAAAATGATCTTGAAGTTCCTTTTAGTAGGATATCTATTTCTTTTTCAGACTCACCATCTGTTGGCTTGCCCTTATCCATGAGTATGTGAATGCGTCATACATCTAAGTCTCTCGCATACGGATTTATCTTAATCCCGCATCTTTCAATGCCGTTACAAGTACATTTCCAATTTCAGAAGGATCCCTAGCGACATAAATTCCAGCATTTTCAAAAGCTTTAAATTTCTCTGCAGCTGTCCCTTTCCCTCCAGAAATTATTGCTCCAGCATGCCCCATCCTTTTACCAGGTGGTGCAGTAGAACCTGCAACGAAGCCAACAATTGGTTTTGTCATATTTTTTGATGCCCAATCTGCAGCATCTTCTTCTGCCGAGCCCCCAATTTCTCCAATCATGACTACTGCTACTGTTTGCGGGTCGTTTTCAAATGCTTCAAGACAATCAATAAATCCAGTACCATTTACCGGATCCCCTCCAATTCCTACACAAGTCGATTGTCCCTCTCCAACACTCATTGTCTGAGCCACTGCCTCATAAGTCAGAGTTCCCGACTTAGATACGATACCGATTCTACCTTTTGCATGTATGAAGCCCGGCATTATGCCAACTTTACATCCTCCTGATTCGCCTGGAGTAATTATTCCAGGACAATTAGGGCCTATCAGTCTAACATTTGAATAACTATTTACCCTTGCTACAGCTTTAATCATATCCAAAATAGGAATTCCTTCTGTAATACAGACAACTAACCCTCCACCTTTGACATGGAATGCATCTGCAGCTTCGATTATTGCCGCAGCAGCAAATTTTGCAGGGACATAAATCACACTAACATCGGCCTCGGTTTTTTCGAGAGCTTCGGCTACTGTGTTGAATACAGGGACCTTTTTATTTGGTAGCTCGACAATCTGTCCTCCTTTTCCAGGAGTTACTCCACCAACTACATTGGTGTTGTATTCATCCATCTTCGTTCCATGGAATGTACCCTGTTTTCCTGTTATTCCCTGAATAAGAACTCTACTTTCTTCATGAATCCAAATCGACATATTACTGTTCACCTCTTGTCAGATTGACAATCTTTTCAGCGCCTTCAGCAAGTGTGTCTGCTGTATGGACATCCAAATCACAATTATCCAATACTTCCTTTCCTTTTTGGTGATTGGTTCCAGAGAATCTTACTACTAACGGAACTTCTAATCCAAGCTCATTAGATGCTTCAATAACACTTCTGGCTACCATATCGCATTGAATAATCCCACCGAAAATATTTACCAATATTCCCTCCACATTTTCATCCTCAAGTATTATTCCAAAAGCAGTAGTTATTGAATCTCTAGTTGCTCCTCCTCCAATATCAAGAAAATTTGCTGGCTCTCCTCCGTACAGTTTTATCACATCCATGGAAGCCATTGCAAGACCAGCACCATTGACTAAACAGCCAATATTACCATCTAATTTGACATATGAAAGTCCGTGATTATGGGCTCTCGTTTCAACTTCTTCCTCTTCGGATAAATCTCTCATTTCATCTCTCCAAGGGTGCCTGAATGATGCATTGTCGTCAAAACTAACCTTTGCATCTAATGCTATCATATCTCCCGATTCAGACTTCACTAGTGGATTTATTTCGATCATAGAGCAGTCCTTTTCAACAAACATTTTTGCTAGAGACATTAGCATTGAAACTAATTCTTGTTTCGAAAATCCCTCAAGTCCTAAGCTATCTGCCATCTTGGAAGCATCATTTTTGTCCAATCCATTTACAGGGTGAGTCCAAATTTTGTGAATTGCTTCAGGAGTTTTTTCCGCAACTTCTTCAATATCTACTCCTCCTTCTGTCGATGCCATAATGAGTATTGATTTTGCTTCTCTATCAACTAGAAGGGCTAAGTAGTATTCATGTGCAATTGAGCATCCAGCCTCAATGTATAAATTATTTACAATTTTCCCACTACTTCCGGTCTGCTTGGTAACAAGTCTTCTACCGATTATGTTCTTTGCAAAATTTCCAACATCTTCCTTAGATGTGGCAATTTTCACTCCTCCTTCCATTACTAAGTCATTCGTTTCAGCGTCGTAGAGGGTCCCCTTACCTCTACCTCCAGCATGAATTTGTGATTTCACAGCTACTACTTTTGAGTTCAATGATTCATAGGCATTCAGGGCTTCATCTACCGTTTTACAATGTACTCCTTCCTGTACTTTGACTCCTGCATTTTTGAACAGAGCCTTACCTTGATACTCGTGAATATTCATGTCTCTCATACTCGCGAGTGGAAGACGCTCTTTGAACGATGCGCCTAACGATGTTCAAATCTTGAGCACGAAGTGCTGAAATCTACAGTCTATTCCGCTGTGGCATGGATGTTGTTGTTCTGGCTGGTGGTTTTGGAACGAGGTTAAGGCCCTGGACTGAAGGGAGAGCCAAGCCATTACTCCCGGTTTTAGATAAAACTCTATTAGAAAGGGTTGTGGAATGTGTTCCTTTAGAGATGATTGACAGAGTAGTTATTGCGGCTGGATACAGTGTTGACGAAATGCAAACTTTCTTTGATTCATCAGACCTACCCTTCGAAGTAATAATTTCAATAGAAGATGAGCCCTTAGGGACTGGAGGAGCGATTTCTAAATCGTATCAACATCTGAAAGGAGAAGGACCAGTGTTAATATTAAATGGAGATTTGGTTTCAAGTGTTAATGTAAATGATTTATTGAATCATCACAATGAAAAGAACGCTTTAGCAACTCTATCTCTATGGCATGTTGATGACCCTAGTAGATTTGGAGTGTGTGGCTTAGATAAATCTGGTATGATAACTAAGTTCCAAGAAAAACCAGAGCCAGGGACAGAGTTCTCTAATCTAATTAATGCCGGATGCTATCTGATTGAAAGAGAGGTTCTTGCATCTCTTTCATCTGAGAGGCATAGTATGGAAAGAACAGTATTTCCAGAGATTGCAAAAACTGGTAAAATGGCGGGCTTAGAATTCAAAGGTTATTTTGTCGATGCCGGAACTCCTCTTTCATTCATTGAAGCGACACAAGTTTGTATTTCTAATCAGAGATTTACGATTGGCTTTTCGGATGGGGATAATTGGTTCTATGATAGAGATTTCAATTCATTATCTCAGATTTCAGGCTCATCAATATCTAGCGGAGTTATGATAGGGGAAAGTTGTGAAATAACAGATTGCGTAATTCTTTCGGGCGCGGTAATTGGAGATAATTGTAAGCTAACTAGGTGTTTAATAGGACAATCTTCTACAATCAATAGCTATTCTGAAATTTCTGATAGGGTCATAGGTCATAACGAAATTGTCTAATCCCTCCGTCATCATCATATCTTCATCATACATCGCAGTATCATGAATGACGCACTAATCGTTGTCAATTTCAAGACTTATCAAGAAGCACATGGAGTTGCAGCAGAAGAATTAGCTAAGATAATGCAGCAAATAGAAACAGATGCTAGAATGGTTGCTGTAGTTTCTGCTTTTGATTTATCTTCCGTAGTTTCAGCCGCACCCAATCTTGAAGTATGGACTCAACATTTAGATCCAATAGGCTTCGGTTCCAATACTGGCTGGTTACATCCCGAGACTGCGATGGCTAGAGGTGCCAGTGGTACTCTGATTAACCATGCAGAACATAAAGTATCAATAGAACATATTGCTATGCTATTAGACACTATTCCTGAGAATTTCACTGTTTGTGCTTGTGCTGCCGATATTGAAGAAGCCAGAGCATTATCGGCTCTGGAGCCAGATTTTGTAGCTGTCGAGCCTCCCGAACTTATTGGGGGAGAGATTTCTGTGACTACTGCAGATCCAGAAATAGTTAGTGGTACTGCGATTGCTATCCGTGAAGTAAGTCAGAGTGTAGGAATTCTTTGTGGTGCTGGAGTAAAAAACGGAGATGATGTTTCAATGGCAATAAGTCTAGGGACTTCAGGAGTTCTTTTAGCAAGCGGTGTGACGAAAGTAAAAGATCCTCACTTTGCTCTGAATGATTTAGTTTCTAAAATCTAAAGTAATTCCTTTTAGACTAGTAAACGAGTATGGAATGAGAAAATTACTGTTTTGCTCTCTTCCTAG
>TARA_B100000401_G_scaffold333914_1_pt1 | contig 12022 bp, 11 predicted proteins | sample TARA_B100000401 | Tara Oceans TARA_B100000401 (sample SAMEA2620786) | marine metagenome | biome: marine biome (ENVO:00000447); feature: surface water layer (ENVO:00002042); material: "saline water (ENVO:00002010), including plankton (ENVO:xxxxxxxx)" | depth 5 m
CTAGTAGTATCTGCAATTGGTATTATGAATGTAATGTTTGTTTCAGTAAGAGAAAGAACAAGAGAAATAGGTTTAAGAAAAGCCATGGGTGCAACCAATTTTAATATTTTAACTCAATTCCTAAGTGAAGCAGTTGCAATAGCTATTATTGGGGGATCAGTTGGAATTGCTCTTATTCGATTAACCGTTTTTGGACTTGCTTCATTTCCTATTCCAAACTTTAATGGCGCAACACTTCCTATAAGTTTTGACCTAATTCTTGTATTTTACACATTCACCGTTTGTGTTATTATTGGTATTTTGGCAGGCTTAATTCCTGCAAGAGCAGCAGCAAATTTAAATCCTATTGATGCATTAAGAGATGAATAGAATAATTAATTATTTAATTGATACTGTTGGTGGAGTTCTTTTTTATTTTGGACAAACAAAATTAAGAACTGCTTTGACTCTAATGGGTATAACGGTTGGAGTATCCTCAATTATTGCAATTATGACAGTTTTAGAGACTTTTGAACAATCTACAGATGCTGTTGTTTCCGATATGAAAACCAATATTTTTTATATTACGAAAGATAATCCCATTCAAGTAACATTTGGTAATGATGCTGGATGGGGTAGGCAAAAAATACCAAGAATTACTTGGGATGAATATGAACAATTAAAAAGAAATCTTACTTTAACAACAAATATGGCTGCAACTACTGCTGAAGAACCTAGCGATAGGACAATATCAGTAGGTAAAGAAGAGCTTAAAAGTAGGCTTGCAAGTTTTTGGGGTTCTGATGGCGATGTATTATCTGTTTCTAAATATGACATTCTTGATGGGAGAAATATACAGGATGTCGATATAGAAAATGCAAGTAGAGTTGCTATAGTAGGATATTATATTAAAGAGCAGCTTTTTCCATACTCAAATCCTGTTGGGCAAAATATAGAAATTGATAATATTCCTTTTGAAATAATTGCTTTAACTGAACCCAAAGGTGAACTATTAGGTCAGAATATGGATAGCATGATAGGTATTCCTATAAGTACATATATTAAGTATTACGGAGGAAAAGGATGGAGAGGAAGACCTGATCTTCAACTTATTTTAGAAGCTGAATCAATGGATACTTTACAAGATGCAACAGATGAGGCTATTGGGGTATTTAGAGCTATTAGAAAAATTCCTCCAGGAGATCCAAATAATTTTTACATTGCTACTAATGATCAATTGATGGATACTTTTGGTAGCTTTACATCATCTATAAAGATTTTTGTAGGTCTAGTTGCAGGAATTTCTTTAATTGTTGCTGGTATTGGAATTGCTAATATTATGCTAGTCTCTTTAACGGAAAGAATTAAAGAAATTGGTATAAGAAAGGCTTTAGGTGCTAGAAGAGTAGATATTTTTTTACAGTTTTTAATTGAAGCAGTATTAATTTCTATTATTGGTGGAGTTGTCGGAATTATCTTAGGGTTATCTTTTGGTAATGTAGTAGCAACATTCTTAGAGCAAGATCCAGTGATTCCTTATGAGTGGGTATTATATAGTTTACAAATTTGTGCTTCTATGGGAATAGTATTTGGATTATATCCAGCAATAAAAGCTTCAAAATTGAATCCAATTGACTCAATGAGATACGACTAAATTTAGTGGCCTTTTACTTGCTGTAGTCTTTCTAATCCTCTAAATTGTCAAAAATAATTTATGTCAAAAAAAAATAAAATTTCAGAGCAAGAAGTAAGAAAAATTGCTGAACTATCTAGATTATCTTTATCAAGTGATGAGCTAAAAAAACGTACCGAAGATATGAATAATATTCTCAATTATATGGATACATTAAATGAAATTGATACTGATAATGTGGAAGAATTATATAATGTTAATGATATGAGTAATCCATTGAGAGATGACACTTTTGAACAATCTTTAGAAAAAAAAGATGTTTTAAAGAATAGTCCCAGTTCAAATGATGATTACATTGAAGTTCCATTAACTGTAAAGAAGGAAAGCCAGTGATTCTTGGCGTTATTCCTGCACGATTAAACTCCACTCGTTTCCCTAGTAAAATTATCTTCCCTCTAAATGGAAAGCCGATTATTGAACATGTTTATGAAAAAGCTATTCAATCGAAACTTCTTAGTAAAGTAGTTGTGGCTATCGATTCTGAAAAAACAAAAAAATTAATTAATTGCTCTAACATTGAAATGACTTCAAATAAACATCAGTCTGGTACAGATCGAGTAGCAGAGGTGTCCAAAAATTATAATTGTGATATTGTTGTTAATATCCAAGGTGATGAACCGGGTATAGATCCCAATTTAATTGATCAGCTGATAAAACTTTTTGATGACCCAAAGGTAGAAATGGCTTCTGTTGCTTCCACTGATTTGCATGAAAGCGATTTCTCAAATGATAATGTTGTAAAAGTTAATTTAGATAATGATAACAATGCAATTTCGTTTGTTAGAAATAATATTGATTCTAATCAAACCTATTTTAGACATATCGGTATATATGCTTACAGAAAAAAAACATTAAATTTATTTACTTCTCTTAATCAGTCTGAAAACGAAAAAATACATAGTTTAGAGCAATTAAGAGCGTTAGATAATAATATTGCAATTAAACTATTAATTAGTGATTTTAATCATAGAAGTATCGACACAAAAGAAGACTTAAAAAACTATGAAAACTAAATTCATATTTGTTCTCGGGGGTGTAATGTCCGGTTTAGGAAAAGGGATTTCTGCCTCTTCAATTGGTTATCTTTTAAAAAGTGCTGGATTAAAAGTTAACATTTTAAAACTTGACCCATATTTGAATATTGATCCTGGGACTATGAATCCATACCAGCATGGTGAAGTCTTTGTGCTAGATGATGGTTCAGAAACAGATTTAGATTTGGGCCATTATGAAAGATTCATTGACGAAAATATGTCTAGCAATAATAATGCTACTGCTGGACAAATTTATAGCACAGTTTTAGATAAAGAGCGTTCAGGTAGTTATTTGGGAGAGACAGTACAAGTTATTCCTCATGTAACTGATGAAATTAAGAAAAGAATGAATGTTTTGGCTAACTCTAAAAAATATGATATAGTTATATGTGAGGTAGGTGGAACTGTTGGTGATATTGAAAGCTTACCTTTTTTAGAGGCAATCCGTCAACTTTCCTTGGAGGTTGGGTATCACAATTCCCTAATTATTCATTTAACTTTATTGCCATTTATTGATGCAAGTGGAGAGCTTAAGACAAAACCAACACAGCATTCAGTTATGAAGTTAAGAGAGATTGGTTTATCACCTGACTTTATTTTTTGTAGAACTAAAAATGAAATAAGCCAAGATATTAGGGAAAAATTAGCTCTATTTTGCAATGTAAGACCTGAGCATGTTATAGAAAATAAAGATGTCTCTAGTATCTATGAGGTTCCTTTGCTTTTAGAAAATCAAAATATAACAAAAATGATTTGTGATCGTCTTAACCTCAAGAATAAACCATCAATTAAGAAGCTGCAAAACTTTATAAAGACTTACAAAAATCCTGATAGTAAAATAAAAATTGCCATGTGTGGTAAGTATACAGAACTACATGATGCATATAAAAGTATTACTGAATCTTTTATACATGCAGGAGTAGAAAATAATACAAAGGTTGAAGTGATATGGGTCAATACAGAAAAAATTAAAAATGATAAAGATGCCTCCAAAGCATTCATGGGTATTGATGGTATTTTATTACCTGGTGGCTTTGGATCAAGAGGAGCAGAAGGAAAAATTCTAACTTCAAAATTTGCTAGAGAAAATAATGTCCCATTTCTTGGAATATGTTTAGGGTTGCAATGTGCAGTTATAGATTATGCACGAAATGTTTGCAATATAGAAGATGCTAACAGCGCAGAATTTAAACCACAATCTAAGAATAAAGTGATTGATTTAATGGAATCTCAAAAAGCCATTAAGTTAAAGGGAGGTACCATGAGATTAGGTTCTTATGAATGTGAAATTCAAACAGGTACAAAAGCATATTCTATTTATCGTAAAAAAACTATCAGTGAAAGACACAGACATAGATTTGAAGTAAATAATAAATTTGTCTCCAAAATGAAAAAAAATGGGTTAATTTTCTCTGGTTTGAATAAAAAATTAGGAGTAGTAGAAATAATTGAGCTAAAAGACCATCCATGGTTTGTTGGATGTCAATTTCATCCGGAATTGAAAAGTAGAGTAGATAAAGCGCACCCACTTTTTAGAGAGTTTGTAAAAGCATCATTAAAAAATAGCATTAATTAGTTATGAATAAAGTAAAATTAGAAAATATAATTTTTGGAGATAATGCTCTTCCATTTATTGGAGGTCCTTGTGTTATTGAAAGCAGAGATCATTGTTTTGGCATGGCTGAAAAAATTGTAGAAATTACTTCAAAGCTAAATGTCCCATTTATTTTTAAAAGTTCATTTGATAAAGCTAATAGAACTTCAATCAAATCATTTAGAGGTGATGGTCTTGAAGCTGGATTAAAGATTTTAGAGGAAATTAAAAATAATTTTAATGTTCCAATAACGACTGATATTCATTTACCAGAACACGCTAATGCAGTTAGTGATGTTGTTGATATTATTCAAATTCCTGCATTTCTTTGTAGGCAAACTGATCTTCTAATTGCTGCTGCTCAAACTGGGAAAGTAGTAAATGTTAAAAAAGGTCAATTTTTATCTCCTTACAAAGTAGAAAACATTATTAAGAAATTAGAAGATAGTGGTAATAAAAATATTTTGATAACAGAGAGGGGAAACACTTTTGGTTTTGATAGTTTGGTTACAGACTTGAAATCTATACCTATAATGCAAGCATTTGGTTATCCTGTTATTTTTGATGCTACACATAGTGCACAAATTCCTGGTAATCATGAATCAAAAACAGGTGGAAATAGACAATTTATTCCATCTCAAACATTTGCTGCTGTATCATCTGGCGTAGATGGAGTATTTATGGAAGTGCATGATGATGTAGATAATGCACTTAGTGATGCAAGTACACAATGGCCTATTGATAAATTAGAAGATATATTAAAATCTATTATTTCTTTTAGAGAAACTTATTTGAAACATGGATAAAAAACTCAAAGAACAACTTTCTAGAATCAAATTATTGATCTGCGATATTGATGGAGTTCTTACAGATGGCTCATTTATTAAAAGTACATCTGGAGATGAACTTAGATCTTTCAATGCGCTAGATGGTGTTGGTTTTGTAATGCTAAGATTATTAGATCTTAATATTAAAACAGCATGGATAACTGGAAGAGAATCTATTACAACTACTCAAAGATCAGAAGAGCTTCAAATTGATGATGTATATAATGGAGTAATTCGAAAAATTGATGCATATGATGAATTAAAAGATAAATATGGTTTATCAGATGAGGAGATTTGTTTTATTGGAGATGATATTATTGATATACCTCTTTTAGAAAAAGTTGGATTTGCTGTTACAGTACCTAATGCTCCAAAGTATATATCTAATTATTCACACTATACCACTTTACTTGATGGAGGTAAAGGTGCAGTAAGAGAAGTAATTGACCTATTGATTGAATCAAGAGGAGACTTTACTAAACAATTAGATAAATTACTTAGTGAGCTAAGATGATATCAGAGATTTCTAAAAAACTAACTATTTTTTCTATCCTTTTTTTAATTTCATGTTCAGAAAATGATACAATAGATGAAATATCAAAAGATGTTCATGATCAATTATCAACAAATGTAGAAATTACGCTCACAAAAAAAGGTAACATAACTGCAACAATAAATTCTGAAATATTGAAAAAAAACAATCAGTCTCTTCAATTGGAATTATACAATAATGTTAATGTTAATTTATTTGATGAAAATTTTGAACATAAGTCTTTAATAAAATCTCAATCAGCAATGGTAAATGAAAAAGAAAATAGAATGAAAGCATATGGAAATGTGGTTGTTATTTCCAATGATGGAAAAATACTGATGACTGATTCTTTATCATGGGATAATAATTCTGATAAGATTTATACAAACGCAAATCTTGAGTTTATTACTTCAGATACTGACACATTATATGGTACTGGATTTGAATCTAATATAGATTTAACTGATTGGAATATATTAAAACCTAGAGGAAGTATTAATAATGACTAAAGTATTGAAAGCAAAAAATCTTGTTAAAAAATATGGAGACTTTTATGCTGTCAATGATATTGATTTAAATTTGAATAAGGGGGAAGTTGTAGGACTTTTGGGTCCAAATGGTGCAGGAAAAACTACCACATTTTATATGATTACTGGAATGATAAGACCTTCATCAGGTAAAATTATTTTTGAAGACGAAGATATAACAAAATTTCCAATGTATAAGAGAGCCAGAATGGGTATAGGATATTTAGCGCAGGAACCTTCAATTTTTGGAAAGTTAAATGTTGAAGATAATTTGAAGATTGTTTTAGAGACAATAATTCAAGACAAAGATGAACAAAACGAATTAATTGATAGGTTATTAAACGAATTTAATATATCTCATATTAGATATAATATGGGTGCAGGTTTATCAGGAGGTGAAAGACGAAGAGTTGAAATATGTCGGACTCTGGCATTAAAGCCGGATTTTGTTTTGTTAGATGAGCCTTTTGCTGGCGTTGATCCCATTGCTGTAGAAGATATTCAAAATATGATTATTTCTTTAAAGAAACAGAATATCGGTGTATTAATTACTGATCATAATGTTAGAGAAACGCTTTCAATTACAGACAGATCATACCTTTTATATGGAGGTAAAATATTAAAGTCTGGAGATGCACAAACTCTAGCGAATGATGAAGAGGTAAGAAGAATATACTTAGGTAAAAATTTTAAATTGGATCAATGAATAAGTTCTCTACTAAGCTAAAACAAAAACAATCAATTGTTCCGCAACAAATTATAAAATCTCGATTATTAGAGCTTTCTATAGATGAGCTAGAAAAAGATTTAGAAAATGAAATTCAAATAAATCCAGTATTAGAAGAAAAAAGTATTGAAGAATCAAAGACAAGTAATCATTCAGATCCATTTTTAGATCAAAGTAGCTATGATCTATTTTTAGCAAATATTCCAGAAATAAGAAACGTTACCGATGATTTAATCACACAAATTGATACATCAGAATTTGATGAAAAAGCTAAATCAATTGGAAGAGAAATCATTTTTAATTTAGATAAAAATGGATTTTTAGATATTGAGTTAGATTTAATTGCGGATAATCACAATGTGGATATTCAAAATATTGATAAAATAAGAGAAGCAGTGATGCATTTAAATCCCAAGGGAGTTGGAAGCAAAGATTTACAGGAATATTTAATTTTTCAGATTGGTGAATTGAACTTGATTGCAAATTTAATTGTAAAAAATTGTTTTGATGAATTTTTAAATCAAGACAAGAAAAGAATTAAAGAAAAAATTGATTGTTCAGACGAAGAGCTAGATAATGCTTTAAAATTAATTTCAGAACAAAATTTCTCTCCAATACTTGATAATGACTTGGGCAATGAAAATATAATGCCTGATGCTATTATTAAGCAGAAAGATAATCAATGGCTTATTTTAATAAATGATAGATTTTTAAATAAATACCAGATTTCTCAAGACTATTTTGATGCAGCAATGAATTCAAGTTCTTCAAAAGAGGAAAAGGTATTCTTAAAAAGTCATATAAGTGATGCTCAAAATATTTTAGATACATTGCATTATAGATCAAATATTCTTAAAGATGTAATTGAACAGATTTTATTAGTTCAGGGAGATTATTTGAGCAGTAAAGTTGATTTTTTAAAACCTCTCAAATTAGAAGACATTGCAAAAAAAGTAGACAAGGATATCTCTAGTATAAGTAGAATAGTAAAAAATAAATATATCGATTCTCCTCTTGGATTAATTAGTTTAAAAAGTTTATTTTCCAATGCTTTAGTTAAAAAGTCAGGAAAGATTTCTTCATCAAATGAGCTTAAAAAAGTCATAAGTATATTGGTAAATGAAGAAGATAAGAAATCTCCATTATCTGATTCTGATATTGTTGAAAAATTAAAGCAGCAAGACTTTCTTGTTGCAAGGAGAACCGTTGCAAAATATAGAAAGTTACTAGATATTAAAAATGTAAATCAAAGGAAAGAAAAATGAGTGTAAAACATTGTATTAAAGTAGATGACTTTAGTGGAAATGAAATTTTAGATCTATTTCAGTTAGCTTCTGAATTAAAAACCAAATATAGAAACAAAGAGAGCTACCAACCATTTAAAGACCATTCGATGGCAATGATATTTGCAAAGCCTTCTGCAAGAACTAGAGTTTCCTTTGAAACAGGTTTTGCTTGGATGGGAGGTCATGCAATTTATTTAGCTCCTCAAGATATTGGTTTAGGTACAAGAGAGAGCGCAGGTGATTTGGCTCAACTTTTTAGTAGATATAATGATATGATTATGGCACGTGTTTTCAGTCATAAGGATATGTTAGAATTCGAAAAATATGCAAATGTACCAGTTATAAACGGTTTGACTGACTACAATCACCCATGTCAAATTCTTACTGATATGTTTACTATCTGGGAGCAAAAAAAAGATAATTTTGAGAATCTAAAAATTACTTATGTAGGCGATGGAAATAATATAGTTAATTCATGGATTAGACTTGCATCAATTCTACCTTTTGAATTTACCTGTGTCTGTCCTGAGGGGTATGAGCCTGATTCAGATACGGTTTCATATACCAAGTCTATGAATCTTTCTACAATAAATATTACCCATGATGCTCAGTCAGGAGTTAAAGATGCAGATGTAATTTATACAGATGTGTGGGCATCTATGGGACAAAAAGAAGAAATTGACGAAAGGGTAAAAATATTTTCTCCATTACAGGTAAATACAAAATTAATACAGCATGCTAAAGATGATTACATGTTTATGCATTGTTTACCAGCTGAAAGAGGCAGAGAAGTAACTGATGAAGTAATCGACTCTTCAAATTCAATTGTATTTGAACAAGCCGAGAACAGATTACACACCCAGAATGCTATTATGGTAACTCTTGCTAATAAATCTTAATTAGAAACTTTCAATTGAGATTGATACACCATCGTATTTGGCATAATTAAATTTTTGATCTGAGCAATCATCTAAAATGATTAATTGATTATGATTTTCACTAAAATTAAATGAATGATGATAGTGACCCATAATAACAATGTCACAACCTTTATCCCATTTAGACTTTGCATAGTTGATTAATTCAGAGTGAATTTTTTCTAATTTACTATTATTAATATGATGAGAATCTTTTCTCTCGTATGAAATCTTTTTTGCAATCTTTAAAGCAATATTTTTAGGTAACAATGAATATAAAAAACGAAAAATCCTACTTCTTAAAATATGTTTTAATACCCTATATCCTTTATCCCAAGATAGTATTCCGTCTCCATGGGTGACATATATTTTCTTATTTCCTTCCAATAAAATTTGATCATCTAAGAAAGACTTTGTAATTACTGACTGAAATTCTTTTCCAATCCAAAAATCATGATTACCAGCAATGAAATATATTTCAATTCCTTTTTCCTTAATTTTTTTAAGTAAGGAAAAAATCTCTTCAAAATAATTTGGATTATTTTTCTTGTATTCAAAGTAGTAATCAAAAAAATCACCCATGATAAATATACTACCACCTGTATTTTCAACAATACATATGAATTCTTCCATTTTTTTAATTTTACTTTCATTTGATAATGAGTGTGTTGGAGAAAAATGATTATCCCCAAAAAAATAGATTGGTAATTGCATTGAAAAACTTAATCTTTTATAAAAATTGCATCAATGAATTAATAATTTAAAATTTTTTTCTTAAATTATAGTATCTTTGATAATAAAATTATTTTAAATAAATAAATTATTTGAAACTTTATCAATTTTTAAACTTATAAAATCATATGCACGCTATACTTACTATATTACTATTAACTAACTTTTTATTTCCCCAAAGTTTTGGCCAAAATAAGGTTCAATATGATTCATTTGATTGGGAATATATTGTAAGTCCAAATACCAATGTTTATTACTATGGTGATAATTATGACCTAGCTATTTTTACTTCTAAGGTTGCTGAAAAATCTATTGAACAAATTGGTAAGCATCTAAGATGGAGAAGTAGCAAACCAATAAAAATTATAGTATATACATCACATAACGATTTTCAGCAGACGAACGTTGTAAATGTATACATGTCTGAAGGGGTGGGTGGTGTTACAGAGTTATATAAAAATAGAATTGTTATCCCATTTGAAGGATCTTATGAACAATTTGAGCATGTTATACACCATGAGTTAGTTCATGCAGCTATAAATGAGCTTGTATATGGAGGTAATGCTCAAGGATTGATCAGCGGTAGAATACGAGTCCAAGTTCCACTATGGGCAAATGAAGGTTTAGCTGAATTCTTATCTGTTGATTGGGATACTAATTCAGATATGGTTCTTAGAGACTTAGCTATTGAGGATAGATTACCTTCAATACCAGAACTTAATTATTCTATTCTAGCGTATAAGGGCGGACAATCTGTATGGCAATATATCACTCAAAAATATGGTAGAGAAAAAGTTGGAGAAATTTTTCAGCAAATGAAAAGAGCTCAAAACGACGAGAGAGGTTTTGAAAGTGCATTAGGAGTTGACTATGAACAACTTACAGAAGATTGGCACGATTTTGTTAAAAGAGAGTACTGGCCAGATTTAGTTAATAGAGAAAATTTTGATGATTTTTCAACCAAAATTACTGATAGATCTGAAACTAGAAATTTTTATAATGTAAGCCCTTCATTTTCTCCTGATGGTAATACCATTGCTTATTTTTCTGATCAAGATGGATATATGGATTTAATTTTATATGAAGTTGACTCTGAAAAACAAAAAAGACGTTTGATAAGAGGTAACACTACACCAGATTTTGAAGAGCTTAAATGGTTACAGCCAGGAATTTCATGGTCTCCAGATGGAAAATCTATTTCATTCGCTTCAAAGAGTGGTGAGCAGGATTCGATTATTATTGTCGATATTAAAACTGGTAAATACAAAAAAATTCCAATTGATCTTGATGGTGTTTTTACAACATCTTGGCACCCATCTAAAAATAAAATTGCATTTATGGGGCATAAAAATGATGCCAGTGATATCTACGTTATTGATTTGGAGTCCAATAAAGTTGTAAATATCACTAATGATATTTTTTCTGAATCTTCACCAAGCTGGTCTTTGGATGGTGAAATAATATATTTCACTTCTGACAGAGGAGAAAATGCAAATACTAATAATATGTTTGAAGTTGATTTTTCTCAAACTGATATTTTTCAGTATAGTTATAAAACGAATACAGTTTCACAGTTGACAAGTACTAAATATAATGAGAATTATCCAGTTGCAGGATCAGATGGAAATTTATTTTATACAGCTGATTACAATGGTATCACTAATATTTTTAAGCATAATCTCGATAATAATGAAGCTTTTCCAATTACAAACGTCATTACAGGTGTACAGCAAATAGATTTAGATAGTAATAATAATTTAGTTTTCTCAGGCTTCAAAAAAAGAGGTTGGGATTTATATTTAATGAATGGCCTCAACAAAGCGTCAAAAAAGGAAATTAAACCTACGCAGTTTTATGCTAACCAAGATCGAAGTACTGATTTCGAAGATTTAAGAACTTTTACAAATACAAAACTCTCTTCAACTACAGAAGATTATTCCACTCATATTTTTGCAAGAAATTATCAATATAAAAACGCTAAAAAAGATAATGATGAAGAAGTGGAAGTAGACTCCTTACGTTTTCAGGATTCATATTTAGCAAGAAAATATCAAACAGATTTTTCAGTTGATTATATTGCCACTACAGCAACAATTGATAATCTTTTTGGTACTAGAGGTGTTGCTAACCTTTCTTGGAGCGATGTGATGGGAGATCATCGAATAAATGTTGGC
>TARA_B100000401_G_scaffold55466_1_pt1 | contig 12022 bp, 11 predicted proteins | sample TARA_B100000401 | Tara Oceans TARA_B100000401 (sample SAMEA2620786) | marine metagenome | biome: marine biome (ENVO:00000447); feature: surface water layer (ENVO:00002042); material: "saline water (ENVO:00002010), including plankton (ENVO:xxxxxxxx)" | depth 5 m
GATAGAACCTCAAGTGTTTGCTGATAACCAGCTCGAGGATCTCTTACCTCCGTCGTTAATCGCTCTACGGTTTCCAGGTTTTGAGCAAAAACGTCTAGTCCGGACTCGACGATAGTTTTGATCGAGTTTTTAGAGCCTGAAAAATCTGGAGTTAATGCTTCGACCTTTACGTGAGGTGTACGCGTTTTGATTTCTCTTACACAGGCGGCGTAATGGCTAGCGCCGCCGTCCTCAAGGTCATCTCGATCGACCGACGTCAGAACAACGTACTTCAGGTTCATCAGTTGCACAGATCGAGCTGCGTTTCTAGGTTCTTGGGGGTCAAGCCAGCCCTTGGGGTTGCCGGTATCAACTGAACAAAATTTACAAGCTCGAGTGCAAACTGATCCCATTAACATTATGGTCGCGGTACCGTGGCTCCAGCATTCTCCTATGTTTGGACAGTGTGATTCTTCACAAACGGTAGACAGGCTATGAGATTTGACGATCTCTTGAACCTGTTGGTACTTGCCACCTGTTGGGATTTTAACTCGTAGCCAGTCGGGCTTTTTTATTTTGAGGTGCTCAGAAACCTTCGAGACCTTGATCCCGTCTTTGATCGCCGTTATTCCGTTTTTCGTTTGGAATTTGACGCCACTCTGAATTTTATCGTTGACCGTTTTGCTCATGTGAAAGTCTGTACCTAGAGGCAACTAGGTGGCTTGTTGTCCTTCTTGAAACTGAAGATTGTGGAGGGTGTAGTATAACCCTTTTGCTTCGATAAGCTCCTCATGGCTTCCAATCTCTGCGATTTGTCCCTTGTCCATGACCATTACCCGATCTGCTTCCTGAATTGTTTGTAATCGATGCGCTATGATGATTGAGGTTCGACCAAGCGTTAATTTCCTTAGCGCATCTTGTATTAGCAATTCTGTTTCGGTGTCTATACTTGCCGTCGCTTCATCTAATACCAGAATTTCTGGGTCGGCGGCTAGTACTCTTGCAAAAGCCAGAAGCTGCCGTTGACCTTGTGAAAGGTTTTGACCCCTCTCCGATAGGATCGAGTGATATCCGTCTTCTAATCCCTCGATGAATGGGTGGGCGTTGACCGTTTTGGAAGCTAAGATCGCTTTCTCTTCTGAGACTCTGGGGTTTCCGAGGGTCAGGTTGTCGAGGATAGAACCGGAAAAAATATGGAAATCCTGGAGCACCACTCCCACTCTTGATCTAAGGTCTTTGCTTAAGATTTTATTGAGATCGATTCCGTCTAGATGGATAAGGTTGTCGTCAAAGTCATAAAATCTCGACAGAAGTCTGATTAGGGTGCTCTTGCCTGAACCGGTTGGCCCTACAATAGCTAGCTTCTCACCAGGTGGAATATTGAAACTGACGTCTTTGAGCACAGGTGTATCTTCGTCATAGGAAAAATTGACTTTATTGAAAGTCACCTCACCTCTCAGGCGTTTTGGAAGAATAATTGGATTGGATGGTTCATGTATTTTTTCATCCCAGTCCAATGCCTGAAAAATCCGCTCGCCACTAGCCATTGCCCTGAAAAGAATATTGGTCTGCTCACCAAGAACCACAATCGGGTTGAATAACATTCCAATAAACTGAGTAAAGAGGACGACTTCCCCGAGTGACATTGATGTGTCGACTACCAAATTTGCACTAAACCAAATGATTACGCCGATCGCAGCGTGAGCAAGACTGTCATTAAAGGCGCCGTAAAGAGTTTCAACCCTCGCTAATTTGGTCTCGTGATTTCTATTTTCCGTATTTGTTTTTGTATATCTCTCGTAGTTCAGTTGCTGCCTATCTGAAAGTTGAACGACCTCAAGACCTGCTAGATTCTCTTGGAGACTTTGGTTTAACGCAGATACGGTTTGTCTGACTTGTCGGAAAAGTTTTCTCGTGATGCTCCTGAAATAGAAGGTAACTATGGTTAGCAAAGGTAAGGCGATGAGAAGAGTGATTGTTAACTCGGTATTAATCGCGAACATTACAGTTAATGCGACCAGAAAAGGTACAAACTCGCCGATAAGAGTTCCGAGCCCCCTCAATAGTTCATATAGCGCTTCGACATCGTTAGTGACTCTCGTCATTATGCGGCCTACAGCGACGCGATCGTAGAAAGAAGAAGGTCTTGTTTCTAGATGAGCGAACAGATCATTTCGCAAATCTCTTAGACCCTTAACCACCGCTCCAATAAGAGTCATGCGATGCGCGTGGGCGATTGCCGCCCAGAGGCTATGGCAGACTGCGTACATCAAACAGGCTGCCAAAAGAGGATGAATTGATAAGGACTGTGAAAGCGCATCGTTCAGTTCGATTAAGCCGAAATCGGGTGCGTTTGTAGTTGGTTCGGATCTGATTATGTAGTCGATCGCAACCAACGATATAGTTATTGGGAGTAGAATATTTAGGAAGGACGCGACTAAAACGAGAATACTAGATAGAACCAGTTGTGCTCTATAAGGCCTTAGCCAGCCAAATAATCTGCCCAGCAAGCTGACGTTCAGTACGGCTCCGCTGAGATCCGCATCAAACATCGAGTAGTCTCTTTTGACTTTAACTGTCTGTTCGCTCATGAGATCGCGCTTCTTATTGATCCTAGCTCGTCCTCGCCGCCCTCTCGCTGAATCCTCTCAAGCTCTGCGTAGTATCCTTTCATTGTCAGGAGCGACTCATGTGTTCCTTGTTCGATTATATTGCCATTATCCATGACTATAATTCGGTCTGCGTGCCGAGTTGTGCTGACTCTATGAGACACGAGTAAGGTCGTTTGGTTTTTTCTCAAACGCTTGAGTTCCGACAGAATGTGTTCTTCGGTTTCTGTGTCAACAGCGGAGAAGCAATCGTCGAGGATGAGTACTGGCGCGTTGCGGATTAGGCCTCGGGCCAGTGTCGCTCGTTGCTTCTGGCCTCCAGAGAGCGTGACTCCTCTCTCACCCACGAGAGTTTCGAGTTTTTCCGGGAAGTCCTCTATGGTCTGTTTTAAATCTGCGGAGTTTGCTGCGGCCCAGATTTCGTCGAGGGCACGATTTGGGTCATCGTAAGTCAGGTTTTCCTTTAAAGGCTCTCCAAAGAGAAACGGATCTTGAGGCACCATTGCGACTTGTGATCGAAGCTGCGATAAAGGATAGGAGCGGATATCGCATCCATCTATCATTATTGAATTAGGCGCCGAGTCTAAGAGCCGAACAAGCAATTTGAGTAACGTCGTTTTGCCTGAACCAACCCGACCCATGATGGCTAAAGTCTCTCCCGTTTCGATGATCAGCGAGAGGTCTTTGATCACGTTTTTGTTGGTACCTTGATAGGAGTAGCTGACTTGGTCTAGTTCTATTTTGCCGGTGATTTGTTTGGGAGCTAAGTGGCTCGGTTTGTCCGAGATTTCGGGACCTAAGTCAAAAATTTCGAAAAGCCGATTGCTTGCCACTGCGGCCCGCTGGAATAGGTTGATGATGAAACCCGCGACGCGAAAGGGGCCAACCACCATGTTTAAAAACATGAAAAACGCCACAAAGTCGCCAAGTGGAAGTTCTTTATTGATTACTAGGTACCCGCCATATCCCAATATTGTCATTGAGCACAGCGCCACCAGACTTGGCATCCAAGCGCCCATAAGAGAATTGATCCGGGCTTGCTCATAGAACGAATCGGCATAGGCTTGATTGGTTTTCCCAAATCGTCGGATTTCATTCTCTTCTTGAATCATCGCTTGGATAGTGCGGATACCGGATAAGTTCTCTTGTACTTGCGTCCCCATGTCGGACAGGCGATCTTGTACCTGCCCAGAAACGATGCCTAAACGCTTTGATGAATACTTTGCGTATAGAAAGACCAAAGGCAGGGGAGGGATCAACAAGAGTGTCAACGGGACTGAATAGTAGAGCATGAAACCAAAGCCTACCGTCGTTGCGAAAAACAGGATGATGATCAGAATAGTGCCCATTGCAAATAACCGCTGTATTAAAGCGATATCGGCGATCGCCCTGGTCATCATGTCTCCTATCGTGTACTTGTTGAAAAAATCTGAACCTTGCTGTTGGAGGGTTGTGTAAAGTTTTTGCCTGAGGTCAAAGGCCACGCCTAAGCCAGATTGTCTGACGTTATATCGAGCGTAGGAAACGATGACATAGCGTGCAGCCACGGCGAGGAATATTGTTGCTATTGGTCCTGCTAAATCAAAGTTCCCCTCCGTCATTCTGTTAATGGAGACCGCCATGAAAAAGGGCACCATTGCTTCGCATACCCTTGCCAGCCCAAAAGCAAGGATCCCGGATATCAATTTGAATTTGTAGGGAGTCACGAAGACCCCCAGCCTGCCGAGCGATTTGAAGACTTCTAAGGGTTTGGTCGTGTTAACTTCATCGGCCATTAAAACGCGGCGTTTTTGGGTACTCTGGGGAACGGTATTGTGTCGCGGATGTTTTCCATGCCCGAGACATATTGGACTAGTCGCTCGAACCCAAGCCCAAAGCCAGCGTGGGGGACCGTCCCATATTTCCTTAGATCTCGATACCACCACAATTCCCGCTTTAAAGCTTCGTTGTTTAGCCGAAGATCCAGCACGTCGAGCCGTTCCTCTCTTTGGCTTCCTCCCACTATTTCGCCTACTCCGGGCACGAGGATATCCATTGCAGCGACTGTTTTTTCGTCATCATTTAGACGCATATAAAAGGCCTTGATGTCTTTGGGATAGTCTGTGACTACTAGGGGGCCTTTCACTACCTCTTCGGTTAAGAAACGCTCGTGTTCAGATTGAAGGTCTGAACCCCAGGAGACATCGAATTCGAATTTTTTTCCGGAGTTCTCAAGTGTTTTAATCGCGTCAGAGTAAGACATCACCGCGAATTCACTTTCGACTAGACTCTGCAATCGCTCGATAACATTAGAATTGACTTGAGTGTTGAAGAATTCGAGGTCTTCCATGCAGTTGCTTAGAGTGTCACTGAAGGCCGTCTTTAAGAGCGATTCAGCTAATCGGGCATTGTCTTGGAGATCTGCGAATGCTATTTCGGGCTCGATCATCCAAAATTCGGCGAGATGTCGACTAGTATTTGAATTCTCTGCTCGAAATGTTGGACCGAAGGTGTATACCTTTTTTAAAGCGCAGGCGTGCGTTTCGAGATTTAGTTGACCAGAGACGGTAAGAAAGGTCTCTGAGCCAAAAAAGTCTTCAGAGAAGTCTGTTTGTTCTCTGTGGAGTTGATCGAGAGTGGAGACTCTGAACATATCGCCAGCGCCTTCGCAATCGCTGGACGTGATAATCGGTGTGTTAACCCAGTAAAACCCAGACTCATCAAAGAAACGGTGGACTGATTGAGCTAGTCTGTTTCGAATTCGGGTAATTGCTCCAAAGGTATTGGTTCTTGGTCGCAAATGGGCGACGGTTCTTAGAAATTCAAACGAGTGTTTTTTTTTGGCGATTGGATAGGATTCTGGATCGTCGACCCACCCGAGCACCTCGATTTTGATTGCGTGAATCTCACGGTCCTGCCCCTTACCTTGAGAAGCAACGAGCTTGCCCGCAACGCTTATTGAACATCCCACACCGAGCTTTTCAATTTCGGATTCGTAATTTTCGAGTTCGCCGTCTGCAACCACTTGTAGGTTACTCAAGCAAGAACCGTCATTAAGATGAACAAAAGAAAAACCGCCTTTTGAAGTGCGCTTGGATCTCACCCAGCCACATAGCTGTAGCATGGTTCCTTCGACCAATTCTTCTTCGAATGTTTCTTTTACGGTGGTTATTCTGGGTTGTTCGGCCATCTTTTTGCTTGGCTCTTCCGTAGATATCGACATAATAACATTGATTGATAATTGGCTTCGACAAAATATGAAGACGCCTGTGTTGACATTTCTATTGATGGCTCAGGAATATGCTTAAAAAAGGCTTACTTGTAGGGGGAGCTCTCTTAATTGGTCTCTTTCTGCTCTTTCTTTTTTATCCTTTCCCCGACGAGAGCTCGTCTGTGCAAAAAGACGCTGATAACTCTGGTCAAGAAGGCGAGTTGAGCGAGTTAAAAGAAGCGCAAAGTACCGTTTTGAGACAAATTTCGCGGGATAGTTCCGCTGTTAAGCCGGATGTACAGTTTGAAAGCGAGCCTAAAATAGCAACTAAACTGCCTCCTTTGCGTGAAAGTGATGAGTTTATTCGAGATAGGGTATCAGATTGGGGGTTGCCCAAGCTTTGGGTCGATAATGAGTCGCTGATTGCTCGATACGCGGCATTGATCGCCAGTATTTCGAGAGGAGAATTGCCGAGAAGACAGCTGGCTTTTCTAGTGCCTAAGGGAAATTTTAAAGTGCTCCGAGATGGAGAAAAAATTTTTGCGAGTCCCGAAAACTATCGTCGTTTTGATAACTTCGTGGACCTCGTAGAGCAAGTTCCAGTTGGTCGACTAGCGCAGTTGCTGCGTGAGATTGATCCATTGGTTCGAATTTCTTTGAGACAGCTCGGATTATCAGGGGCTCCTGAATCGATTCTCCTTGGCGCGTTTGACAGAATATTGTCGATGCCCAGATTACCTTCTAGAATCGAGTTGGTGCAATCGACGGTCGTTTTTGAATTTGCTGACCCGAGTCTTGAGTCGCTGCCGGAGTTCGAAAAACAACTCATCCGGATGGGACCTAGAAATTTAGAGCGACTGCAGAATTACACGAGGAAATTGAAGAGCATTTATCTCAAGACTTGATCTCAAAAGTCCTGAGTTTTTCAAGGTCCGTATTAGAGCTGAACGGAGAACGGTGCTCGATGTAGGCGATGTCGTCTTCAACATGTTGTCGTTCCTCGTCCAAGAACCGTCGTACCGCATCTTTAAAGTTAGGGTCGGAAATCCAATGAGCGCTGTATGTCGCTTGAGGTAGGTAGCCTCTCGCGACCTTATGAGAACCCTGGGCGCCTGCTTCGACTTTTTTTAGATTGTGCTTTATCGCGAAGTCTATTGCCTGGTAATAGCACACTTCAAAATGTAAGAATCGATGGTCTTCAATACATCCCCAATTTCTGCCAAAGAGTGTATCGCCTCCAATAAAATTGAGCGCGCCCGCAATGTATTTGTCCTCTCGCTTTGCCAATATCAGGAGAATATCCTCGGGCATCGTTTGACCTATGAGAGAGAAAAACTCGCGAGTCAGATAAGGAGTTCCCCATTTTCTGGCTCCGGTGTCGACATAGAAGTGGTAGAAAGCATCCCAATGTTGCTCGTTAAGCAAGTCACCTGTTGCCCATTCGATAGTGATGTCGTTAGCCAAAGCGTCTCGTCGCTCTCGTTTGAGGTTCTTCCTCTTCTTGGAGGCAAGGTCTGAGAGAAACTGGTCAAAGTCCTGGTAGCCAGCATTGTGCCAATGGAATTGCTGATCGATACGGGATAGAAATCCAGATTGATTGGCATAGTCCCATTGATTTTTTGGCATGAAAGTCATGTGCATCGATGAAACTTGTGTTTTTTGAGCCACACCTATGCAGGCATCTAGAAGGATATTAATGTTCTTCTCATTGGGATTTAATGCAAGCAGTCTCGGTCCAGTCGCAGGGGTGAAGGGTATGCTACTCTGGAGTTTGGGATAATAGCGTCCGCCTGCTCGTTGCCACGCGTCAGCCCATCCATAATCAAAGACGTATTCTCCCTGGGAGTGGCTTTTCAGGTACATCGGTACGACTCCGATGAGTTCACTGTTTTTTTCAACCTTGAGATGAAAGGGCTGCCATCCAGTTTCGGGGGATACGCTGTTGCTCTTTTCGAGGGCGATAAGAAATTTATGATTCAGAAAGGGGTTGTACGGCGGAGATGCCTTCGCGCAATCATTCCATGTTGACTCATCTATTTCATCGATGCTGTGAAGAATTTTGACGGTAGTTTCGCTCAATGTTCCTTTATCTCACTATTATAAAATGCCCATTTCGATGCCAGCAGCGAGCATGAGTCCGAGTTCTTTGCATTGTGTTTTTGACGGCTCTATGTCCCCCTTGCATATTATGGGTTCCTGAACTTTTTTAAATGGGTATCCGTTTGCGATTCGTTCGATCGATCGAACAGCTCCAGAGCCGTCGTCACCTGCACAAATAAATAGAGCATAGGGCAGCGGATTTAACTGGCCTTCGACTTCGTAAAAGGTTCGTTCCAGAAAATCCTTAATCATGCCGGACATATAACCAAAGTTTTCGGGCGTGCCTAACGCTAAAGCGTCAGCCCATAAAAGGTCTTCCGGCCCAGCATCTTTTGCTCTCAGCAATCTGGTTTCCACCGCTTCTATCGAAGGGTCCGTAGCCCCGTTAAAGACCTGTTGAGCTAGAGACTCAGTACAACCGTTTTTACTGTGGAAGACGATGAGAAGATGTTTCAACCTCTAAGCCTTACAGTATTTTTTGTTGCAGGGTTTTCTAGATATCAAACTCGTTTTAACCCGCCTGCACTTGTGCTTTGAGCTCGGCGTATTTGTCGAGCAATGGAAACACTTTGTCTGATTTATCAGATGGTAGATTAAAAATAAGGTGATCAAAGCCCTGTTCTATTCGTCCTTTTAACTGGTCAATGTCAGAGGGTGCTCCGAATAACGCCATATCCAGGTCTTGGACTGATCTGCCTGCTTTATCAAAAGCTGCATTTAATTTTTCCATATTGCCTGAGCCCAAACCTCCGATGGGCATCCAGCCGTCTCCATATTCGGCGAGTCTATCAAAGACCCATTTTGAGTTTGCGCCAATCCAAACAGGAGGACCTCCCTCTTGCACGGGTTTGGGATATGACCAGATAGGGTCGAAATTGACGAATTCGCCATGAAATTCTGGTTCTTCCTCGCTCCAGATGGCTTTCATGGCCAGAATTTTTTCTCTGACTTCTGCCCATCTTTTGGGATAGTTCGCGCCATGATTTTCCATTTCTTCTCGATTCCACCCTGCGCCTATTCCTAGTATGAATCTTCCATTTGAAATCATATCGAGAGAGGCAATTTCCTTGGCTAAAGTGATGGGGTCTCTTTCAATGACCAAGCAGATTCCGGTTCCTAGCTTAATACTGGAGGTCACGGCTGCGCAGGCACCAAGTGCGACGAAAGGATCATGAGTGTGCCAGTACATTTTTGGAAGATCGCCGCCCCCTGGGAACGGCGTTGCTCTGGATGCCGGAATGTGGGTGTGCTCTGGAAAAAATAGGCTGTCTAGTCCCCTTTCTTCCACAGCTTGAGCGAGTTCTACAGGCTGAATTGAGTAGTCTGTGGGGAACATGGTCACACCAAATTCCTGAGTTGTTCTGAATGCCATAATTTTCCTCCGTTAAATATCCTCAAATGAGCCGTGACGGCCTTTGCCGCTCGCGAACCTTTTAGCACCCGCAGCGGTCTCGCCAGATCTTATTACGTCTAATCCTAGTTTGGTTTCATTAATTAAAGCCTCATCCACATCGAGATTCCACTGTTCGTAGAGACTTTGCCTGTCGTTTCGCATGCACAACTGAGGAAACGCGCTTATTTCTTCGGCCAATTGAAGGGAAGCTTCCAAAGCCATACCCGGACTTACGAGGCGATTGGCCAGACCTATGCTGAGTGCTTCCTGACCGCTGACCTCTCGTCCAGTCAGTATTAGATCGAGAGCCCTGCTCTGTCCTATTTGTCGAGCAAGCCGAATTGTTCCGCCGTCTACCAGAGGAACGCCCCACCGGCGACAAAATACTCCCAGTTTAGCCTCTTCCGATACGACTCGGAGGTCGCACCAGAGGGCTAGTTCCAACCCTCCTGCAACTGCGTGTCCTTCTATTGCCGCCACGACTGGTTTTCTAAGTTGCATACGAGTCGGTCCCATTGGCCCATCGCCGCTTTCTCTGACTGAGTTTCCAGCCCCGGTCGCGACCGCCTTTAAATCCGCACCCGCGCAAAAAGTGCCCTGTGTCCCTGTTAAAATTGCTACATCATATTGGTCGTCCTGATCAAAAGATCGAAAAGCATTGGCAAGCGATTCGGCGGTTGGGCCGTCGACCGCATTTCGACTTCGAGGTCGATCAATAGTGATTATCTGAGTTCGTTTTTGGTGTGTGACGACGACCGTCATGAATTTTCCCGTATCAATAAAGACTTGTGTATATTAGTTTCGTTTTTGCTTAATCATAAGGAAAGCCGATGCGCTTAGATAGTCCAAGAATTCGCCCGCTGGAGAAGGGGGAGTGGAACGATGAAGTTCAAGAGCTCATGAAGCCTTTTGCGAGCCAGGATCGAGTATTCAATATTTTTAAAACACTGGCTAATCATCCGGATCTCGCGAGGCGTTGGATGGTCTTTGCCAATCACATTTTGGGTAAGTCGACTTTGAGTGATCGAGACAGAGAGCTTCTTATTCTGCGAATCGGGTATCTCTGTCAGTCAGGTTATGAATGGGGTCAGCATGTTCAGATTTCGCGTCGAATAGGAATGTCTGATGATGAAATACGATCGGCCAAAGTTGGTCCGAGTATGGACAGTCTGTCTGATAAAGATATTGCATTACTTAAAGCGACCGACGAACTTCACTCGGACGCACATGTTTCGGATGAGACTTGGTCCAGGCTCTCAGAATTCTTTTCCAAAGAACAGTTGATGGACATAGTTTTCACTGTTGGACAGTACAATTTGGTGTCGATGGCGTTAAACAGTTTTGGGGTGCAATTAGATGAGGGGCTTCCCGGATGGGACGTTTAGAGGGAAAGGTCGCAATAGTAGTAGGTGGAGGGCAGACTCCTGGGGAGACTGTGGGCAATGGAAGGGCGACTTGCTTGAGGTTTGCTCAAGAGCGTGCGCGGGTAGTTGTTGTCGATCGGTCGATTGACTCGGCCGAGGAAACCGTTGATTTGATAACTAAAGAAGGGGGTATGGCTCGAGCTCATCAACTAGATGCTACAAAGGAGAGTGCTTTCCTTGATCTAGTCGATAGCGTCAAAGAAGAGTTTCAGAAGATCGATATATTGCATAACAATGTCGGTATCGGGTTCAACGACGCCAGTCCTTTAAAGGTCACAGAAGAAGCGTGGGACCGGATTTTTTCTGTCAATATTAAATCGGCACTGTTCGCTTGTAAGGCAGTAGTTCCGCAAATGAGGGAACAGGGATTTGGAGTGATTACAAATATTTCATCTGTTGCCTCAGTCGCGGGCGCAGGTCTTATAACTGCCTACAAGGCATCTAAAGCGGCACTGAATGCCTATACACATTCTTTGGCCATGAGTAATGCTAAGTATGGGATTAGGGCAAATGTCATAATGCCTGGATTAATGAATACACCCATGGCGATAGAAGGATACGTGGCGACAGGCCGCGACAGAGAAGAATTGATTCAATCACGAGATGCCTCGGTCCCGCTAGGTAAGAAGATGGGTAGTGCTTGGGACGTGGCGAATGCGGCGTTATTTTTGGCGTCTGATGAAGCTAAATTCATCACAGGAGTTAATCTTCCAGTTGATGGCGGCCAATCTGCTCGAATAGGATGACTAGGTTGTCAAACTTAATGCCTGGCGTTAGGAGCAGATTGAGGTTGGGAAAAATAAAGTGAAACCCGTGATGATATTCTTAGTTTTATTGTTTTCTTTCTTTCTTTACTCCGATTTATTGGCACAGGAAAGTGGTTCGCAGTATATCGAGCGACAGGAGCGCGTTGAGTCATTTGTTGAATTTGTTGGCTTGTTAGAGCGTGCTGAAGATGTTTGGATTACCCCGTTTGATCTTGAGGCGGGGTTTTATCTGGAAGCAAACGACGAGCTAGTTGGTCGCAAAGAAGCTCAGCTTGAATTGCTAAAGCCAGAAGAATGATGATCCGTTGTTTAATCATTTGTTTTTGTCTTATGGGGCACTCGCTTGCAAATTGCGTCAGTTGGGGTTCGCTTACGCCGCTACAGCAAGAAGTGTTGGTTGACTATCGAAGCGTTTGGCATTTGCTTCTGTCCGAAGATCAAAGTGTTCTGGAGGCCGGCTCTTTCAGGATTGGGAAGGCTGACCAAGACAGTTTGCAAGGTTTTAAGGAAGTCTATGAAAATTGGGTTCGTCTGAGCCCGGGAGAAAGAGCAGAACTCAG
>TARA_B100000401_G_scaffold29890_1_pt1 | contig 12015 bp, 12 predicted proteins | sample TARA_B100000401 | Tara Oceans TARA_B100000401 (sample SAMEA2620786) | marine metagenome | biome: marine biome (ENVO:00000447); feature: surface water layer (ENVO:00002042); material: "saline water (ENVO:00002010), including plankton (ENVO:xxxxxxxx)" | depth 5 m
CAAGTCTGGAAGAATGTTTATAAATGTGTAAAAGACAAAGATAAAGATAAAGATAAAGAAGAAGCAGATGCAGATGCAGATGCAGATGGCGCGGACGTCGTTGAAACACCAACACTGGCAGAAGATCCACCTGACGACAAAGATGACTGTATCGAAGCCACAAAAAGAAAAGACGATGAATTATCTTCAACCACCACATCGCTATTAATTACTGGCTTCACTGGCTCAAATCGCAATGGCAATTCGGACGTTATTATCATTTGCAAAGATTACACAAAACATGATGATTCCCAAATGTTCCTGAACATTCAAGAGTTCTGTAGATTGAAATCTATCGAAAAGGAACACGCAGATTACTCTCTTCGCCGGTCCGATAAGCAAGCGACTTTTACACCTAAGGGTCACTTTGATAGATTTGGTACTACAACGGATATACCATACTTTGATACACCAGCCAGACTTGAAGCTTTTATTAAACTTGTTAAGAATATGGACAGATATGATCAAATATTTTGCACAACATTTTCAGATGTCATATTGAACGACCACAAATCGTTGGATATAGTAAAAAAATATTTTGCCGAAAGAGATAGTGAAGACCCTGTAGAAGAAAGCATTAAAACATTGAGCTTTATCCAAAATGATCATGTTCCTTCTGAAGAAAGTCCACAAGAAATATGGGAAAAATACAACTCAATTGAGAAAGCAAGGCCGACGAGTCGTGTTGCACTGGAAAACAGAAGGAAACATACTGATGAGACAGATTCTGATTCGGAATCCGATGAAGAATGAATTTAATTGTATGAATTTTGTATGAATTTTAATGTGAAATATGAAATCTTTTTTTCTCATTAAATTTCAAGATGGGACAACTTAAAGTGTACAAAAATAAGAAAATAGGCGAATTTTACTCCATTCCACTTAATCTGATAAACAAATCTTATGTTCTTGATTCTTTGTACCTTGCATTGAATTTCGACAAGCTCCATTCCAAATCAGTAATCGACATAAGATCTTCTAATCACTATAAATCAACATTGGCAAGTTGGGACTCAAAGCTTCAAGGTGTTGAATTATCAGATCTAGGAGAAGTGGCAAAGGCCCTCCGTGTAAATGTCAAAGTATTCAATCCACTCGTTATAGAATCGCACAAGTTAACAACTTTTACAGGTGGCAATACTAAGCGCTCTGCAGAGCTCCTAAAGTGCAAAACCGGTGTCTACAAGCCAATGCGTATTGGGGGTGTAGCGGTCCCGCAACCTTTGTTGAATAACACACCGTTGAATAACAAACCACGACAATTTATTACGAAAAACAAACAACTGGATCGTCGTCCACTGCGAAATATCACACAAAACACCCATGACAAAATGCAAAGACAGAATGCGTACGTGATAACTGATGCATTCAAATTTGAAGCATTTGATGGCTCAAATGTTGACATGTCTGAAATTATAAATTTGATACAGAACAAGTCAATCACTCCAGAGATGATAATGACATATTTACTCATCGGCGACGCGAAATGCAACAAAGGTATTCAATTAGTATTAAGAAACAAAGAGTCCCAAGAACATCTGAGAACCGACTTAGTAAACCAAAATATACTACTACTATCACAGCTCGATAGTCAGTCTTATGCATTAGAGTATGGTTCAATAGTGAAGATAAACCTCGAATTACTCAAACGGCAGATTTATGGCATTGAAAATCAAATACAGGCATCAAAAAATGTAAAATATAATTCAACTCGACCGTTGTTTTACACGCTGCCAGAAGACACTGATGCTGAAGTATATTCCGCGGGTGCGTTTTTCAGTAGAAAGCCCAAAAAACCACCGAGAGCAGCACCACCACCTAACAGAACACCTAACAGAGCAATATCAGAAAGAAGACCACCAGGAACGACCTTACATCAGCCAGACATTACATATTTATCGAAGGACGAAGCATTACACGACACCGATTATAAGGGTAGACGACATGTAATAAAAGCCACGATCAATATTGACGACTACTCAGTTTTACATAGAGTTATTAAGATTGCCGTAGATCCAACATATGATATTGAGTACAAGCTAGAGGCTGAAAATTATACGACGTTCAAGAACAAGTTTCCGCAGTTTTATAGAGAAAATGTTCTGCAATTTTTTGGCACAGGAATACCTGAACCCGATGGTGCCATACGACTAGAAGATGATAATCAAAATGAAATATTACTCCAACTTCCACTTGACAAAATATACTCGGAGAGGAGATACTTAGTAACAGAGTGGAACCCGGAGTTGGTAATCGTGGAAAACTTTGTGAAAGGTCATATTTCTGATTACAATAGGTTTGCGAAGCTGAATCCAGGTAAGGATTACAAAACAGTAACAGATTATGAAAACCCTAGGGACGCCCTTTTCGCTGCAATGGTAAATGTCCTGATAACTGCAAAGAAAGCAAACACTACGTGCCAGTTTACACATGGCGACATGCATTGGCAAAATGTTTTCATTGATCAAGATAAAAATGATAAACCCATTTTGTTCGACTTTGACTTTTCATCTTTCGGACCAAAAGTCTCAGAAAAGGTGTTGAATAACTTCCAGAATAAGTATCTTCTTCGGCAACATTACAAACCAAATTTTGATACACAGTATGCATGGTACATGGATTGTATACGTTTCATCATGTATGGTGCATATCGCATCTTGAAAGTTGAAGCAGTTGATTCCTACTCAGCAGAGGATGAGATAAATGACGAGGATAATGTTTTGGAAATTGAAATGAAGTTGTTAATAGAAACTGTATTTGACATGATACCAAAGGGTGATGATCTATTCAGAAGGTCGTGGCATAGAGTAATGTGGAACGGCAGCAAGCTTTGCGGAGACGATGATCCACGTTCAAATGCCGCCACGTCTGTGTTGAACCAACAGGCACATTCTTTTGTGTCTCCAGTAAAAGTGATTCATAAAAGAAAAATAGGCTACCACAACGACTGGGTGGCAATTCTAAAATCCCTTGTTTCAATTTGCAATGATATACCAGATCACGAGAAATGCAACAAAATATTTTGAAGAAAAAAAAATGATATTTTATTTCAATTGAAAATATTGTAATCGTAGTATCTTCTAATCTTTTTTGCAAGTGCCTCATGGTAAGAGCCCGCCCAGTCTTCAATAACGTATATTTCGATTGGAATGTAGATTTCTTTTTTGTATTCTTTGCACAACTTCAGTGCTGCAACATATGTAGATCCTCCTCTACAAACATAGAACGTAGGTTTTATTGTTTCTGCGTTTTCTGTGTTTTTGTTGACGAAACAAACTACAGCTGGAAATTGGAAATTTTCGCCCCTAAGTCTCGCTGCCTCTTCTTCCATCAAAATAGTTTGTACTTCAAGGTGTTGGAACCTGTTTTGATCTTCGCGGTTGTTTATAAATGCTGCGACCCTGTCCCGGTTTATTGGCATTTCACCAACGAAACGTTGGTTATCATATTTCAAGTTGCCCAATATAACTTGTTGACCAAGCATTTCGATGGTCGGGTTTGTCAATATACGTTGTATCCATTGATCTTCATTCAAACCAAGTCTAAGGTCTTCAAGTCTTGCGTAGCTGGTCTTGCGAAAATCAATGGTTCGTGCCACGAAATCGTTCATGTTCATGAGCATTGTGTAGTTTTGTTGATGTAATTTGAAAATGAAGTCCATCAATTTTTGATTTATGATTTTTTTAACTTTAAGATATTACATTGTGATAAATTTTTGATTTCCCATGGAAAAAACATGTGCAATTTGTGTCAAAACCTACACTGACCATTCACGCAAACCTATCGAATGCCCGCGTTGTCATAATTTTTGCTGTAAAAAATGTGTTATCAGATATTTCGATTCGTCTGAAATGTTAAAATGTATGTTTTGTGGCGTTGAATCTTTCGCACCAGAATATTTAAATCAAATTTGCGGGAGCTTTCGTGAGGTCATAGGAAGGATAACAAAGAAGTTGCTTTACGATGAAGAAGCGTCCCTTTTCAATTCAACTCGAGATCTTGTAACCATGTATAAAAACATTGACAGCGCAACCGAAAAAGAATTATTTTTGAAATCCCTTCCGGATATGCGAGGAAGCGGAACGTATGCGAATATAATGCGGCAATGTCCTGTGGCGACATGCAATGGACATTTTATGATTGGAGATTACCAGTGTGGTGCTTGCAAGCTGATTATATGTAAAAATTGCGGTGAAATCGAGGCAGACGGTCATGTATGTGATCCAACTGTTCTAGAATCAATAACTGCAATCAAACAAATTGCGAAAAATTGCCCAAAATGTGGGGTATCAATCGAGAAAATAGACGGGTGTGATCAGATGTTTTGTACTGATTGCAAGACAGCTTTTGACTGGACAACACTGAAAGTTATACATACAGGCATAGAAAATCCGCATTACTTTGAGTGGATAAGATCTATGAATCAAGAGGTGGCAAGAGATACAAACGATATCACCTGTGGAGGATTAACAACGTATCAGGAGGTTCACCAGGCAAATGAGGCCGTTCTAAAGAATTCTGGTATTGACAGAAAATGCGGAATGTACAATTTGAACGCATCGACTTTAATTGCATTTCAAGTATATATCCATGATATCCATGAGAGAATCTTGTCAACCTTGATCAGAGCTAAAGACAATACCGATTTGAGGATTAAATTCATGTGTGGAGAAATCAATAAATCTACCTTTACAACTGCGATTTTCAAAAGACACAATAAGATGCTCAAATACGACAAGGAGTTCGAAATATATAAGCTGATTCGAGACGCTGGTACGGATATACTGCAGCGTTGGACGAGGGAAAAAACATTTTTTGAAATTCACAAGTTACAAAGGGCAGTTGCAGAAGTTGACGAGCTCATAACCTGTGTAAATCATGGCTTCGCTCGGGTATCAGAAATGAACTCGTCAGTATTGAAACGATTGAATAAACGGATAGAAAACATCGGTTATCTGTCAAAGTACAGCACAGGGCATTATAGAGTCAATTTCACAATAGAATGGCTCGACTCTATGTAGACTCAAACAGTAGCACCCAAAAGGTTTTTGAATGCCTTTGTCGTGGTAATATTTTCTATCCACGTATTGTTGCTCGATGGTGGAACAGAAATGCTGTCAAGGTTTGATATGGGCACCTCATCTTCTTTCTTTTCATACACAATCTGATCATCTTCCTCGAGAACGTCAAGGATGAAATCTGTTTTATTTTGCAATTGTTTATCATTATGCATTGCTGCCTCTAGTATTTGCTTTAAATTATCCATATCAGTCTTGATGTATGTATTTATATCAATCTTTAGTGTATTCAATAGTCTGCGATTCATGTAAATGAAATATATAAGTACGAACAGTAGCATTATATTAACGATCGGGAGTACCTCGGCGATCATATTTAATTTATTATTACAAAATTTTTTTAACTTTAAGAATTTTATTTCATGAAAAAAACTTGAATTGGTCATGAACAACAACGCATATGACATCTCACAGCTCCACGCAGAATGGGCTGCAACCGACAATGGAGACCCTATGGCAGAGGCAGATTTGGCGGAGACAATAAACCGCATGGAACAACCCAGGGGAACAAAAAGGGGGGCGGACAAGATTTGTCAGCCAATTAACTTTTGCAAAGGATATATGCAGAACAATACCTGTTGCACATTTGATGCAAAAGACGGCCTGTGTAAGATGCACAAGAAGAAACATTATCAGGAATGTAACATTTGTTTCGACAATATGTATGTGAAGCAGAGACTCGTGTGTGGTCATGAGTTCTGTCGCAATTGTATTTATAAATGGGCAGGTGAAGAAAAGGGGTGTCCCATATGCAGAACCTCCATGGTCTTTACAAATTACAGCAAAGCAGCATACATACAAAAGGTGAAAGATTTAGTTTATTGTATTGATCAATACGTACAAGATATCAAATGGACAGACGCATCGCGTTGGTTGAATGCAATTGAAGATGAAATATATGACTGCGTAACCTTAATGGTCACAAACGAATGGATGATGCATTGTACAGAAGACTACAAACGCGTACTATCAACGTATATCGGATACGGAAATCAAATCAATGAAAAGCGTTTTCGAAAATTGACAAAAATATGGAATCGAATAGAGCCAAAAAAAGTATTTAAAAATGAAAGCTAAATAGTTAGGTAAATAAAGTTGTGAGTTATCATGGAATCATTTAATGACGTGATTGAAAATATTTACAACTTAAGACACTTGTTCGATAGTGTGCAATGCGAAAACAAGAGACAAGTCATGACACGAATGTTCATGAAACATCTAGAAGCCTTCGTTTTACGAATGGAAGAAACTTATTACAAAAAGGTGATCAGAAACAAATCAATTTCTAGATTGAAATCAAATCAAGAAAAAGAAATTGAAAAAACTTACAAAACCATGAGCGCGTTCCTACCCTTTATAATCGCGTATCAGTTGGCGAACTAGTTTTTTTTCCCATTCAACAAACGACACTCATTGTATTGAAGAAATATCGGTTTATCGTCTTGAACGAGTTCTTCCATGTGTTTTTTAGCGACTTCATCTGTTGTTTCTTCTTGTGCTATTCCAACATTTCTTCGAGTATTGTTCCTGAATATTTGATGATTCATTGAGCAAAATTCACCATCGTCAGTCAAAACGGGGTAATTATGATATGTATTTTTCTTCTCTGGCTCGAGATAAAACGTGTTCGTGTTTAGATTTTCATAGCCGGCTAGCTGTTGAAATTGTGAAGGTTTATCACGGCCTGGGTTGCATTTATCTGACTTTGATAGCATTCTATTGTCGATTGCTCGTTCTCTCGAATCGTAGGTTTGAAATGCTCTGTTTGTGAATCGTTCAGTGAGTTGATCGTCAATTTTCTGTTTATCCATTATAGTCTGTGAAGAAAAAAATAACGATTTAAAGTCTTAGCAGGGAATACAAAATAATTGATCATGTTCTGTATAACAAAAAGGATGCTATCTAAAGTCGATGACTCTGTGCCTATCTTCAGTCTAAATAATTTTGTGGGTTATGCGAGAATAACAAGTGCATACGACGGTGATACATTTAATGCCTGTGTAAAGGTACATGGTAGAATTTTGAAATTCAAATTTAGAACTATCGGCTATGATTCCCCAGAGATTAAACCAAGTCTTGGGATTCCAGATCGCGAGAAGCACATCGCTATGGCAAAACTTGCGCGAGATCATTTCAAGAACCTTTGTCGCTTCGACGATAGAGAGAGCCCACGATGGTGGAATCCCTTTATGTGCAGAAATAGAATAAATGGATTAGTTTGGATTGAATGTCATCGAAACGATAAGTACGGCAGAACTTTGGTTACATTATACCGAAACAGGTCTGACACTGTTTCAATCAACGACAGAATGATCAATTCAGGACTTGTCAATACTTATGACGGTGGAAAAAAGTCCGATTTTGAATTCTAGGCAGGTAATTTGATTTGAAGAACGCGCCGCAATTTTTGTAGTAGTATGTGATCTGGAATAGCTTTTCCACTTTCATAAGAGCTTATGACACTGGTCTGAACACCGATTGCATTCGCCAAATCTTTTTGTGTCTTGAAGCCTCGTGCAACGCGTCCTGTTTGAATCAGCTTCGCAACGCTGCGTTTGACTTTGGGAACGTCTCCCAACTCAGTTTCTTCAAGCTTTTGTTCTTTGCTTTTGTTCACTGAAGATTTTTTGAATGTATTTCGTTTGTAAATAGTGACCGTGTTCCAGTCCTGGTGATCCATTGATTTTACAATTACGGATAAAAAGTTTCCAAATCTATACTTGAAAATTGATGGATTGTTTGTCAACAAATTCATATGCATGATGACGACGGTCGAGGAAGATTATGGGGAAGGGGCGAACCACATTAACAACACCAAAAATGAGACTGTGTTCACCATTCATATGATCATGCGAATTCTGTACGAGAATTCACGTGAGTTTCCAGAAGGTCTATATATAAAACTCTGCGAAAATTTACAGAAGCTGTATACCCTACAAAGTACAGAGGATCACCATGATGAAATTAACCACTCTGATGAGAATGAAAGCGACGACCTGTTTCGACTCCGAGTTGCTCGTTGGACAGAATACATGCGTGATTACGAGATGGTCATACATAACAAAACGAGATATCTTACACGGGTAGAAAGTAAAATCAAAAAAACGAAACCGATTCAGCGCATGTCAAAACGTCTTCGCTTGGAAGCTCACGTCAAAGGTTTGTCTCCAGACGCATACAAGTTCGTGCTCAATAAACACATTAATGATGAGAAAGACCGGTTAAATTTGATTGTTGATGATGTCACAAATGATCTTATAAGATATGAACAAAAACGTCACGCACTTCATACAACACTTACTGAAACTGGATTGAACGTATCAACTTTGATTAAATATGATATCAACAGTGGTACAACATTCTACTCAATGCCGAGTGTGGCTTAGTCGGCGTCGATAGGGATATCAATATTCAAAAAAAAGCACTTAAACTCAATGCGATAATATATGTCATATAACAATATTCATGGATAGACTTCTTCCCGACATAAAAAAAAGCATCGATGATACATATGCGAATCAATCTATTCATAAATCAATCATAGTTTGTCACGATGACATCATGAGAATACGTTTGTACGAGACTCTGAAAGCAGATCATTACCCCGTTTGCAATATCACTAACTTGATAAAATTCGTGCGCGATCAATCGAGAATGTTGCTCATCGATTTTTCAGATCTTAACAACCTCGAGACTTTCCTTCCTCGAAAGACTATGAAGGAAATAAATTTCGTGTTTATTATTGAAAGAGCTCACTTGCGCAACAAAAGAGAAGGATTCAAATGGCGACACTATAATTTTGCAGATGGTTATAAGGTCATAAAAGTATGAAACCATTACTTTCATTTTTTTTCACTGAACGTGGTGAATTCACGAGTCCCTGTATCTCAAAGGCATCGAACACCATCTTTTCCTTCAATCTCCCATCACGGAAGTCTTTCGGCTGAAGATCTGGACCTTTGTTAATTTCCATTAATTTAACGTTCAAATCAGCGTCTACTGCAACATCAGCCCCCATGATGATGAACTTGCACATGGGAAGTGTCTCTTCAATGCCTCGTAAATCATTCGCAATGGAATTGAATAGTTTCTTGAAACATTTTACTATATTTCTACTTAGTCGTCGCGCCGCCATGTCACGCAATGTCGATTTGAAATCATTGAATGTCAGTGGATTCACTCGGTATACTTCTCTGTCTATGTATCCGGTCGTTACATTTCGATCCTTATCTATCGTGTTCGCAATGAATTTCTTTGGAGTATAGTACATAAATCCATCATCGTATACATAAGTCTTCATATTCGACAACCTGTCAAATCGAATCATCACGTACACTCGTATGTTGATTTTCCTCCCCGAAACTGTGTATGGATTTTGAAGCAATTCTTGAGCTATTGTGTACTCCTTGAGGTCAATATCGTCGATTGAATCAGTTATCAAACATCCTTTTTGTTGTTGTACATTTTTCTTCAGAATGATCGAATTACCAGCATCGACATATGTTTCTAGTTCGCGCACGTCGTCGGCGTTTCTCGTAACAAATGACCGCGGAAATATGCTGAGTAGATCGGACTCTGTAGAATTTCTGCGCATCAAATCGTACAAAGCAGATTTGCTTGATATTTGATCAACAGATACCAATGTATACAACACTTTATCGGAAAACGATGGTAAAGCTTTTATTTGGTCGAAAACGTTTTGATCGCTAAACCTCTCCAAAAATATTAAATCTGCCTCGCGGGGAGTCTGGGCCAGTATTAATCTGTTACTTGTCAGCACATTTTCGAACGCTTTTTGCACTTTCAACCCTTTCAGCCCGCTCGAATTGTATCGAAAATAACGCAAATCCCTGTCGACATTTGTATTCAATATGCTGTAAACAAACAGCGTAAATGTTGACACAATGATCAACATGAAAACGATCTTTTTCGACATATGTATGTTTTACATGAAGAAATTTTGGAAAAAGAAATGTTCACAGTGCTTGTAGCGAACGCCGGGGTAACCAGGATGTTTAAGTGATAGATCATCACGCCACATCGTTGTAAGATTTGCTAGGAAGGGCTAAAATCTTTTTCTTTCCTTCCCTGACAACCATTTTCAAGCCTTCCCTTCTCGCTGTTGCGGCAAGCCATCTTGGAATTCCGTGACAAGCAACTTTGCAATCATCAGCTGTAATATGCTTCAGAAATTCAAGATAGTTCTTTTCTGTCAGTGCGTATCTCGAAACCATCGTCACCGCAAGCAGGCGTCGCTCGGCATCTCTTTCTGGAGTTCTGAATTTACCAGTTTTGACTAAGTTACGAATCCTCTGAAACAACATTGTGTCATCCAATCGTTCTTTATTATGATTACTTTTTAGAGCATCCAGGATGGTTTTTTGATTTTTGGTTGACATTGGCGACTCAATATTCACCTTGATAAATGAATTGCCAATAGGAACCATAATGTTACTCAAGACAGAGGTGATGAATCGTGACCTTTTTGAAAGCGGTATTCCTTTCATAAACGGTGAGAAGGTTCCTACCGCATGTCCCAATGCTGACCCAATGTCAATGTTGCTGAAATAATCAATCATTGGTGTTAAAACTCCTGCTTTATCCAGTCCGATATCAACCCAAGGAATTTTTTCGGTTTCTATGACATCTGCAACATCATTAAATAGCAAAGTTAATTCATTCTTTAAATAATCGGCATATGAAGCAAATAGTACGGCATCACCTATGAATTCTGGATTATCTAGTGTGCGTCCCACGACTCCAGCAATCTGATTCGCAACAGCCCCATGATCAGTCTGAACCTTCATGACGTGCTTTGCCCAGTTTAAGACCCTAATTGGGCTGGGATATACATTCTCTCCACCACCTCTGAATTCGTTAATCACATTATAAAGTTCATCAACATTTCCTTGATCTAAAAGCTTTTTCATTCTCTTCGTATCGTCTGGAGTAATTCTCTTTGCCTGTTCAGCGATATTATCAGTGTAGCTTTGTGCTGTTGCAAATTGATCATGGTTTTCCGTATATTTCTGTGGTTCCTTCGAAAACGTTTCCTGCACTTCTTTGACATATGGAGCACTCACACCTGATATTGCTAAAGTTTCCGATGTTACATTTATACCAGTATACATGCCTGAAAATGAATGTAACACTACGACAAACATGCAAACTGCAAAACTTCTATATATCCTAAGAGTCTTTTCGTTCTTGTTTGATAGTTGTGCAGTTGTCAGTTCCTTGAGTTGATTAAAGAAATCCTTGGTAGTGTCCGTTATGCGTAAACTATCTACAAAAGGTTTCGCCTTTTGAGATATGATGGCCCATAGCGCCTTTACATTCTTTGTGCCAAACGCTCTTGCTAGATATAATGTGAGATATCCCCCAGATTTCAAAGGTTGCGTGGTTTCACCAGCTTTCGCGTTGGTGTCTGATTCTATTTCAGAAATCTTCGCTTTGGTCTCCTTGACTGCTGCTTCAATAGTGCCTTTTTTCGTTGCCTCAATCGCTGATTGAGAAGTTGCTGCTTTTACTCTTCTTCTTAATGATTCTAGTACATCGTAAAGTACATCGCTTACGGTACCATTTTTCATTTCATATTTTCCGACCTTTTCATACAATTCATTTATTAAAGGTTTGAAATTATTATTTAGTTCCTTCTTTTTTAATTCATCGATGACATCTAAAATTCTGGATTTGGAAATATCATTGTAATAATCAGCTCTTACAACAGCTTTCTCCAGCTCCATATAATCTTCCATCGTGACTACGGCGTAGCCTCCACCTTGTTGCGCATCGCTTTCGAGGTGAAAAATGAAGGTTGGTACGTATTTAGATACGTTCGCGTATATGGGATTGTTTAAAAATCTATCACAAAAATCCTTCGTATTATCATCATTGA
>TARA_B100000401_G_scaffold131237_1_pt1 | contig 11808 bp, 9 predicted proteins | sample TARA_B100000401 | Tara Oceans TARA_B100000401 (sample SAMEA2620786) | marine metagenome | biome: marine biome (ENVO:00000447); feature: surface water layer (ENVO:00002042); material: "saline water (ENVO:00002010), including plankton (ENVO:xxxxxxxx)" | depth 5 m
CATAGGTATGGTATTGAAACTGTTTTCAACTTTGGTGGGACCCACAAGAGGGACTCCAGCACGAGAATAAATCAAGAATTAGGTATAGAAGGAAACGGCTAGCCGTTATCTAAAAAGGTCATCCTGAGGGTCGCGCACTATTTGGTCTCGTACAGATCCGCTCCCAAACCAACTCTCGTCAGCGCCTCGAACTATAGCAATAGGAATACCTGAAGATTTCCCCATAACAAGCTCAGCGGCTGATGCTAGTTCGTCTACTAGAGCTACCTCAGTAACTTGCATTTCTCTGCCGAACGCATCTGGGCTTCCCCGTAAATCTAGAATTGGAAGAACACCAGCACTTCCTATAGCTACATCAGTAAGGCCTCTTCTCCAAGGTCTACCAAAAGTGTCAGAAATTATTATCCCGACGTCTAGTTTAAATCTGCCCGCCAAACCATCGCGCAGCCTTCGTGCCGAGCGGTCACTGTCATCAGGCAGAAGTGCGGCTTGACCGCGTTCCACATTTGATAAGTCAATTCCCGCATTTGCGCAAACGAATCCATGTTTGGTTTGGCTAATTATGAGGTCCCCACGGCGCCTAAGAATTCTTACGGATTCTCTCTCTACTAATGGTTTGTGACTTAAAGGGTCATTTGGATCAATCTCTATCATCTGATTCTCAGCCTTGGAAATGATCTTTTGAGTAACGACCAGAATATCCCCCGATTGAATAGTATCTATTTGTCCGACTATTTCGACTAGGTCATCTCCGGGTCTTATCTCAGGGATACCTTCAAGTGGAATTATCTCTAGTTTCGTCATTTTAGCCTGTTATCTTACTAAATATAGTCCCACAAAGACCCGCTGCCTTTGCGTTATCGGTCATAACTGTATCTGTAATAATACATCTAAGTCCTAATTCTTGAATTCTCTTGCTCTCACTTTTGTCAAGGTCGTCAATTACAAAAGTCCCAATTATATCTTTGTAAATTTCTGCAACAGCTGTTGCAGATGCTTCATAGCCCAGCTCGTTTAGGAGTCGATCGGCAGGACCCTTTAATGCTTTGCCATTAACAATTCCAGATATTGCAATAACATTTTCTCGTCGCTTACGAAGGGCATCTCTAATTCCTGGAACTGAAAGTATCGGTGCGATACTTACTAAAGGGTTAGAAGGAGCGATAAGAATAATATCTGCTTTAAGGATTTCAGAAATTACTTCAGGAGCTGGTTGACTTATCTCGTGACCTCGGAATTTTATGCTAGCGATTTCCACATTATGCGATAGTCGGACAAAATAATCTTGAAAATTCAGTTCCTCACCGTCAACGGTCGTAACGATTGTTCTGACTGGATCGTCACTCATTGGAATGATGTTGACTCCAACTCTCCATTTGGCTGCTATTTCACGAGTGACCTCTGAAAGGGTAGCCCCTTCGAAAAGCTTTTGAGTTCGGAATAAATGCGTTCCAAGATCCCTATCGCCAAGCCGAAACCAATCAATTCCTCCATACATGGTCACCATATCCATGGCTCGCCAACCTTCGTCCCTTAAGCCCCATCCTGTATCTGGATTAATTTCATTTCCGAGAGTATAGATTATGGTGTCAAGATCTGGGCTTATATGAAGACCGTGCAACGATAAGTCATCTCCAGTATTGACAATAGCTGTTACAGACTCAGGGAGGACTACCGTAACAAGGCCTCTAAGTAATTTGGCTGCCCCAACGCCGCCACTAAGAACAACTATTTTTTTATTAGACAACTCTGTCACGCTAAACCTTTGAGGCGTCCTTCAAGTAGGGCTAGGTCAGCTTCAACCATCATGGTCACAAGGTCTTTGAACGACGTGCTGGGTTCCCAAGCAAGCACCTTTTTCGCCTTGCCATAATCTCCAACAAGAAGATCAACCTCTGCTGGTCTAAAAAATTGTTCATCTACTACGACATGGTCCTGGTAATTGAGCCCAAGGTGGTTGAAGGCAAGGTCGCAAAATTCCCGAACGCTATGTGTCATCCCTGAACAAATAACATAGTCATCTGGCTCTTCTTGCTGAAGCATCATCCACATCGCTTCGACATAGTCGCCGGCAAACCCCCAGTCCCTTTTTGCGTCAAGATTACCCAAGGAGAGCTTTTCTTCTAGGCCCAACTTAATCGATGCAGCACCGTAGCTTATTTTCCGAGTAACAAACTCTAGGCCACGTCTTGGACTTTCATGATTAAAAAGTATGCCGCTAGAAGCATGGAGATTATAGCTTTCGCGATAATTGACAGTTATCCAATGGCCATATACTTTCGCAACGCCGTAGGGGCTACGTGGGTAGAACGGAGTGGATTCTGTTTGAGGCACTTCTGCTACTTTGCCAAACATCTCACTAGAACTCGCTTGATAAAATCGAATCTTGGGGTCTACGATACGAATCGCATCAAGCATTCGAGTAACACTTAAAGCTGTTGTTTCTCCCGTAAGTACTGGTTGTCCAAATGAAGTCTGTACAAAAGATTGCGCAGCGAGATTGTAGATCTCATCTGGTTCGTGAATTTTTATAGCGTCAATAAGTGAAACCTGATCAAGTAAATCACCATTTACGAATTCTATTGACCCCTGTATGTGAGCAATTCTTTCATAATTTACTGTGCTACTTCTTCTGACCATTCCTACCACATCGTAACCCTTCTGAAGAAGCGCTTCAGCTAGGTAAGATCCATCCTGACCAGTTATCCCTGTAATTAGTGCTTTAGGCAAAAGATCTCCTTATCTTTCCTGAGTCATTAGAGCCCTTGTGGACTCAATGGTGTCTTCAATAGTCTGGTCAAATTCTATATGGGGTTCCCAGCCAGTTTGCTTGTGTAGCTTCGAGTAATCTCCAATCAGTACAGGAGTATCTGATGGTCTATGAAGTTTGGGGTCTAATTTGAGCTCAAGTTCAGAATCTATTTTATTCAAAAGCGTAGTCGCTAATTCTGAAATCTTTCTCCCAATTCCCGAACATACGTTATACACATTGCCCCCGTCCCCCTTAGTAAGAATTAACCTGTACGCTCGTACAACATCTCGAACATCCGTGAAGTCTCGAATTGTTTCGAGATTCCCAACTGTAATCTCCGACTGGTCAAGGCGCTGAGCTAATAGCATGCGTTTAGTTAATGCAGCAGCTACAAAGTTTTCCTTTTGCCCAGGGCCGAAATGGTTAAATGACCTTGCACACATAATTTGTAAATCCTGCGAATTCATTTGCTTGCATAGAATCTCTGCGGCAGATTTACTTGCGGCGTAAGGGTTTGATGGATTGATTATGTGCTTTTCAGTTATCGGTAGCTCAGATTCCTGAACCGAACCGTAAACCTCTGCGCTAGATACACAAAGTACTCTTTTAACGTTGGATAGTTGGCATGCCTGGAGAACGTTCAGGGTGCCTTCAGCATTAACCCGGAAAGTCATGAGTGGATCTTCCCAGGAGGCCTTGACATCTGCTTGTCCAGCAAGGTGGTAAACGTAGTCAGGTTGAATTTTTGATATTAGACCGGTTACTCCAACAGGGTCAAGCAAATCTGGTCCCCCTAGAGATAGGTCAGAGCAGAAAACCTCATCACCTTCATTGGAAAGATGTTCGACTAAATGTTGACCAACAAATCCCGCAGATCCCGTTATTAAAGCTTTCATCATTTCCCTCGCTAATTACTGACTAATTGTACTGTTGAGAAGAAGGGGTCACTAACGAAGAGTTATTAAAGGTTAGTTATTTATCTTGCAGATACTCGTTGGGGTACATGAGAATTGGGGAATTCGGGATTATTCTTCGCCTCAGTGGAAGATTTGACTAAAAGTGATGAAAGTGAGTTTGCTGATGAAGTCTTTTCATTGCCTCCTGTCCGAATTGCTGTAGTAGCGCATAAAGAGAATGACTGGTTTCAGGAATCAGTAGCTTCTTTCGCAAACCTAAATTATTCGGATAAACAGCTTATTGTTCTTGCTACAGGACAAACGGAATGGGTAGAGCCTATAGTAAGCCAATACTTTCCTGATGCAGACATACTCGAAGTAGACCCCGAGGCCGGTCTTGGAGCCAATTTTAATCAAGTATTAAATAGTTCCGATGAGCCTGCATTCTATTTATTTTGCCACCATGACGTCGCTTTAGCTCCTGATGCTTTGCGCCTCATGGTTGAAGAGTCTTACCGCTCAAATGCTGCGGTGGTGGGACCTAAAGTAGTGAATTGGGAACGCCCAAATGAGCTACTAGATGTTGGAAAAGGTATGAACAGATTCGCAGTAACAGTTCAGAGGGTAGAGGCAGGGGAAATAGATCAAGAACAATTTGATTCTGTTGAGCAAGTATTCGCTGTATCAAATACAGCCTTTCTAGTTAGGTCAGATCTCTTTAAAGCCCTTGGTGGCTTTGATGAGGCAATGGGGATGTTCGGTGAAGATCTTGATTTCTGCTGGAGGGCTCAAATCGCCGGTGGAACGATCATGATAGTACCCGGAGCAGTAGCACGACATAGAGATGAAAGTGGCGAGTACCAAACGAATCCGAAGAGAAGCAGGTTGATGGAGCGTCATCGGCTTAGATCGATCCTCAGTAACTATGGGAAAGTGAAAGTGCTACCTATGCTTCTTTTAAACCTTCTGATTTCAACAGTAAAGGGAATATTGGGCTTGCTTCGAGGTCGTCTTTCTAATCTGCTGATACTTGCTGATTCTTTTATTTGGAACCTTCTGAACACAAAATCCTTGATCCAAAAGCGAAAAAGAATTAGTGAATTGAGGCGAGTAAAGGATTCAGAAGTTACAGCGCTAAAGATAAATCCATCACACACCCAGAGAGCTTTTCCATCTTTGGACATTGACCCTGACGCCAAACGAGGATCAAATGGTCGGCTGTATACCTGGATCAATGAGCTTCGAAACGGCCCATCCAAGGTTTCTGTAGCTTTTTCTCTTCTCGCTATTGCCTTGTTTCTCTTTGGGAGTAGGCACCTACTAACTCGGAAAGTTCCTGCAGTTGGTGAGCTCGTTCCATTTGATAGCGGACCAAAGGAGATTTTTGAACTCTGGGCATCAGGTTATTGGGCAAGCGGACTCGGATACGAGGGGGCAATGCCAAATGCTGTTAGCATTATTGGTTTTCTAGGAATCATATTTTTAGGCTTTATGGGTTTACTCAGAACTGTGCTTACTCTGGGGATGATCCCAATAGGAGTATTGGGTATCTGGTTTTTCCTGAAACCATTTGGTTCGCCGTACATTAAAGTTTCTGGAGCTTTGATATACCTAGTGAGTCCCGTTTCCTATTATGCGCTAAGTGTAGGGAACTGGGATGCGCTCATCCTCTATGGCTCTTTGCCTTGGGCCCTCATAATGATTGGTCGAGCAGGTGAATCCTCTCCTTTTGGGGAATCTGGCGGGAAAATCGGTTCCAACGCTATCGGTTCGGACTTTTTTAGAGAGGCCCTAACCTTAGGCGTTCTGGTAGGTGTTATTGTTTCTCTTTCTCCGGTATCGGTATTGTGGTTTATTGCTGTCGCGATTTTAGTTCTTATGGGCTCGCTGATTGCCGGAACAGCTGTCAAGGTTGGTCGCTTTGCAATGATAATTTCTCTTAGTTGCTTTATTGCTTTGGCACTGAATCTTCCATGGTTGCTTGATGGGTTTATTTATAACCCGTCTTTGGAAACTATCTTAGGTAATCGGACTTCAAATTCGGAAGCGATTAGCGTCGCGAAAGCATTGACTTTGAGTCCTGATCTAGCTGGAAATTCAATTTTGGGATGGGGATTTCCTGCTGTTGCTGCCGTCCCACTTCTGATTGCTAGAGGAGAGAGATGGGGATGGGCAGTGCGCGGATGGGCCTTTTATTTGGCTGGAGTTGGATTGGTATGGATCGAGACGATGAAATACCTTTCATTTCCCCTTCCGCAGGCAGAGATCCTGCTGATTCCTGGATCACTGGGTCTTGCTATTGCCGGCGCAATGGGCGCTGGAGCGCTTCAACGTGACCTTCAGACATTTAAGTTTGGTTGGAGGCAAATGGTTCCCGTAACAGCAATAGTGGCAATGGCTATGATAATCTTACCATTTCTTAGTTTGACGTTTTCTGGGGATTGGGGAATGCCGGACGATGAACTAAATGATGTCCTTGTATACGAGGAGGACGCTAATAGTAAAGTGTTATGGATTAGTGACAGTGACCTTCTGCCTGAGCCTGGCGAGAAATTCACGGATGAGCTATCAATCATTGTGACGACTGGTTTGACGTCTTCTTTTGAAAACCGTTGGCAACCGCCCAAGACTAATGTTAATGACCTATTGAAAGAGTCCTTGGAACTCGCAAGGGATAATGGAACATCAAATCTAGGAATTTTATTAGCGCAATTTGGAATAACGGATATCATTCTTCTCGAACGCTTGGTGCCACTTCCGTCAACTAGCCCAAGCTTTCAGATAGAGGAGCGATTTAAACTTTCCCTATCACGCCAATTAGATCTGTTAAAGATAAACATTGCTCCCGGTATTACTCGCTACGAGAATTTGTCCTCGGTGGGTTTCGGAGCGATAGCGGCTGAGGGAAGTACTGTAATGCGGGGAGTATCAAACTATGCTTCGGCTTCGGAGAGCCCGTTTATTGAGGGCTTGCAACCGGTTAGCGTTGACAGGAGGCATTATCAAGGGGTTATTGCGACCGATCAAGAGGTATATGTGTCTTTCCCTTTCTCGAAGCAATGGAAACTTGAGGTTGATAGTGTCGCTATTGAACCAGAAATCGCTCTGGATTGGGCAACAGGGTTCTCTCCGAGTAGTAATGGAACAATAGACCTGAGGTATAGCACCAGCAGCACTCAAAAGGCTACGGTTGCTCTCCAAATTATTCTCTGGTTTTTAGCAATAGTAGCGCTGACTCGAGCTTTGTCTGATGTGAAAGTAGATGGAAGATGAAAGTTACGCGCTGGCCAGCAATATTAATACTCGCGTTACTGATAAGTGCTTCGTTGATCATTCAGCCTGATAATGAGGTTGCTTCAAGTTCAGTGCTTCAGAAAAATCAGCCGTCTCTAGTAGGAGATATCAAGAATCTCTCTTCAACCTGGTACTGCGTGGCCGGAAGTGTCGGAGGTGCTGGTTTAGCAAATCACGAAGTTCTGATCGGTAATCCTTCTGATGCAAAATCCTCTGTTCTTATTTCTGTAGTTTCTGTCCTTGCTCCGAATCAGCAAGATTTAAATGGTGAATCAGAAGGCAGTTTGTTAGAAGTGCTCCAACTTCCTGTGGTGCAGAAGGAGGTCCCTGTTCCCCCAAGAGCTGTGACTTCAGTCAAATTGTCAGAAATTGAAGGTGTTTCAGGTGAGTACGCTTCGGCCTTGATTCAATCGAATTTGGGGAACCTGGTAGTTGAGCACCGACTGACCGGCCCCTTAGGTTTCGCACAATCAGCGTGTGCGTCAACTACATCTCCTGAATGGAATTTCGCTGCTGGGACAACGAGGGTAGGAACGCGCGAAATGATCTTTCTCTTTAACCCATATCCTGACAGTGCGGTGTTAGATATTACGTTTGCGGCAGACGGTCGTACTCGCAGGCCAGATTCTTATAACGGATTAGTAGTGCCTCCTCAATCGTTACTGCCTATCGATGTAACCTCGGTGGTTACTTTAGCCGAAACTATCAGCACTCAAATAATTGCTCGAACAGGACGAATTGTTGCAGAACGCCTTGTCATGTTCGGCGACGAAATAGTCCCAAATGGCTTAGATGCCGAAGTTGGGTCGCCTAGCTTAAATGATCTTTGGGTGTTCCCAGGGGGCATGGAGTCAGAGGCCCTAGTTTCACTTACTATATTCAACCCATCAGAGACAGAAGTAGCTGATGTGGATGTTGAAATTATTCCTGACGTATCTAATGTCGGTTATGTTGAACCGATATCCGTATCAGTGCCAGCTGCCAGCTCAAGAGTAGTTAATTTTGTGTTAGATCAAAAAGAAGGTGACCCATCTCTGATAGATGCATCAACTCGAATTGCGAAAGGTATCCCTTTCTGGGTTGTCGTTCGCAGTACCAACGGTGTGCCTATCGCCTCCGAGAGGGTGTTAATAGCTTCCTCCGAAGGAAATTTAAACTCTGGTTATAATCCAGGAGTCAGTGTTTCAGGGGAGGAGCACTACTTAATTCTGCAGGAGCCTTCAGGGAAAGTAGCGATAGCTAATCCAGCTTCTGATCGCCTAACTTTACTTCAAATAGAGGCTATCTCAAATGGTGATATCTTCTCATCGCAAATAATAGAGGTCTCGGCAAAATCAAGGAAGATTATTGACCTGCAACAATTAGGCGTACCGCAAAATTCTGTTTTAAGGATAGTATCCACCGAGCCAGTCAGTATTGAAAGATACATAGGAACTAATAAATCCGGCGATTGGGGAAACGTCTCGCCGGCTACAGCGAGCGTTTCAAGTTTGTATATTACGCCGCCAGAATTTGACTAGTTGATCACGACGCTTTGCCCGCTCTCGGGTGGTACGATACCCAGATTCACTAACGCTTCAGATATTGCGATGGATGGCGGAACACCAGCAAAAGACCATTGAACAATCCCTTGTTGGTCGGCCAAGAGCAAAATTGGAACTGCATCAATTTCGTACCTAACGTGCAGTGACTTATTCGTAGCGTAGTTAATATTTTGAACCACAACATTTGGTAAAGATATCTTAGAAACCTCACTCAAAACTAAATCGCAAGCGTCACAGGTGTCGGAAGTAAATAAGACGAAAATCCAGTCAATGCTGGGGTTATTGAAGTCTGACCGATCCAACTGGTAAGGAAGTATCGATTTAGGTACAGAGGGACTATCTGGCATTCTCTGATTAGCTAACGATGAAACGCCAAACGCAGTTACCCCAATTACTAGTATGAGGATGATAGTAAGTATCATTCTCTATTCAACTAGAGGTTTTCAGGTTTGCTGAATTTCTGTAGAGCGGGCACATCGCCATTTGGTCCGGCAGATGTGAGATCTTCAAGGCCTTCTTGAGGCGCTTTTGAAATTCCCAAAAGTTCATGGACTTCGTTGCTATCTAAGGTTTCCTTAACGAGTAGGGATTGGGCAATAGCATCCAATCCTTCACGATTCTCAATAAGTAGAGTCTGACATCGCTTTTCAGCTTCTCTGAGGATTGACTCAATTTCTTCGTCAATAAGGTTAGCCATATCATCGGAATAGTCTCTTCCACGGCCCATATCTTCCCCGAGGAATACTTGCTCTTGTGATCTCCAAGCCATAGGACCAACCCGTTCACTCATTCCCCACTCACGAACCATTTTTCGTGCCATATCGGTTGCCCGAGCTAAATCGTCAGCAGCTCCACTTGATACCTCACCAAAGATGATGTCCTCAGCGACACGACCGCCGAGCATCTTGACTAATTCATCCTTCACGTAGCTCTTCTGAAGTAGGTACCTATCTTCTTCAGGTAAAGTCATAGTGACTCCCAAGGCCATGCCTCGAGGGATTATTGAGACTTTATGAAGTGGGTCTGCATTCGGCATCAACGCTGCAGCTAAAGCATGCCCACTCTCATGGTAGGCAACTCGCTCTCGCTCGTGACTGTTTAGAACTGTCGCTTCCCTTGTTTGCCCCATTAGAACCCGATCTCTTGCTTGTTCTAGATGGGTGTTATGAACTTTTTTATCACCTTCGCGAACAGCGATTAGAGCAGCTTCGTTGATTAAATTAGACAAATCCGCACCGCTCATTCCCGGTGTTCCACGAGCCAGCAGGCTCAAATCAACATCATCGTCCATTTTTTTAGCCTTGGCATGGACTTCTAATATTTGCTCTCGGTCATCCAATTCAGGAAGAGAAACGATCACTTGTCTATCGAATCTTCCTGGTCTCAGTAATGCGGGGTCCAAGATATCTGGTCTGTTAGTTGCGGCCATCATGACGATGCCTTCGGTCGCCTCAAAGCCGTCCATTTCTGCCAGCATTTGGTTCAGAGTCTGCTCGCGCTCGTCATGCCCGCCTCCAAGCCCAGCGCCTCTTTTGCGCCCGATGGAGTCAATTTCATCAATAAAGATGATAGCGCTTCCCATTTTGCGAGCACTTTGGAAGAGATCCCTTACCCTGCTAGCTCCAACGCCGACAAACATTTCCATGAAATCGCTTCCGGTGACAGATAAGAAGGGCACGCCCGCCTCGCCTGCCACAGCTCTTGCAATTAGAGTTTTGCCTGTACCTGGAGGACCAACTAGAAGAACGCCTTTTGGTATGCGCGCCCCTATTTCAGCGAATTTTTCAGAGTCTTGAAGGAAGTCAACTACTTCCTGTATCTCTTGCTTGACTCCTTGATAGCCAGCAACATCTTCAAAAGTTGTTGAGGGTCTCTCCGTTGTATAAGCTTTCGCCTTTGAGCGCCCTATGGACATAATATTTCCCATTTGCCCTTGAGCCCTTCTATTTAGCCAATAGAAAAACAGGAGTATCAGCGCAAGTGGTCCGAGAACAGGAATTATGAATCCTGTCCAGATATTTGAGCCGGGAGTAAAGAACTTAAAATCCTCAATATTCTCTAGGAACAGTCTTTCGTCATCGCTTGAAAGCTCAAGTGGGCCAGAAGTTTTGAATTTGTCCCCTGATATGGACTGAAAGGTGATCTTCCCAGTGTTGTTATTGAATTGTGCAATCTCCACTTGCCCTGTGGAGACTTGTGTACGGAATTCCTGGTAGGGCAAATCCGTAGCATCATCACTATTAAGAATATTTGGCAGGAAGAAGAGGGCCAAAAGCCCTAGAGCTAAAAGGTATGAAACCCTTTTTCTCCAAGGGTTAACCGGCTTTGTTTCATCGTCGTCCCGTGGGGAGTCCTTGGGTGCTGGTGGAAGGCTTTCACTCATAGATATATCGTAGTGGAATTAGAGTCCATTAAATCAGTCAAAGGTGAGATGTTAAGAGTTTCTTGTCACATGTAATGTGATGCTCTAACGTTTTGGTTAGGATTTCAATGTGTCTGACGTAGTCGGTTCTGAAAATATCTTCCCAAGAGAACAATATCGTTTTCCGCAACCCGGCCGGCTTGAGGACGATTGGCGAAAGTGGGGATTTGGTCAAGTCATAGTTGGATATGGCCTAAGTTTAGTAGCATCAATAGTAACGCTCAGCCTTATTTTGGAGCTTACAAATTACGGAAAATGGGATGACCTTCCGATGTGGGGAGTCTCTTTGGTTGGCCTCTCCCAGCAAATTGTTTTGATATTAGCTGTCGTGATTTCTGCAGGTTCATTTGGGATTAGCTTGCAGAAGGATTTTCTACTTCAGTCAAAAAAGAGCGATGTCGGCAAAGGGTTGTGTTACGGCATTGCGGCTCAATATCTTGTTGTGCCTGTTGTGACTTACCCATTCATATGGATCTTTGATATTGACGCTAACCGGATAAGTGAGCCGGCACGTGAGTTGAGCGATAAAGCTACATCACCTATCGGGGTAATAGCGATCATTCTTACAGTTGGTTTACTAGCCCCGTTTGCGGAGGAACTTTTTTTTCGTGGTCTTCTCTATGGCTCTATCAGAAAGAGAGGAGACTCTGCTAGGAACCAAAAGCTAATCGTCTGGACTTCGGTAGTAATTTCCTCTGCAATCTTTTCAGCTATTCACTTTCAGTTGCTTCTTTTCCCTGCCCTATTCGTAGTTGGTATGATCTTCGCTCTTATTTATGAAAGGTCAGGAAGGTTGGCTCCTGCAATATGGGCACATGTCGGGTTCAACGCTACGACCCTTTTTTCGCTACTCGTACTTGATTAAGTGCTAAATGATTTTACTTCTTCTGTGTGCTCAGT
>TARA_B100000401_G_scaffold87150_1_pt1 | contig 11700 bp, 12 predicted proteins | sample TARA_B100000401 | Tara Oceans TARA_B100000401 (sample SAMEA2620786) | marine metagenome | biome: marine biome (ENVO:00000447); feature: surface water layer (ENVO:00002042); material: "saline water (ENVO:00002010), including plankton (ENVO:xxxxxxxx)" | depth 5 m
ATGCGTACATTCATTTCGAGTAATTGTATCTGCAGAATCTTCTATGAGAGGTATTCCTGGACAAACTGATCTAATACCTTCCCAATCGGGTACATTACCAATGAGATTTGGTATAATAACACATTTTGTTCGGTGTGTTACCGCGGATACTACCTGCCATGGAGCGGGTACATATGTTGTTAATTCAACATCGCAAAATTTTGGAACAAGGCCGAGTTGTAAAATAGGAGCAACTGTAGTTGCAAATCCACACGCGGGTGTAACGACTTCTGAACCTTTCGGGAGATCAAGTGAAGCGAGTGCAAGTAATATAGCGCTACTTCCAGAGTTTACGAAAAGACCCATTTTTTTACCAAAAAGAGACGCCGTTCGCTTTTCAAATTCTATGGAACGTTTGCCAAACCCAGCTAACCAACCGTCCCTGAGACATTCTTCTACGGCTTTTATTTCTTCTTCTCCATATGATTCGAATTTATTGGGTGCGTACCAAACCTTTTTAGGCATTATCTTTAATAATCAAATATTTTCTTTAAATCATTAATATTGTCTACATCAATATATGTTTTCATTTTAGAAATATCTAAACAACATAAACTTCTATTTGATTTTTCCGAGCTGATTTTATGTTCTATATCAAAACATTGTAATATTTCTGATAAGGATATGGTGCCGTCATTTACAAAATTTAATATTCCAGTTAATCTATGATCCATAATATCTTGCAATTTCGGAAAAAGTGATGGTACAATAGTTGCGGTTATTCTTGTATTATGTATATTTTCTGTACGCGTTTTCAACTTTTCTAAAAAACATTTTGGGTTTCCATCTCCTGTTATGGGATAAAGTATTCTTAAGTACAATACGTCGTGTATATATGCATCATGTATTATATTTTCTAGTACAACTCTCGATTTAGAATAAAATGTACCTGTATAAGTTGGTTTATCAGTTTCAGAAAACATTTTATCGCCATCGAAAACGGCACCGGAACCCAATATAGTCAAATGAATACCTAATTCTTTGCATATTTGTATGAGTTGTAATTGGCAAGTAACATTTACATTTATAGTTTCATCTTTGTGACTTTCACACCAATCTATAGTTGGTTTACCAGAAATACCCGCCGCGGATATAATATATTTAGGATTTATAAATTTAATTTTTTCCCTTAAAACTCCTGTATCTTCTAGTCTTGTATTTAAACCTATACTTTTTGGTATATACTTTAGTAAATTTGAACCGAGATAACCATCTGAACCTAATATAATTGTATTTATTTCAGTAAAAAGTGGATTCGATGCGTCTTTTCTTGATAAGATTACATTCTTTACTTCCGTAGGCCATTCTATGTTTAAAGTTGGGTCATTCCAATGATAGTTTTTTTCGAGTGGTTGTTGAAATTTACCTCCTAAGAAATATGTAACTTCACTTTCCTCATAACAAAAATACCCATGTGCACAATTAGCGGGTATAAGTAATGAATCGCATTTATTTAATATATATGCATCATATGTTCCATCGGGTTTTACTATAACATCAAATATTTTACCCGAATTAACTGTTATATATTTTGGATAGGGGCTACAATGAAGACCTCTTAAAACATGTTTATTATTTTTACTCGTAAAACATTGTTTTATTTCAAAGGGTAAAGTATCTATATTAAAAAGTATTTCACCTCTTTCGTCTACGAATGATCTCATTTAATTTAAAGATTTTGTATTCTTTAAATTAAATGGATAAGTTAGATAGTAATTATTTAGAACTTTTCAATACACAAGATAATACTAAATATTTTGGAGATTGGATTAATAATATAAAATATTATACAGATAAATTTGTAAAAGGTGAACCATACAATAATGTCATTATACCCAATTTTTTAAATAATGAAGTAATTGAACAGATAACAGAAGATTTTCCATGTGATTTTCAAGAGAATGAAGATTGGTTTTATTATAATAATCCACTCGAAGTAAAATATTTAAATTCTTCTATAGAAAACTTTCCTAAATCGATAAAGGATTTATATTACGTACTCTCTACTAATCAGTTGGTAAATATATTTTCAAAAATTTCAACGATAAGAGATTTAGAGTATGATACTACTTTATATGGAAGTTCTTTACATGCACATGGTAGAAACGGTAGATTAAATTTACATTTAGATTACGAAAAACACCCTATTCTTGAAAATAGAGAAAGACGTTTAAATCTGATACTCTATCTTAATAAGGAATGGAATGATGAGTGGAATGGTCATTCTGAATTATGGAATGAGAATGTATCTAAATGTATAACAAAACACAGTGTAAAATTTAATTCAGCTTTACTTTTTCAAACGAATAATATGTCATGGCATGGTACACCAGAAAAAATTAAATGTCCCGAAGGTCAATATAGAAAGACATTAGCTTATTATTATATATCACCCTTGGTATCTAAACCAGATTTAAGTAAATACGGTGTAGATTCAAGTGGATATAGAACAAAAGCTTCATTTATAAAAAGGCCAAGTGATCCAGATTATCCACAATTACAAAAAATGTATGATATAAGACCAAATAGACGAATTACAAATGAAGATATTTTAAATATATGGCCAGAGTGGAACAGTGATTTATTTTAGTTAAAGATGTAAATACTTTAAGTAATATGAAGTATGTATTGATTACGGGTGCAAGGGGTTTTGTTGGTGCTTCTATGATTGAATATTTTCTTGAAAATACGGAATATACTATATATTATATAAAGAGACCACCAAAAGAAGATGATCGTTTAAAACAAATAAATTTTAAAGATAGAGTATTTAAATGGAATGGTGAAAATATAGATATTATATTACACGCGGCCGGTAATCCCAGTTCTTTGTCATGTATAGAAAACCCCATGAGTGCAATAGAAGATAATGTTTTAGAAACGGTTAAAACATTAGAAATTGCTAGAAAATATAAAGTTGAACATTTTATATATTTCAGTTCTGTAGAAGTGTATGGAAAAAATGGATTATGTTATGAAGAAGATGTTTGTTGTGCTCATAATATGTACGCGGCGTCCAAATATTCCGGGGAACAGATGTGTAAGGCGTATGAGATGAGTTATGATGTTCCGTGTTCAATAGTTAGGTTAAACAATACATTTGGGCACTTTTGTCAGAAAGAAAGATTTCCAATGATTGCTATTAAAAAATTATTGAATAGAGAAGAGTTTATAATTTATACATATAATAATGAAGTGATTGGAAGAAGATGGACATCTATATATGATGTAGCTGATATGGTAAATTTTATACTTAAACAGCCACCAGGTAAAATTTATAATACAACGGGTGATTACATGTCAAATCTAGATTTTTTAAAGTGTATAGCTAATTCTATGTCAATTCATGAAATTAATTATAAACTTGTTGATGAAAATATAAAGGGGAGAATAGGTAATCAAGATGCACCCCCAGATTTTATTCGTTCTCTGGGTTGGAAATCCACTAAAACTTTTGAAGAAAGTATTAATGAATTTGTTAGTTCCACCCTAAACTCTTTTTAGGTGGAACATCAACTATCATATCACATTCAAAGTCAATATATGGTGTCATATTTTCTAATGAATTACCAAATTCAAGTTTTGGGTATATTTTTTGTGTTTCTGGAATAGGGATATCAGTTAATGTATTTACACCATACGCTTCAGCTATTTTTACAAAGTTTACTTCATCTCCAAATACTTCAGATTTATCGGTTGCTACGTATTTTGAGTCGAAATAACTGTCTTGAAATTGTTTAATTATACCATATCCATTATTATTTAAAATTATAATATCAATATCAAGATTATATTTTTTAACGGTTAATAACTCCTGTATATTCATTTGAAAACCTCCATCTCCATCTATACAGTATACCTTTTTATTAGGAGACCCAATTGCTGCACCTATTGCACATGGTAGTGCAAAACCCATAGATGAATTTCCGTAATTTGTAAATAATTTATGATTATTTTTTATTTTTGCGGATTGCATAGTCCATACAAGATTACCACCTTGGTCCGGTATGACTATAGAATTATCTGGTAAAGTTCTAAAGAATTCATTTAAGTAATCGTACACTGCGGAATCTCCTTTTCTTGTTAATTCTTCTCCATATATAGTTTTCCAACCATTTAATATATCTTTCCACTCTGTGAATTGTGTTTGTATAGGTGAATTTTGTAAATTAATAAAAAATTCTTTTAGATCCGTGCATATTGAATGATCTATATGTATATTTCTTTCGGGTAATTTTTTAATTTCGTTTAAATCTACATCGACCATGACTTTTTTAGAATACATTGAAAAAAGAGAACCATTACCACCAGTTTGTCTACTATCTAAACGTGAACCTATAATAATGAGTAAGTCTGCATTTTGAACTGCATAATTTGCACATCTGTCACCATAAACACCATGCGAACCAATACGTAAAGAATGATCTGTTTCACATATATCAAATGCACCCCAAGATACTACAAAAGGTATATTCGTGGTTTCTGCAAATTCGATTGCTTCATTTTTTACACCCGCTAACTTTACTCCATGTCCAAAAATTATAAGTGGTCGTTTTGATTCGTTAATGTATGGTGTTAAATTATATTTAGTATCGGTTTTAGTAGGCCATAAAAAATGAAGACATGGACCAGGTGTGTTTTCCGGTATATTACTCATTTGTATATTTACTGGTAAATCCATTAACACTGGTCCAAAACGCGGCTTTATCAGTTCCGATAATAAGTTTTCTAGTGTATTTCTTATATTATCCACATTTTTAACGTGTAAAGATTTTTTGGTAACGTGACCAAAAAGATCCGCCACGGGCATTTCCTGAAAACCTGTCTGTCTAGGTTTAGATGAAAAATTATTTAAATCCTCGGCCGTATTTACCTGTCCAGTTATGAAAAACGCGGGTATAGAATCGTACCAACATCCACATACACCATTTAGAAGGTTTTGAACACCTGGACCGCTTGTTACGGCTACACATGCAATTTTACCAGAACTTCTATAGTATCCTTCCGCTGCCATAGCAGCGGATTGTTCGTGTTGAAAACAATAATACTTTACTTTAGGGTTATTTGAAATTGCATTAATAAAAGGTACAATTGCACCACCTGTTATTACAAAATAAGTATCTATACCATTATTGTATAATGTATTTATTATGTAATCACAGACATTCATTTCTATTATAAAACAAGGGAATCTTTAATTGTATTTCCACGAACTCCCTGGCATACCTAATAGTTTATTTAATTCCTTTTCAGACATTTTATAAACATGTTCTTCACCTGGAAAGTTACCATTATGTACTTCTTTTTCATATGAATTTATAGCATCAATAAAAAATTTTTCTCCATTAACAAATTGTTTTATGAATTTAGGTTTAAACTCCCAAAATAATCCTAATATATCATGTACTATAACTAATTGTCCATCTACCCGTGGACCCGCACCTATACCATATACGGGTATTTTCAGCTCTTTAGCGACAATTTCCGACACTTCTTCAGGTACAGCTTCTATGAGTAAAAGTGATGCACCCGATTTTTCTATATTTTTAGCTTGTTCAAGAAGTTTTTTTGCGCTATCATTTGTTTTAGCTTGTACTTTGTATCCACCTATTTTTGCACGTGTTTGTGGAGTTAAACCTAGATGTCCCATTACAGCTATACCAGCATTTGCGATAGATTCTACTCTCTCGGGTACATAACCTTCCACTTTGACCGCGTCCATACCAATTTTTATAAATTCTCCGGCATTTTTTATAGCTATTTCATTTGATGGTTGGTAAGACATAAAAGGCATATCTCCTATAAGAAATTGATTTTCCGAACCACGTTTAACCGCTTTACAGTGCATTAGCATCATCTCCATTGTAACTTCATTCAAACATTTCATACCATGTACAGTTGAACCAACCGTGTCACCTACAATGATAAAATCGATATTAGCTCTATTTATTATTCTAGATGTTGGATAATCATACGACGTTATACCAACACTTCTAATATTATTTAATTTATTTTTGAATAAATTTAGAATGGTCTTTTTAGACATTATTTATATTGATAATATAATCTTTAACTTTCACGCCATTCTCCTTTATAATATTGTATCAAATTATTAGCGTGACCTCTGAGAAGTGATGTCCATATATCACAATTAGCTGCACTTGTTATAACATATTTACACTTTGACATTAAAAATAATACAGCCAGAAAGTTTTCAGCTCTTTCACCGGGGTTTTCTCTAAAAGTATAATCTATGAGTCCTTTTGGATCATATGGCATATGATAAATTTCATCTTTACAATAAAATGAGTTATTTGGAAATGCAGAAAGTGCTTTTTCTATAAATTCTGTCTCATCACTTTGAATTAAAAACCGTATACTCGGGTTCTTTTCTAGTACTTTTCTGGCCTTTTCGAGTTTTTCTTCATGTGTACATATTACCTGTTCAGTATGTTTATCATGACCACGATGGAAAAGAGCGCATGTATTTTCAAAATCTATATTATATTTATTTGTTATTTTAGCTATTTTATATTTAACAAACTTTGAAGGTGAAAAATATTTTTTAATAAATGGGTTTATACTTTCAAAATCTAAATCTTTATAAAATCCATTTTGGTGTTCGTCATGATAGTCGACTTTTTTTACATATTCGATATCTATATTCACATTATCATAATGTTCAAAAAACCTGAAAGTTACGTCCTCTCTCTGATCTGTTTTATACCATAAAAACTGCCTTGAACTATCAACACTTTTTGGTAAACTTTTATACGTATTAAAATAATCGACTATTCCACCAAGTCTTACGCTACAACATGAAAAGAATCCACAATTATGAACAATTATAGTATTTCCTTCTATATGTCTAGTTCCTCTTGTAAGATCCCAAACCATATATGTTTCAAGGTTTCATTTCTTTAATCATATCTTTTATAATATCATTAAAATCATATTCGGGTTTCCAATTTATAGTTTTTATAATTTTGTTTATATCAGCGGTTATATTTTTCGTATCAAGTGGTCTATAAAATTCTTTCGAAATTTTAATAATTGGTTTACCATCTACATTACCAATTTCATTTTCATCTTTACCTTCCCATTTTATATTTTTATTCATATATTTCAATGATAGTTCTATAAATTCTCTAATTGAATGCATTTTACCTGTGGCGATTATATAATCATCTGGTTTATCTTGTTGTACTATTAACCACATAGCTTTCACAAAATCCTTGGCGTGTCCAAAGTCGCGTTGCGCTTCTATATTACCAAGTTCTAAATACTTTTGTGTTCCGTTGAAGATATTTTTTAAACCCTTTACTATTTTAGATGTAACAAATTTTTCATCTCTGAGAGGAGATTCATGATTGAATAATATTCCCGAAGACACATGAAAGCCGTATCGTTCCCTATATAATTTAACTATCATGTCTGCAGAGTATTTAGAAATACCATAAATGGTTTTTGGTTTACAAGAAGATAATTCAGATTTGAGGGTGTTTATAGACTCTTTATCAAAAATTTCTGCGGATGATGCCTGAAAAATTCTACATTTTTTAATCATATTTAAATTTCTAATGGTTTCCAATATCACGAGTATACCTTCAGAGTTTACTTTATATACATCTAAAGTGTTATTTAGATTTAGACCTACGTCTACTTTTGCGGCCAAGTTGTATATCTCTATGATACCTTCGTAATTTTTATAATATTCTAATGTTTTATGAAAAGAATTTATATCGAGTATATCGCCGTCATATAATTTTACATCGTATCCTTTTGATTGTAATAATTTATTGAGATATATACCATCTTGACCATTTGGCCCAGTTATTATTGCTACCATTTAAAGAAAAGGGTGTCATTATCTTTAAATGAAGGTCGATATTTCTAAAGGAGAATTAATAGATAAAATTACTATTCTTGAAATTAAAATGGATAGAATAAAGGACGAAAATAAATTGAAAAATGTTAAAACTGAACTCGATATACTTTCAAAACTTGAGTTTGATACTGAATATAAGAGTGCCATGAAAGATGTAAATGAAAGGATTTGGGATTGTGAAGAACTCATACGTAAAATGAGTATGGAAAATCCACTTTACCAAACTGATACTCAAATTCGAAATCAATTTATTCAATGTGCTATAAATATACACGTATTTAATGACGAACGTGCGCGTATTAAAAAACTTATAAATATAGAAACTGGTTCTGAAATTGTCGAAGAAAAGAGTTATTAATCTACAAAAGACCATACATGATCACTGAAAACTGATTTAACTGTGTCAGGTTTATAATACAAATGTGCAACATTTAGATGAAAAAAATTTGTTTTTTTATTACCAAGTTTCATGAGTTCAATCATCCAATTATATGAACTATTCATACAATGTACTTCTTTTGCATTTTCGATTATCCAAATATAACTAAATATATTTGAATTATCGCATTGAAAGAATTCCGATTTTTTATCAATGAGTTTAGAATGTGGTTTATATATAAACATATCAGTTTCTACATTTATAAACCTGTTTCTTTCATGATCATCATGCACGAATATATAATCCCTCGACGGTGGACTAATTTGTATAGAACTGTCTCTTATAACCTTAAATTTTGTATACATGTATAATGGGTTTACTTTTGCCTGAAGATATACGCCATGTGCCCAGTTAGTGGCACTGGTATATCTATTCCATGTTGCATCATCCATACCGTATGTTGCTAATGGGAGTACCCTACTTCCTGTTGGCAATTTAGAATGTATTTCTTGAATATTTGTAGTTTCCACTAATATAAGTGAAACTTTATCACAGATATCTCTATACATAAACTTAACGGAATCTTCGTGACATTTTTTACAAAATAAATAAACGTGTTCTTTTTCTGCGAAGTGTCTAACCATACCATTAAGCATGATCTGGTCACCGAGACCTAAATGATGTAAAATTGTTATTGACATATATTATTTATATGTTCAAAAGCTTTATCTATCATTTCGATTGTAACGAATTGGCTATTTCCAATATATACTCCATTATCATTCAACAAATTGGCATTTGGTGTTTTTATAGAATCTTTCCATTTATTTAAAAAGGGGTGTTTTAATAAATTACCCGCTACTATTGGTCTACATTCAATTTTATACTCATCAAATAGTTTAATGAGTTTATTCTTAGTTTCTTTGTTTTTGCATATAAACGGAAAACAGAAAGAACTATTAAATACATCGAAATCACATATATAGAAAAAATCTTTATATTTAGACATTTTTTTCATGTAATGTTCGTAATTTCTTCTTCGTATTTCTATGTTTTTATCGAGTCTTTTTAATTGTTCTAAACCAAGTACTGCATTGAGTTCTGTATTTCTAAAATTGTATCCATCGGTGAGAAAAAGAAATTTAGGATCTATATCTGGATATTTTGAAATTACTCTATCATAGTTTTCGGGTAACAAATGTCGTGCCATGCCATGACTTCTTTTAAGTTTCATAAGTTGATATAATTCAGAATTATCAGTAGAAATCATACCACCTTCAATGGTTGTCATGTGATGTCCATAATAAAAACTGAATGTTGAACCTGTATCACACCCTCTTTTTTTATTAAATTTATCTGTAACGCCATGTGACTCGCATATATCTTCTATAAATATAGAAGTTGGATATTTTTCTTTTAATGCTTCTACAGGTGCATTAATACCGAGTAGATGAGTTATAAATACGATTTTTATATCGTCATCATTAGGTAAATTTTCCAAATCGAAACTATAATTGTTGAGATTTATATCACAAAAAACGGGTTCGAGACCTAATTGAAAAACGGGTGCTACATTAGTTACCCACGTACATGCGGGTACGAGAACCTTTGAACCATTTGGTATTTTATAATGTTCTTTTATCGCTGCTAAAAGAAGTAAATTTGCCACACTTCCCGAAGTTACAAATAATGAATGTTTACAATCAAGCCATTTACTCCATTCTTTTTCAAATTCTTCTACTTTTTTACCACATGTGTACATATCTGTTGAAGTTATAAACTCGATAAGTTTTAATTTATCGGATACAGTTATTGCATTATCCATTAACTTCCAGTTCATTATTACATTTTTTTCGTATAGACCCTTTAATATAATTAATTTTTATCAATACTTTTATAAAATGAATCCTGATAATCTTGTTTTTCTATACTTTTAATATGCCAAAGTGATAAATCTGGTATTGCTTGTAAAGCTATAGTTTTTTCGGAACCGGTTATGGTTTCATGTAGACCCTTTTCCCATTGTATTTTAGAATTATTTTTATATACACGTCCTTGGAAATCTGGCCAGTTTATCCACCCAACTTCATTAATCTTAAAATTGTATTGTTTTAACCATTTATCGGTGTACCCGGGTATTATATTAATTCTGGGTATATAAATGAGTTCTGCTTCATTACTTTTTATGATATGTTTTATACTTTTTATTAAATTTTCCCGGGGTATTTCATCTGCATCTATAGCGAATATATAATCACCTTTACACAATTTACCATGGTAGTTTCGATGTTCCGCGAAATTACCGCAAAATTTTCGTTCGAATATAGACAAATTTTTATATTTACTTAAAATATTTCTAACATCATCAGTAACCTTAGAAGAATCAACAAGGATATTTATATCATCTTCTTCGTCTTTTACATGCGTTAAAAAGTTTAAAAGGTCATTTAATTCACGGGATTCTGTACATACACATATAGCATACGTTATCTTCATGTATGATATATGTTTATTGTTTTTAAATAGGGGAGGGTGGTTTGTAATTAAAATAGTTTTTTTGTATAGATTCTAAATTTCGTAGAATAAGCATGTTATTTAATGTATGATTTGGAATATCTGTACCAGTTTCTTTTGCAGCTACATGATGAAGTGCATTTTCATCAAATCCATATTCAAGTTGTTTTAATTGACCCAAATTACACTCACGTGTAAATACTGTGCGCCTTTTTATACCGTGTTTTTCGAGTAAATTTGAAATTAACATATCATCGTTCCATGTTACATGTGAAAGTTCCTTAAATTCATCTAATATTTTACGCAGCCATTCCGTTTTATACATACACGAACCATATGCTTCAATTACATCAACAGGTGGATCTATATGACTTCTAGGATATTGTCCTTTAAAATATGTTTCAAAGCTAAACCCTGATAAACCCCAAACACTTTTTGATTCTTCTCTAAAGAAACTATCAAGGAGATGACCAATCATACGTTTTGGGTAAATTGTATCATCGCATACGACTATAAGCATATCAGCATCTGTTCCATTTACAATAGGTGAAAAAGCTGATGTTCCAGGTCCTAAATCTTCACAATCCCTGTTTATTATTACATTTTCACCAAAATCTGTATAAGGAAAATTACCATCCCAATCAGGAAATCTCTTATATTGTTTAGGTATATTAACCCATATTTCATTGTAAAAATCTAGATTTTTGAGATTTTCTATATGATTTTGTATATATTTAAAACGGGGTGGTATTGTAGTAAAACTTAATATCACTTTCATGTAGAGTATTATTGAATATATTCTATAAGTTACTTAATTAAAAAAATAATATCATAATAATCTATATGTTCGAAGAAGAGTTGAAATGTATTGATGCACTTA
>TARA_B100000401_G_scaffold12833_1_pt1 | contig 11609 bp, 15 predicted proteins | sample TARA_B100000401 | Tara Oceans TARA_B100000401 (sample SAMEA2620786) | marine metagenome | biome: marine biome (ENVO:00000447); feature: surface water layer (ENVO:00002042); material: "saline water (ENVO:00002010), including plankton (ENVO:xxxxxxxx)" | depth 5 m
TATCGTGATTAGCCTGCATAGCAGCAGTGCTATCTACCTGTTTGACTGGACTAAACCCAGCCTGTGGTGCCTCAGGATTGTATTGTACTTCCATAGTTATTCAGGAATTTCAGGGTCAGGGATTTGTGCGTCTTGGAAGGAACCGGCAAGACCAAGTAGAGAGTTACCAATACCCATAATCATTCCAGAGCTACCAGGTCCAGACAATTGTGCAGGTTCCATAGGAGCCATAGACACAGTAGGAGCGATAGCCACATTACTATATGCTGTATTGCGTGCACTCTGCAGTTGGTCAGCAATACCCAGCTCTCTGTATTGTCTTGCAACTTCTGCACTCAGCAGGTTCTCAACAACCATTTCATTACCTCTAACAAAAGCTGCCTCAATGTTTCTATCACCTCGTGAGACGCTTCGTCCTGATTTACCAGATGCAGCACCAACACCAGCCTTACGGGTCATCTGTCTGTTCAGCTCCTGTGTAGTGAATGCAGCTTTCTTCAGACGCTGTGATTGTTTCAGATCTTCCACACCATAGGCACGGGATGCAGCACGATCTGCTGCGTTCATCTGAAGGTCATAGTTTGACAGCTTAGTAGACCAAAGTTGGTTTTGGTTTAAGTTTTCTCGTTCTCTAATCTTTAGTTGATACTTGTAGCGCTCAACAGCAGCTTTATTCTGTGCTCTAGCTTGTGCAACAGCATCACGCTGTCCTGCTATAGCTCCGAAGATACCCATACCAGCCTTGGCAGCACCAAGACCTAGTGTCAATGGATCTAACATCTCTGAAATCTAATAAAGGGTAATTGATTTGGTCCAAAGGGTACCTCTTCTAAGAATGTGAACCCAAGGAATTTAAGTAGTTTTATGTGAACAGTGTTGCGCTTGTCAACATAGTTCCACAGTACACTTTCTGTTCTGCTTTCGATGAATCGTTTAGCCTCCCTTGCAAAAGTGACAGGGAAGTCAAGGATAGCAGGTGTGGTAAGCATCCATACTTTACCATCATCTTCTATCCCAGCTAGTCCGGCAATCCTGCCGTCAGGTACTGTGAAGTGTACGCAGAATCCCTCCAGAGAGGCGAGAGGTATGGCTATGGTAGGTTGTAACCCATAACCCTCTACCACCTCTCTCAGGTCCTCCTGGCGTAGGTTGGAAGCCACATAGTATGCAGCCTCCAGCGTACAAGGATGGATGTAATCAGACACGTTTATAGAATGGTGGGTTCCAGTCTCCCTCCCAGGTCATCGACCGTAGGGTCAATGGTGCATTGTAGGAGGTAGACATAGTAAGGTTTAGATTCTTGTTCTTAGTATAGATAGGTATAGTTTCTATATGCTCACCATAGATAGGTTGCGCATTACTAGCATACTCATCAGCAGGTGTCTGTTCTACCAAGATCTTATAGTCATCATATCCCAACCTATTGATAGCTAGTTCATAGGCACCAATGTCAGCAGTGCTCATCTTGATCCTATGTACAGTCACATTAGATGTATAGTCATATGATTGCTCACCACGCGGGTAGATGGTAGGGAAGGTGATACGGGATTCGTACGGTACACCATTACTGTCAGCACTATACTCGTCATAGTAGTTATCCTCAACTTTAGGGTCCAGCTTTAGTAGCTTGAACCCGTCGTCTGAGTGTGTCACCACAAACATCTTGTCTCGTGGTAGGCTCACATGGCAGACAGGATTAGGTGTAGTCCACTTAACCCAAGATGTCTGACTACTTTCCTGACTGCTCTCCTGGCGGAACTTGTAAACAAGCAATTCATTTGATCCAGTTCCAGAGTGTTTTTTGTATATCACAACTTGTGACTGCTCACGAGAAGAGACAGGCATGTTAAATCCCTGCGCCATCAATGCCTTGATCTGCTGTGACCTTTCATTAATATCCACAGGACCTCGATCATAGATATTAGTCATCTCGTAGAACTTCTTCTCACCTCTACTGACAAACCCCAGGTTAGTGCCAAGATAAATTGGGTCAGATACAGAGTCAAATGTAAAGTTAGAGATTTTTGTAAGGGTAGCAGTCCCAGATGTTAGCAAGCTATTATTAGTAGATAATGAATACTGCTCAGTATCCCCAAACAGTACCATAGCATTGTTTACAACTGAAGAGCCATGAATAGCTACTTTTTGATTACTATTAGCAATTAAATCAATAGGATCACTAGGGCTAATCTCAATAGCTGTATTAAGGAAAAGATTGTCAATCTCACCTGCTACACTACTGACAAGAGTACCCTCGCTTGTCATGAAAAACAATCTGTTTTTGTAGTAATTTACCTCTGTAATTTTTGAATTATCTACAAATAAAGATGGGTTGTCATTAGCAGTACCAGCTGTCCTATCTTTATACATAATAGGAGAGACGATAAAAGCAAATCTAGTTTGATCAGACTCCCTAGCAATAGTAATCATATGTGGCAAGGTGCCATTGTTAGGTGTCGTTTGCTCAAACGGTTTTGCAACTTCCCTCCAGTAACCATCTGATTTTGTAAGTTTTGATACAGTTGATGTACTGGTAAAGGTAGATTCAATATCTGCTTGTGACTCAGATACATACTCTAAGTAATAATTATTTTTGTTGTCAAAAGAATTTGCTACTTCAACAATAAAACCAGAGTAGCATTCTATAGGCAACTCGGCTACGGTATTAACACGTACAATAGGAGCTGGCTCACCGTCTAGTTTCTGTGAATTTATAACATCAGCTACCGCTATTTCAGAGGTACTGATAGAAAAAGGTGAGCTGTTTTCTAGGTAGATACCATTACCTACAACCACGACTTTATCTATACCAGACTGCGCAAATTTGCGAGCTAGTTCTTGTAAGATGTCGAGTGCAGTGCTAGCAGACGTTAAACCAGACGGTACGATATCTTGGTTTTGGGTTGAAATAACCTTAGCAACTTCTTTAATACTAAAAGTTAAAGTAAGGTTTGGTAAATTTATAGAAGGATCACCAGTAGGAGCAACTAATGTTTCTGTTACTGTACCTTTTTGGAACCCTTTACCAGCATTAATAATCCTAACGCTCCAGCTATATCGTGCCTCGTTTCTATAACCACCGCTGTCTTGGCTTTGTAGTTGAACGATTTGACCACGAAAAGTTACCTCTATTGTAGCACTTTGATTTGCAAGACCAGTTGTACCGCCTTGTGGTGCTACTGTAAACGTAAACGGACCTTGAGTTTGAAGAGGTAAAGTTAGATCTTCATCGTAACCATCACCTAAATCCGAAACTGCATCAAGTTCAATGCTCTTGATGTAAGCATATTCATCTACTGAAGTATCTGCATAAAACCTGCGAAAGGTGTAGTCATAGCTAGAAGTATCAACAACTTTTAAATTTACAAAACTATAATATTTATTTGCCTGGGCTGTGGTTGGGATAATTGCTTGTGCAAGGGTAGGCGTTTCTATAGGGTTAGTGAAAATAACTTGATCTTTACTTACGCAATATTTTAATGGGATCTCAGGGCTGTTCCTGAAGTAACCATTGTCATTGGTTAAACCTGCATTAACTGATTGTATAACATCACCATTATCATCAAAAACCTCCATAACCCCAGAGTTATAAAGGTAGTCTTTGTGTGGGATTACAGCCTCATTGGTGTAACGAACAGCCTGTTGCTCTCCGTCCTGATTAAAAATAGTGATATCACCATCAGTCCCGCGGACACAACCAAAGTATAAATAATCCTCATTTACTGGATTTTTATAATCTAATTGAAACCAAGTTCCTTTTGCTTGAAGTGCGGTATTTGCTTCTGTTAATGGTGTTGAAATAACTGTGCCATCAACGTTTTTCCAAACAATGTTTTCAAAACCCTTACGGCGTGTCAAACCTCGTGTTACATCAGGTATAACATTAAGGGCTTCTACCACCTGACCCGGTTTTTTTACTTCATCTGGCTGTTCATTCAACCCACCCAGATAATTTTGATAGGTTTGAGAAACAGCAGTCATCGCGCAAGAGTTCTATAAGGTTGATAGGATCGGTAAGACGTATGGTCAGGTGTGCCAAAGTAGGTATGGTCACCTTGGTTACATTCATATTCCATACAAGCTGCACGTGCTGCAGCCTCTTGTGTGCCTAGAAGTTGTACCAGCTGAGGGTTGGCAACAAGTTGTGCAGCACAGCGACCGCCAGCACGTAAAGTGATATAACGCTTAAATGCAGAAGGTAGTTCTTCATACTCCCACTTCCAAACAATGTTAAAATAGATTGACTTGAGTGGGTCGAACTGGTAGGTATGGTTCAGTTTATCATAAAGTTTGTCACCACGTTTGACCAGATCAGTTGTGCGATATACATCATTCTCATAGACATCCATACGCAGGACGTTCTCGGGAATATAGATACAACCATCTGACTCAGGTGTCAGAGGATAATTATTTTCTCTATTCCATACCCACCCTTCGTTCTGTACATCAGTACTTACTTCCATCAAGATCTGGTGGATGATGGCTACTTCAGGGTTCACATAGACCAGCTCACCTTCAGTGTCCTGGTAGATGCGGCTGATTGGTGCTTGCCCGATTGCCATTAGAATCGAGTTTACACTGGAAAGTTCCGTTTCAGTTGTTATTGTTGTATTCATAATGACAATAAAAAAGGGACCCGAAGGTCCCGTATAAATCAGGAGGTAGGAGTCAGACGACTCGTGCTCGTAGCAGGAGGATAGGCAACGTTGCCATTCCAATCTTCAGTTTCACTCTTGACGGTAGAACCAAGTACAGCATCAACGCCAGAAGCGGAGTAGCTCTTCTTAGTTTTAGCGACAGAGAATCGTGTTACAGTAGCCATAGTTATGAGATAGTAGCAACTTTTACAGTGACGCCAGTGTCACCCACAACAGTCAGGACTTCATTAACAGCGTAGTTAGATCCCGTAGCAACGAGAGTAAAACCACTTGCTGCATTAGAAGAGACAGTGTAAGTAACGGTAGCTCCAGTACCAATACCGCTGGACGTGGTAGCCACAGCAGTTTCAGTACCATCACCCTTAGTGGAGACAGTACCAACGCCAGTGATAGTGGCGACGGGTCCGAGATCAAGTTCAGGGACAAGCGGGTCACTAGAGGTGACCGTGGTGTACTTAGACTTAGCAGCAGTCTCACCATACTCCACAGGCGTCAGCGGATTCTGTGTAGTAGAAACCGCCTTCGCCGGAGGGTTAGTAATGGTAGCGTGCTGCCCAACACCTGGTGTAATATTCGTAGCCATGTGTCAGACCTCCTATCAGTCGGCTGCCTGCAGTTCAATAGCAGCAGCAGGGTTGAGCCAGTCGGCACCCATTGCGAGGCGTCCGATGATCATGTCACCTTGGTACATTGCCTTCACGTCACCACCAGTGGTTTGGACGGAGGGACCAATGCCTTCGACAACAGCAGCAGCGTCGCGCTGATAGATGAGACCACAGTGAGCAGAGAAGTCACCAGAGTAGTCGTTGTTCTCACCATCGACACGTGCAACAGTACCAGCCATGAAGGGCAGGTTGTTGGAGCGCTTGATGGAGATACCAGCAATCTCATAGAGACCTTCGCCGGAGTTCATGTTACCACCAGTGGCACCATAGTCACGGTTCAGGATATTGGTATCAACCTGAGAGATGAGTGCGTAGTACTGACGAGGAGACAGCACTGCGGTACGTCCAGCAGAGGGAACGTTCTTTTCATCGAGAATCGAAGCAGCTTCAAAGAAGCCATCCACCAAAGCCTGAGCGTTGAACTCATTACCAGCACCCAGCTTGATGATAGAACCACCAGGCTCGGGACCAGGAGCAGCAGTGATGGGATGTGCCTGACGAGCAGACTTCGCAATGATGCGGAAGATCTTCTTGTCATATGCTTCAGCCAGAGCGTGACCGATCTTGGCAGAGATCTCGCTACGCAGAGAATAGTGTGCGAGGGTCTCGTCCAGGTCATACAGGAAGGCACTGGAGACCAGCAGATCATCCATGATGACGGTCTTCTCAGCCACCGGAGGATCACCAGATCCAAGGATGGGAGTACCAGGCTGATGGTAATCAGCAGTCATGCGTCCCGTGTAGATGAACTGAAGGCTCTTACCATTACGGAGAGAGCGAGTCTGAACAGTTCCTTTAGCGATGCACTGACTCTCGTAAGCTTTGATCATCTCTCCACTGAACAGTTTGAGATACGTCGCATACTTAGCGTCGTAGTCAGCACCACCTTGGGTGAGACCAAGACCAGGAGTCTTGTTAATATTACCAGTTGCGGTAATACCTTGGTCGGCTTTAGTGCCGTAGTTACGGGTTACACCCGTGTTGATTTCGGTAATAGAATTACCTTGTTGAGAAAATGCCATTGTTATAATGTAAATGTATAGACAGGTTCTCTAGATCTAGAATAAAATTTTTTTCGGAATTTTTACGGTCTTCCTTACCGCTAGCGGTAGTGGTATCGGCGTACCGGCACTACCAATGCTGATGGGAGGACTTGCACCTCCCTGTCCGCTTTTACGGGTCAGCCTATCTCTTTGTAGGTCACGCCACGATAGCGCAGAGCATCAGTGTGATAACGCTGAGCACGCTTCTTTTGATTGGCGAGGAAACGAATGAGATTAATTGACATAATAGTTCTCCGTAACTGTGCCCCGTTCCATGCACAGTCGTCATGCGTCTCTGTCGATTAGGTAGCTTGCGTCAAGCATAGCTCTGTCGATCTCAAGACACATAGCTTTGATGGCTTCCTGTTCTACAGGAGAACCACCAGGCCATTTCTCAAGATACTGTTTCACTGCTTTGTTTAGCAGTAGGAGAGCTACGTGATTGACTTCAAACTTGAAAGTGTAATCAGACATAGATGAACGTACGAAGATTAACCGATAGCTGGTGCCTTATAGGTAGCCAGGTCTAACGGGAAGTTGTGAGCATTGCGTTCATGCATGACTTCCATACCGAGACCAGCTCGATTAAGGATGTCAGCCCACGTATTGATCACATGTCCTTCAGAGGACTGGATCGATTGATTGAAGTTGAATCCGTTCAGGTTAAAAGCCATGGTAGATACACCAAGAGCAGTGAACCAGATACCAACAACAGGGAAAGCAGCAAGAAAGAAGTGGAGACTCCTACTATTGTTAAAGCTCGCATATTGGAAGATGAGTCTGCCAAAGTAACCATGCGCCGCCACAATGTTGTAGGTTTCTTCCTCTTGTCCAAACTTGTATCCATTGTTATGACTCTCCTGTTCTGTAGTTTCACGAATGAGACTAGACGTAACCAGTGAGCCGTGCATAGCAGAGAACAATGCTCCACCAAACACACCTGCTACACCCATCATATGGAAGGGATGCATCAGGATGTTATGCTCAGCCTGGAAGACTAGCATATAGTTAAAGGTACCACTGATTCCAAGTGGCATTGCATCAGAGAATGAACCCTGACCAAAGGGATAAACCAGGAACACGGCGCTAGCTGCTGCAACAGGTGCAGAGTAAGCGACGAAGATCCAGGGACGCATACCTAGTCGATAACTAAGCTCCCATTCTCGTCCCATGTAAGCAAAGATACCGATAAGGAAGTGGAAGATAACGAGCTGGAATGGTCCACCGTTGTAGAGCCACTCGTCGAGGGTGGCTGCTTCCCAAATCGGATAGAAGTGCAATCCAATAGCGTTGCTAGAGGGAACGACTGCACCTGAGATGATGTTGTTTCCATAAAGTAGAGACCCTGCTACGGGTTCACGGATGCCGTCGATATCGACAGGCGGAGCTGCCACGAAGGCAGTAACAAAGCAAATGGTTGCAGCCAGAAGGGTAGGGATCATAAGGATTCCGAACCAACCGACATACAACCTGTTGTTAGTGGATGTAACCCACTTGCAGAACTCATCCCAGGATGACTGGGTATTCTGCCGTTGTAAAACTGCGGTCATTAGTTAAGTATGTAAGAAGACCAACCCACCCACCACATAATGCTTACAGTCTGTCCACCAAGTTGCAGCCAACAACATTCTCAGCTCCGTCATTCCAGCAGGAGTCCTTTTCAGGAGAGAGGGTTGATTGCAATTCAATGAATGGCATCAGAGGTGCAAAAATAATCTTGACGGGAAAGGGAACACCGGGACGACGGTCTGGTTGACCGAAGCCTTCATCAACTCGTGCCATAGCACCAGGTGTGATCAGCGCGGTAGCTGCGAGGATAGAGAGGATAGTTTTCATTTTTTCTTAGCGGTCTTAGCTGACCGGACGAAGTTTGCTTTGGTTGGTGCACCTTTAGCACCAGGTTTTCTCATTTTTTCACCACTGCCAGCAGCGATACGCTTACGCTTGGCGTGGATGTTTGCATAAAGTCCTTGCTTAGCCATCACTTTTTCTTCATGTTTTTTGCAATTGCTGATGCCACCTTTGCAGGCATCTTAGGGTTCTTAGCTTTGAGCTTTGCTGCAGTTTTAGATGCAGGCTTCTTTCCATAATGTCCAGGCATGATTAACATTTCCATTTACGAAGAGCAAGTGCCTTTCTGGTAGGCTTACCATTTTTTCTCATCGGTCCTTTGACTCCTGACATCCTGGCACAGAAGGACCGCTTGCGTGGTCCTCCACCAGGTTGAGGTGCTTTCAGGTTAGAACCTGTCGCTCGATTGTACTTCTCACGACCTGCTTTAGTCAGACCGCCAGAGCGGGACTTGTGTTTGCCCATCTTGAGTGACACATTCTTCTTATCCATTACCAGATCCCAGGAATGAGCTGACCGGTAACGGCGTACGCACCCAGTGCGGCGACCACACCAAGCATAGCCAGGCGTCCATTAAGTTTTTCAGCTTTTTCGTTGTGAGTTTCAGTAACATTCATAATAATCATTGGTGGTTCTTTTGCATAGAGATTGGCGCGTCCGCCATCTTCGATAACGTAAGTCATTAGTATTGGATGTTTGAACGACCCAGTTTCTGGAACACATCGTTCCTGTATGCAGGGTCATTGTCGTAACGTGGATCTTGCATGGCTGCAACAACTTCAGCCTGTGAACGGAAGACATCAGCCTGTGGTTGTGCTGCCTTACCGGTCAGCATCTCACCTTCATAGCCATTCTGTCTTTCATACTCAGCTTGTAGTCCTGCTACAGCCAGCTCAATCATACGCATATCACCAGTCTCTACAATATTATCATAGGCGGTGATATAGCTTTCATCAAGAGTACCAGCCGCCCATTCAGTAAGAGCAGCGTAACCCTCATCACCACCAACCATGCCTCTGATCTCAGCAGCTTGCTGATCAGTCAGGTCATTGTTCTGGGTGGTCTGTCCCTGCAGATCGATGTATGCAGCGATCAAATCAGTGCTATCAAGTTGTGACAACTCATCGATAGTCTCTTGACTAAGAGTACCATCATTGGAGTAATACTCTTCTGATGCTTTGTTCAGTAACTCATAGTTAGGATTTACTTCTTCTTCGGCGGTCTCTTCTTCCCGCTGCAACCCTTCATCTTCTTCAGGTTCATTGGATTCTCCTAGTTTCTTTTGTAGTTCGATGTAGGCTTGCTCAAGTGCTTCTGCATCCTTGAACTTACCAGCTAGCATCTGTTGTTGTTCAGCTTCAGCAGCCTCACCAATAGCGATAGCCTCTTGCTCCGCCTCGTTGAATTCAGGCTGATCCGCTGGAGTGGGATCATACGTCAGTGTAGCCATTAGCAGTTTCTACTTTTAGTTTACCAAGACCAACAGTCTTTACATAGTTAGGTGAGCGTCCCAGTTTGGGAGTACCCACCTTTTCTTTTGGAGCATACTTGTTTGGCTCCGGTGTTTCCACCTTAAGCACTGGTTTCTCAGTAGGTGGATGTTCAATTGTTTCTGTGGTCCTCTTAGGTTCAGCCTGCGTCGGCTTCCGTCGGGACCGGCGTTTGGGTGTCTCCGCCATTCATTAGCTCCGGGTTTTTACTTGGGTCCATCATCGGTGCACTAGCAAATTGACCAGCTTGATCCAACAGGGACTGCTGCTGTGCCATCTGTGCCGCCTGCTCACTCTCAGCTTGTACATCACTGACACTCTTGACGAGATTCAGATAGTCAATGCCTTGTGCAGCAGCCAGACGCTTGATGTATTCATCAGGGTTGATGAACCTAGCTAGGGTCTCAGGACCCATCGTCTGTGCAATGGTTGTGATGAATTGGATAAGTGATTCCCTGTCTTGACCACGACCCAGTGCATTTACACCAGCCACGATCTCAGGTCTCACGATACCTTTAGGTAGTTTAGGTAGCTGACCATTACGTTGCAGCACCATCAGCGTACGCTCAAGGTATGGTTTTAGGAACTCATCAGTCAGCAGGGAGAACATACCACCCAGCTGCTGCTCTAGCTCCAGTTGTGTCAGCCGTACCTCTTCAGCAGTGGTGCGCTCTGACTGTCTGATGTTCAATACCATGAAGGCATCAGAGATGCGCTGACCAAGAGTGGTTGCCATTTCATAGGCAGTCCTGAAGTCAGCTGTCTTGCCAACCTGCACAACCTGCACATCATCAGGTCTACCCTGGATGATAGCACCGTTGCCAGCTTGCGCCAGGGTCTGCGGTTTGGTAGTGGATGAGGGTGACACTAGGAAGACCACCTTAGCAGCTGCTGCAGAGCCTTCTATCAATGCCTGAGAGAGTCCATCGAGTGACTTGAGATCACCCAGAAACTCCTCTACCCTGCCGCGTCCGTATGCTTCACCATCAAAGGAGACAAAGCGGAGAGGTAACCATGGACTAGCATTCTTAGGCGCTGTGCTCCGGCTGTTAGGCAGCACCTTATCCAAGCACTCCTGATACCAGACCCAGCGTCCATTCTTACTGTCCATCTTGACGTGCGTGTACACTTCCACGTCATCATCCTTAGTGCCTGCACCTGTCCTTCCATTCAAACCACCGCCAGCACTAACTTCGTTTGGTTTGGGTTCGGGTACGTTGACAAGTTTACGACTGATAAGTTCTTTAGTCACGATCTCAATGACATTGCCATTGCCATCACGTTCCAGAACATATCTGTTAAGTGGGAAGTTCTTCAGTCCATCCTTACCCATAAAGATAAGACTATTACCAGCAACAATCAAATGCTTCATTGCTTGGTGAATCACCACACGATCATTAGATGCGTTGATGTATCCCATGACCATCCGTTCAATCTTACTGAATGACAGGTCGATCTCACTTCTGATTGTAGGGTCCAGTTCCTCACCCAGTTTATCATCACGTACTTGCAGTTTGAAGAACGTGGTTTGTGGTGGGAGCAGAGCAAGCATTAGCTTGGATGCCAATGTTACCACTGCTTTGGCACCAACTGATTGCCAAGGTGTCTTTAGGTTTGAGTGTGTGGCTGTGTCTCCCTCATTCTTCATGAGATAAGGGAGAGTCAGCTCAGCACACGTGTTAGCTACATCCAAAAACGTTGCACGATCTGTTGATAGCTCATTGTAACGACGTCGTGCATTCATAATGTCATCCCTTGGCTATCACCAATAGTAAGAGAGGCAGTGGCACGATTGGTTGTAGTGGTAGACCGTGATTTACGATCAGTAGCAGCTGCTTTCTTGGCAGCTCCAATCTTGATGTCAGGTTTAGCACCAACGTCCATCACCTGACGTGGTGGTGG